>Ga0210033_1003432_pt1 | contig 12861 bp, 22 predicted proteins | sample CryGeymeta201501_FD_185465 | JGI IMG/M metagenome (GOLD analysis project Ga0210033, IMG submission 185465) | Groundwater microbial communities from Crystal Geyser aquifers in Utah, USA - Crystal Geyser metaG 2015-01 (SPAdes) (version 2) | ecosystem: Environmental > Aquatic > Deep subsurface >... | reverse complement strand
CTCCTGGTTTACTACGTACTCTAACTCCTGCTGGCGGTGCTCAGGTTAGAGAATACGCTGATGTTACTAACGCAGCTACCGTAGGTACTATTGAGATTGGAAAGACTTTTAACGTAGCAATTAATACTACTACGGGGGTTTGGGATGGGCGTGATACAACTGGCGAATGCTGGTTGGAAAAGTGGACCGATACTGGAGCACTTAAGGAATATTGGTATGCAGCCCCTGCTACGGCTGGAATAGTGCCTACTTGGGTTAAAACTCATTCAGTAGACGTTACTACTGGGGCAACCATAGTTGGTGATGCTACCCTACCAGGTCATGCAGTAAGGTTAGATCAAGTTGGAGTATTACCTCAAAATATCCAATCAGTTAGCTATACCACAATACTCTCAGACGCTGGTAAACACATATTACATCCAAGTGCTGATACCTCAGCCAGAACGTTTACTATTGCTGCGAATACTAGCGTCCCCTATAGGGTAGGGACGGCTATAACAATAGTGAATCAGAATGGGGCTGGTGTAATCACGATAGGTATTACTACTGATGTAATGAGATTAGCCGGTGCCGGGACAACTGGAAATAGGACCTTAGCAGCCAATGGTGTTGCTACGGCATTAAAGGTAACCGCTACAGAGTGGATTATCTCAGGCACAGGATTATCGTAATGGCTGCCACTCAGATGGTCATGATTGCCTATACTGGTGCCACCTAGGTCCTGGGACCACCGGATATGGTGCAGGTGGAACTTCTGTTTTCACAGGAAGTGCTGGCGCTGGGGGACCAGCAGGATTACGCATTATGTGGGGGGCTGGAAGATCTTATCCATCTACCAATGTTGCTGACCAATAAACTACACTAAATAACTAATTAAACATTATGGCTTACATACAAACAAACGAAAATGGCAGTTTCTCAACAGTTATATCTACTGGGATAAACATAGAGTGGGATAATAATCACCTGTGTCCAGTGGAGCGTTTAACACTAGAAGAAGCTACTCTATTCAGGATCAGTAATGCCACTGAAATACCCGCACCAGCGTACGACGCAGCTACTCAATTATGCGAACACAGTGGATACGAGATGGTAAACGGGGAATGGGTTACTAAATGGGTAGTATCAGCACTTTCACGGGCACAGATAAAGGCTAATGCTGCTGAGATTCTAGCTAACGCTAAAGAAGCTAAGCGTACAGAGGTTCGTACTGCATATGAACTAGACGCAGGCGCAGACGTAACCGTAGGTACAATAGTGTACCAAGGTGGTTTTGACTCAGCAATTAAGCTTGACGCTGCTAAGCGTTTGGCTGAAGCGGCAGGACTGTTAGACGTTACTTTCTTTGACTCTACTAACAACCCTCAAGTGCTCTTGCTTGCTGATGCACAACTTGTTATACTATCAGTAGCTGCAGCATTTCAAACGGCACTAGCTCGTAAGCAAGCTGCGATGGTTAAAATAGATAAATCCACTACAAGCACGATAGCTAAAGTAAACGCTATTAGTTATTAAGGAGTATTGATGTACTACGGTAAACAACCACAATTTGAACAGTACCTAACTGATAGTTTTACTTCAGATGCAGTTACGTATGCTGCCGGATACCCACTCAGTTATAATCCGGGACTGGCTCAGGCCATAGACGTATCTGTAGGTGGGGCAGTACAACGTCCTAACTTAGACTTTACCATCTCAGGACAAACACTGTCTTTTAGCCCAACGTTACCGGACGGCTTGGCTATTTTCGTTAAGTATCTGGGGGTGTCTGGGTCTAGCGTCTCTATCCCAGATGCTTCTGTGACCCCTGTTAAAATAGTGGAGACGGTATTAAGTAAGTCTGTAGCCGGAGGATCTGATGTAACTTTGACGGCTAATGAGGCTGCTAACTCGGTATACGAGTTTACAGGGATTCTAACTGCTAATATTAATGTAATAGTGCCAGACACTATAAGGGGGTTTGTAGTAAAGAATCTCACTACCGAGCCTTTTACATTAACAGTTAAGACCTCTGCTGGCACCGGGGTAGTGTGCAGTAAAACCTTCCCCTCCCTCGTAATGTGCGACGGTACAAATGTCTTTGCAGTTAGTACAGTTAGTAGTCAAGGTGCTGGCACTGTTACTTGGTTAGTTAAAACTACCGCGTATACGGCAATAGCCGGAGATGCCCTGATGTGTGATACCTCAGGAGGAGCCTTTACCATAACTCTACCAGTTGCCCCAGTAGCCAATGACTCAGTTAAAATATTTGATTATTCAGGTACGTTTAACGTTAATAACCTAACTATAGCCGGTAACGGTAAGACTATAGTAGAGGCTGCAACGTATACCTGTAACTTAGTTAATGAGTCTCGTACATTAGTGTACCTTAATGATACCGCTCAGTGGAGGGTTATGTAATGGCAAATTCAAATCAGATGTTTGGTACATCTCAAACCAGTCAAGTACTTACTGACGGAGTTACCATCAATTGGAATGCATCCTTAGGTGTTATCGGGGTCGTCACTATAGCCGGGAACAGAACCATTGCGTTCCCTACTAATCTAACACTAGGTACTTATATACTAACAGTTATACAAGACGCTACGGGTTCTAGGACACTAACGTGGAATGCTAGTTTCAAATGGCCTGGTGGGATAGCTCCTACACTGTCTACCGTAGCCAATAGTAAGGACTTATTTTCATTTGTGTACGATGGCACTTACCTATATGGGTCATATCTGAGAGGGATGGCGTAATATAATGATGATGATGACGGTGTTACCACCTAAGACTGTCGTTCTACGACCGACCGGCGCTACTGGGTACGACATCTTTACCGCATCCGACAATACATTAGAACCCTGTAATTGCGTAGTAGAAATCAACAGTAATGCAGTAGGTATCCAGACGGGTACAGGGTGGAGTAATAGTTCTAACTTAGTTCTAATAAATAACGCTATAATAAGTGGTGCGGTAGGCGCTACCGGCAACGATGGGTATCCTACTTACGCCCCCTCAGGATCAGCAGGAGTAGGGGGTAACGGTGGGGGAGGCTCCACCTCAGGTATAGGTCAGCCAGGGAGTTCTGCTACTGATGGAGTATCAGCTTCTGGCCAATCAGGCTCACCGGGACTTACAGGTGGAGTGGGTGGAGCAGGAATTACTGCCAGCGTACCTATTAAAGTAATAAATAATGGAACCATACAAGGTGGGTCGGCAGGTGCAGGAGGTGTAGGGTCTATTAAGTATGGGGGTAATTCTGCAGGTGGTGGTGGTGGTGGTGGCACTGGCTGCACAACTTTCAAGTTAGGCGTGTCTTACGGATCTGGTGGCGGCGGTGGTGGTGGTGGATCGACTGCATCGGGCAGTGGTATACAGGGTGCATCACCGGGGGCTGGCGGAATACCAGGATCAGGTACCACAGGTAACCCGGGTGTTCAGGGGTTATCAGCCGTTTACTCCTCGGCTGGTGGGACAGGAAACACAAATAATACCCCCTCCCCTTACTGGTCCCGAGGTGGTTCTGGTGGTTCTGGTGGATGGAGTAGTGGAGGATCTGGAGTAGCGGGTATTTCAGGTAGTGCGGGTGAATCTACTGGCACAGGCTCTTCAGACGGCACTGGGGTAGTTACATCCTATGGGGGGGGTGCAGGGGGAGCAGGCTCCTCTGCAGGAGCTGACGGTATAGTTGGAGCTACCGGGCCGACAGGAAGTGCAGGACCCTATGCAGCAGGTAATGCTAACATAACTTGGCTAGTAACGGGGACCCGCACGGGAACAGTGGCTTAATTTTAAAGGACATAACTAAATGAACGTTAAATACAAAATAATTGAATTACATCCTGAACAACACTCTATGGTTGTCAGGTATTACACGGATATAGTCACGGAGATATACCTAGCTAGCCAGATGCAGGACGGCAAAGTTCTAAGAGCTAGGACTGACTACGCTATAGATATACCTGTACCAGTACCTACTCCTGGACAATTAGAGGCTATAATCTTAGGGGCAGCTCCTATAAAATTTCTCGAAACCTTAGAGAACGTAATTAATCCCTCAGTAGACACTACCATGTCGAGTCTGTCTAGTATTGTCGGAGTAGAGAAAACACTACTATAAGGTTGGTGTTAATGTGGCCAACGGTTAGGTAGTTCCATAACTGTGTACACAGATGGTTAAACTAATCAGTTAAACAGGTATAAAATGAGCAAAGCACTTTTAACAGCAAAACTAGCACGGCTCTTAACGGATGCAGGATTATTCCAGTTCTCTTGGACAGCAGACGCGGAGCTGTAATAACATGCCGAAAATAGACACTCTTCATCCCTTGCTTAAATCTAAATACCTAAAACTAGAGCTCCTAGCCATGGAGAGGTTTGGTATTCGCATAGGCATGACTCAAGCCCTGCGTACTGAAGCAGTCCAATATGCCTACTGGTGTAAGGGTAGGTTTGAACTAGCAGAAGTGAACGCAGCTATGAAAGCTGCTGGACTCTATTACATTACAGAAAAAGAGAATCGTATAGTAACTAAAGCTAAGAGTGCGGCTACTCCTTCCACGGTTATGGCATGGCATTTGATATAGTTATCATAGACTCTGATGGTAAAACCTGGGTATGGGATAACGGTGCTGATACTAACGAAGATGGTATCACAGACTGGGATCAGGTAGGCTCTTTAGCTGATGAGTGTGGGCTAGAATGGGGAGGCAACTTCACCAGTATCTCTGATAAGCCTCACTTCCAAGACCGCATGGGTTGGACTATCGCTAAGCTAAGAGAACATAAGATTCCTAGTGGTATGGTATTTGCCGAAGCAGGATTCTTACCTAAAGAGGCTTAATCATGGAGCTATTAACAGCATGTTTAATTCTATTAACATAGCCAGCTATATACCTTTCCTGTTTATCTTGGTGGTTATGTGGGCTCTTATGTACAACGCTCATAAGGATCCCGACGTCTCCTTTAATATATACGACTGTTTAGTCGATCCTATTACTAAAGAAGCAGATGTTAAACGTATAGGAGTAGTACTAGCTATCTTAACTCTGACTTGGTGGTTTGTAGATAAGGCTGCCAGAGGAGATGCTGGAGTAGAGGATGCTATAGCGTATGGGGGTATGCTGGGATTAGCAGAATTTGCTAGCATCTGGTTAAAGTCCAGATATCCTACCTCAAATAAGGGGTGACTCAGCTATGTCGGTAAAGATAGTTATTATACTTAGTAAAGATAACCCTTTAGGTAAACTAACTACCCTCTTTACCGGGTGTCCAGCATACCACATAGGGTTTATAGATGAGGACTCTAATCGCTTCTATGATATGGATATAGTGTTTAGGCGTAGGCTTTGGCCCTATTACTCAGAGGCTGAGTATGAACTATATGACTGCCCCATACCGTTGACTGTAACTGATTTAGAAGTTCATCTAGAGACAGATAAGGATTATTATGGCTTCACAGACTATCTATTTTTTGCCATAAGAAAACTACCCAAGTTTTTGGGATTTAAAGTTAAAAATTATAAAGGTGCTATTTGTTCAGAGAAGGTCAATCAGATACTGGTTTCTCACGGATGGGTATCCCCGTGGGGTGTCAATGAACCACCCCCAAGCCCGTGTGACTGGAGGGAATACTTGATAGGGACTAAAACTTCCGTTTAAAATAGGAGGATCATAGGAGAGTAGTTTTAATGTCAGATCCACTAACAACAGCAGCGGGAATTTGGGCTACAGCCAAAAGTAGTTTAGCGATGATAGTAGCCGGCATCTTAGGTGCTGCAGTATCATTAAAATTTGCATCACCCTCACTATCCCCGTGGGAAAAAGTAACAACAGTAGTTTCTGGGGCTATCCTAGCTCACTTCTTAGCATACCCTACCATAAATTATTTCAAACTAAACACATATCAAGAGACAGTAGGTTTTCTAATAGGTCTGTTTGGATTATCACTATGTGCAGCTATGTTAGAAGCCATAAAAAAATTCGACTTATCTAACGTTATCAAAAGGAAGCTGGGGTTATAAAATGTCTATCGACGTATATCTAAATATAGCGGCCAATGCTGTTACCTTCCTGGTATGCACCTGGGCCATACTGTCCCACAAAATAAAAGATGGGGTGGTAATCAAAGCGGGGTTAATTCTATTAGCATTCTCTTCACTATACTGTATGAGGTACCCCCATACCCCAGCGGAGCTAATAACAAATATGGGTGTGGGCTTGATTAGTGCTGGGGTATTTCTCCGAATAAAGGTGTATCCTATGTACTTTAAAGATACTACCCATATATGTAATATATGTAATATATGTAATACTATGTCGACTTCCCTAATGAAACGTAGGGCCTCGGATAGTGTTAAAGAAACTAAGGTAAATAATGATGTTAATACTGGATCAGTTTAAGTTATACATACGTAGTGGTATAGCACTAGCTATAGTGGCATTATCACTTATGTGCTGGTACCAATATGGTAAGATAGGGCAATTAAATAAAGATGTACTTAAACTAGAGCTATCAGTGAGTACCAAATCTGGCCTATTAGATAGCTGCTACGCCAGCATAGAAACCTTTAATAAGGCTCATGAAGATATCTCCAATGACGCTAAAGTAGCTGTAGATGAGGCTAAAAAATCCTCTAAAGGAAACTATGAGTCTAGTCGTCAATTCGGTAGTGAAATACCTAAGACTAAAGAGGACTATAAGAATACTACAGACTTATTCAACTTATACATAGCCAAGCGCCAAGCTGAGAAAGTACAGAAATGAAAAGACTACTAATTATTTTTTTACTGGCATTATTGACTATTAACCTAAGTGGGTGTGCATGGATTTGTCCCAAACCTGAGATAGTGATAATAGAAAAAAAGATACCTGTCCCAGTGAAGTGTGACGCCCCAGCCATAAATACACCAACTGAGTACCCATTTGATAGGGCTAAAAAAGAGATGACGACTTTCGAGAAGTTACGTCTAGCCATATCTGAATTAGAGATATACAGGGGATATACTAAGGAACTGGAAGCGGTAAAGAATAAGTGCACGGCTGACCCAGCAACGACTAAAATCCAATAATGGCACAAAGACAAACCTATCATATAGAAGTTGATGAAGGAACTGACTACGCTCAGGTCTTCACTATGACTGATAACTCCACCGGTCTTCCTCAGGATCTGACTGGGTATACTGCTCGGATGGATGTTAAAGGTCTTGGCTACAATTCTCAGTCCAGTGTTATTATACCTATTACTTATGATAGTACCACCAGTACTAGTGCCAGGGGTATAGTTCTCGGTGGGGTGGAGGGTACTATATCTATAGTCATACCAGCTGAGGATAACTTAGTAGGAACTTGGTATGGAGGCACTACTGGTACCTACGATATTTTCCTAATAGACCCAACCGGTATTAGGTCTAAGTTCATCAAAGGATTCTTTACTATTAAACCCAGTACTACCGTACTCATTTAATCTAAAAGAAACGGATTAGCCCCGTTTCTAGTCAAACTTTAAACTTCAAGACTTCTTAAAGCTTTTAGCAATACTATTTACTGAGGCTTTTATTTCCCCAATAGAACCAAGTATGGTCTCGATTGGATCAGACCCACGAGTGGATAGTACCCCCTGTATAGTAGAGTTGCTTAGAGCCTCAATCATGGTCTTACCAGCCTCTTCACTGGCACATGGGAATACCAATTCCCCAGTCATGAGGGGGTGAGTAATAATCATCTTACCCTCCTCCTGAGCATACTCTACATTTACACTTATAATGCTCATGCTTTAGACTCCTTAACCTTTGCATACTCAGTAGTTAAACGCTCCATTAGAAATTCGGCCGTTAGTAACTCCGGCTTAGTAGTTTCTACTATAGCAGTAAGGACCTGGTTATCCTCAATGACCATATCTGGGTCAAACTTGTTTGCATTCCAGTTCTTAAGGTACGTCCCATCTTTGTAGCCATTATTCTGGCGGAAGATATTCAGCACATTCTTAGGGACGTACAGGTTATACACGTCTTCAAGAGACATACCTACTGCATGTGTAAGTAGATACATATCCTCCACGAGCCTATTATAGGAACCGCCTAGCGAGTCGGAAATCAATATCCTTATAATGTTACGTAAAGTTGTTTGGTCCAGGGTCTTAATTCCTAAGGTTTCCATATTAGACGGTTTAATCCCTAAGATTTTCTCTGCGGTCATCTCCTCTTCCAAAGCTGTGCTTAGAACGAAATGCCAGATATCAATAACCTCCAACTTAATCTGACCCCAGTCTGGTTCCTTAGTAGTATCCTTCCACCATTTCCAACTAGTGTGGTCGAACGCTTCAGCTGCTTCCAACATTATAGCATCACGCCAGTTGTACTCAGCAGTTCTCCAATCAGAATTTACCAAGGCATTCATTGTACCCTGGAGTTTCATCATGTCTTCTATTCTTTGTAAATCGTTCATAATATCTCCTATCCTATCACTTTAGGTCCTAACTCTCCCATCTCCAGTGGTTACTTCTACCACTGCCTTAGAAGATACACACTCCCCTAGCAAGCCCCCATATGCTGCCAAGTCTACGTAGTCATCCCGGTTATAATTACCCTGACGGCCTCTTACCATCTTCAGCAGGATCATGAACTCCCAGCCTTCAGCTTCAGTCAGACCCTTACCCGTCAAGGCGTTGAATGTACTTACAATTGCCTCCATACTACGCTCACCCTCAGGCTTATCCCTCAGTGCTGCACGTTGTTTCATCACTGTACCTGCTTCCTCCAGGAAGGTATGGGCTTTATCTACTTGTTCTACCACGTTTGAATCCTCTCATATTTATTATTTTTGTTTTTTCTATTCCACACTTTATGCAGTACTTACTTATAGTGTAATATCCTCTACCATAAGGCTTATACACGCTTTTAATTACTCCCCATCCAGTCCAGGAATGGAAGTGTAGTAATTTTTTAAACCTATCAACCCAGCTTATAGTTGCCATTTAGAATCTTTTCCAACATGGGTAAGCTAGTCCTACCACCAGCAGCATTCCTATGACCGCCGCCACCGAAGGCCTTAGCTATCTCTGATACATCGGTAGAACTTTCCACTGTACTATCTGATCTAAATGATAGTATAACTTCCCCGGTCACTTCTATAAAGTACGTTATGGTGAAGTCTAAGGTTTTATCCTTAGTGTACATAGCTTGACTAATCTCGGAGACATACCCAGTAGTATTTAGAATACCTGTGGTATAGGACTTGCCCTTGAAAGATACTTTAACTTTACGCACTCTATCAGGTTTAGTGGCGGAATCCACTTTAGCATCTATATAAGTACATAGGGTTTCTCCCATTTTAATTAAGTCTAGTAATGTAGTTTTATCCCATAACACCATATCCCCATTAAGTGTAGATAGTCCAGTTGTAAGTTCCTTAGTATTAGTTAGTCTCCATTCCCATAAGTCCCTATCCTGAACGTGCAGCAGGATAGATGGTATCCGCTTCCTACCGTGGAAATACTCCCATGCCAACACCGCCCCAGACTTAGTCATATCAAATACGCAACCAGGCATACCTGTTAAGTCTGCTTCAGCAGTCTTATGATGATCTATAACCACTACTGACTTATGTTTAGCCCGCAGACTAAGCAGTATATCTTTAGGGTATGAGAAATCTAAAATGAATACTTCTAACCCCTCTGAGTCCTCTACTTCCTTCGGTACTGAGTTCTTACCATACATAACTGGTATGTATGTGGCCTTATCACCAAACTTCTTCCAGGCTGCATACTTAGCCCCAGTACCATCTAGACAATTGCCGTGATATAAAATTACTGTTGTTACCATTACCACTCCTCCTTATAACTGTTCATAAGTATATACGTTATACCAAAACGGGCCCTTAGTTGAACTAAAAAAGAGCCTTAACTATAGGCCCTTTTAACCACTTAAAGTGGGTTGAATAAAAATAGACTATCATTGCCCGGCGAGGACCGTGATAGCCTAATGAGTGTAGATAGGGAAAATGATATAAACCCCCACCTACTTCTATAATCGTTTGTTCGTCTCATATTAATATACGGATGTGTATTAATGCATTTATATGACCAGGTAGTGGCGTTCGTTGTTTTTGGTACAAAAACAGAGAGAGCCGCGGTATGGTCAAATTACTACGTATAGAGTAACTCTATACAGGAATTTGACGTTCCATACACGAACATATTTATACGCCGTTCACCTCATGCGATTTTTTTTAAAAACTGATCCAGGATCAGGAGATAGATTAATCTTCAGATCTGCAGCTTCAGCTTCAGCTGTATTTTTTCGCTCAACCCAGTGCCGCTTGCGGCATACTAGGTTAAAGATTTTAGAATAGAGTTTCTCTATTCACCTTTTGGCTCTTATACGTGAACATGCGGTAAAACAAAGGTCAGATCACTACAGATTTTTTAATCGTATGCGTGCAGCCGGCCGTACGACGTGCCGGTGCCGTACGACGTATTAGTACTCGTTTACCTCGAGAGTACATAAATCAGCAGCAATCTGACGACGTGGGTGTATACGTAGTATACTCCTATCGGTCGTCAGTTGCAGTAGATCCAGAATACAGTTACTATATTCCAATACTGCTCAAATTACTAATCTGACCATTGTTTTATTAAAATCAAAAAAGAGCTTGAGGGGATCTGAGATTGTATCTCAGATAAGGTGCGCTCTTAGGCCTAAGCCCGTTTGTACACCCCACAGAAGTTGATCGTGCCTGTTAAGGCACAACCGCGGCACCCCTCTTTGCCGATCGATGCTATAGCATCATTGCAGCCACTTCTCTATGGTTACAAGCTATTCCCTTAGGAATGTTCGCATGTACATTCAAGATTGGTAGTTTATTAGTGGGCTCATTGAGCTCCACTATCTCATCATTACAAGAAAATAGAAACTTACCAGCTGAGTCCTCCAAAATAACAACCTCATTATATTGAGCGATAACCTTAGTCATTTAGTCTCCCTGTGACATGACACTTAAAGAGGGTATAGTTATCTGTACCATACTTATACCAGAAATAAGCTTTAAATTGACCTTAAACTTATTTGAAGTTGAGCTGCATGGTAGTGAACTCGTATACTGTTACACGCACTGCATTAGCGAGCTTGAACAGAGTGCGATATGAAGGAACGTAATTCCTGGCACCGTCAAGGGTAGTTGCTTTTTCGATACGCTTGATTGTTGCTGGGGTCAGACCCACTCGTGCTGCCATGTGTTTAACTGTCAGGCCATTCTCAATACGTGTTATGCGAGTGTTCTTTGCAATTTGTCTTACATTAATAGCTAGTTTAGGAGCTGTCATATGTCTGAGTCTCATCTGTAGTTAATTCGCTACTACTTAGCCGGAGTATGCCTAGCGTAAAACATACGTAGTGTTACACAGTGTTATACCAAAAATGCTGTGGAAATTGAATGACATTTATTTCTTATATACCCTGATAAACTCCTTAATTGCAGCCCAAGCTGACCAGTCAGTACGTAGTGCGTGAGTACCTTCCTCGTTGTATGGCTGAGCGTACAAGATCTGAGTCCAAGATGGATTTGGATTAACCCCCGTAATACTGGGGTGGTCATCTATAAGGAATGAAGATAAGTCTCCGCATCCCACTAAGGTTTTGTCCGGCGTCAAAATAGTTCTGTTAGCCCAGAAGTGACCTAGATGCTCAGACACCCATTGGATCTTCTCAGAGTGGCATAGGTAGTCTTCATATCCTGAACTGGGCTTAGTACAGATAAACGGCTCAATGAAGTCTAAACAATTATCTTCAATATCCCTAAGGGCCAGCTGGGCTTCTACGTAAGGAGTTAGCTTCCGGTAAAAACCCTTAGCTTCACATATGGCGTCCACATAAGTATGGTACTTAGGGTCGAAGGAGTCCTGCCAAAAATACGAGGTTAAATCGTGAACAGAGGGGACATCATCATCAGGGAATAGAGTTTTAAGCTCACGATATATTTGTCCGTACCAATCGGCACAGACCCCATCTAGGTCAATTAGAAGTAGTATCTTCTTATGTTCCACAGCTCTCCCCTCTATGATAAAAATTAATATTTGACATACTCTTCCCAGCCCTGAACGGCGGGGCTTTCCGCGCAAAAGAGATAAACATTTAGGTAATAAGTTTACTTAGTTCTAGTAGGCTTTCCATCTTTCCAATATCCTTTTTTTACGAAATAACCTTCAGGTCCGAATTCTCCTGTATTGGTTAGTTTTTGAAAGAACCAAACTAGATCCACAAAAGCATGCTTGAAATGGAAAAAGAAGAAATCCGATAAAGCGTCGGTCAAGTGCTTACTCACCTTCATGTTGGTAACATCTATGTCACCTAGTTCTAAGCACTGAGGGCATATAGTCTTTGCCGTGTGGACTCTACCGTGTTTACAGAGGGTGTTGGGGGTGGGATTGTTCATGTGATGAAAGTCTCTACTCTTATTATGAAGTAGAGACTATACCACTAGAGATACTTATTTGCAACAAGAGTGCTGTCAGGTAGTCCTACGGAGTTCGGAAGCCATGCGGCGCAGTTCGTTTTCGGCGTATGCCGTTATTTCACCATGCTCGCGCGCGTAGTATTCGGTTGCGTCAAACCACTTCGCCGCCGATTCCAGCGCCTCCGCCTGCTTATCCAGTAGCCATCGCTGGTCGGCTTTAGGGGAGAGTGCCTCGTCCAAGGCTCTTGCCGCATTGTCCAAGTTCCAATCATCTTGGTTCGTATGCAATTTAGTAGTTACTTCTAAGGCGGAAAAGTAATTACTAACTGCATCCGCCAGCCGTGCTACTCGCAGTTTCAGCTCTTCTACTTCTTCTTGTAGCTTCGCCTGCTCAAAGGCGGATAGTGCTTTGTGTTCGGTCATTTTAT
>Ga0210033_1003426_pt1 | contig 12888 bp, 9 predicted proteins | sample CryGeymeta201501_FD_185465 | JGI IMG/M metagenome (GOLD analysis project Ga0210033, IMG submission 185465) | Groundwater microbial communities from Crystal Geyser aquifers in Utah, USA - Crystal Geyser metaG 2015-01 (SPAdes) (version 2) | ecosystem: Environmental > Aquatic > Deep subsurface >... | reverse complement strand
CGAAGCCTTTGTCTTTCTCATATAGGGGGTGAAATCCCTTGAGGGGGGATCGCTCCCCCCCCAAGGTGAAACGGCCGAGGCGTTACGTCGCACAAAATCGCCCTCAGTCCGTGTTTATGGCTGGTGACTCGGTGTTCCGATCCGGCTGCTCTTTCCGATGTGGCAGACGTCGCATTTCCCAAGAGGCCAGGCGAGCCCCTGTAGGCGTACGTTCTGCTCGTTGTCGATAGCCTTCTTGGAGGGGAGAAGCCCGTGCGGCTCCCCGTGGCAGGTCTGGCACAGGATCTGTCCTTTCTTATGACCCGAACTTCCGAGGAACTGGCCGAAGACCGCCGGGGTCCCCACCAACTCTTGCGTGTTGGTGTTATGGCAGTCGGAGCAGGTGGGCAGGGTGCTGTAGTGCCAGGGTTTATCCATCTGCCCGGTGGAAACTCTCTGGAACAGATCCCCGTGACAGTCCGTACACCAGATGTTATGTGCGCTCTTGCCGGATCCGATTTTTATCGTGGTGTGAACCTCCCTGTAGCAGTCGAGCGTCCCGTTGCCGCCGGGATGACACTGATAACAATTCTTCTCAATGTTTGAATCATAGAAGGTCTGAACCTCCGCGCTCTCCACGTGGAACTTGTGCAGGACCTTGGAGAAGGGAGAGATCGAGGTATACCCTTTGCTCTTGGCATAGTTGACCCAGGTCGCGTCCAGAGCTGCGCTGCCGCCCACGGCCAAATCACTGTGGCACTTGCTGCAGCGTACCGGTGTGGCCAATCCTGTCAGGTGTCCGTAGGAATCGTAGGTCCCTCCCACCAAGGCGAGGACATCTACGCCGGTGTCACGAGTATGGGCATCCATCATTTCTTCAAAGACATCGTAGGGGTCCGGGCAGGTGCCGCAGGCCCCCTGTTTGATGTAACCTTTGCTTGCGGCCACGTCCTGATGGCAGTTGCAGCAGCCGCCGAAGGCAATGGGCAGGGTGGTGCTGGTGGTGCCCAGAACCGCCGAGGTGGCTTTGTCCTTCACCGTCACGTCCCAGTGGAGGTAGGCCTTTCTCTTGTCGCCGAAGGGTCCGATGAAATCGCCCTGGGTGTCCAGAGGCGGATACGCAGGCGCCCCTTCCGCGAGCCAGTACTTGGCATTACCCGGTGAAGAAGTGAGGATCTCCGGTGTCATGACGCCGCTCAGTCCGTATCCAGCAAGGCCTACCCGGTTGGTGCGGCTGATGCCGCTCCCGGGGAAATGGATATTTGCCGTGTCCAGCCATCTTAAATACTCAGGGTCTTTGGACAGGTCATAGGGGCCGTCATCGCCGTAAGTATTTTCACGTATTTTGTATTCCACGGTCAGCTTGGTGCTGTCGTTCATGGGAACCGGCGGTGAGCCCCTCTTAATCACCTGGACCCTCAGTGTGTTCCAGGGCGGAAGGAGCATCATAATGTCGGCTCTCGGGCAGACGCAGTGCATGCCCAGGTCGTTATAGCCGGCAACCACATAGTCGTTCGATGACGTTCCTCCCGCATACACTGCCGTCATCGTCGTTTTAGCGCTCATGGTTAAAGTCACGGTCTTATTTGTTGAATAATCCGCTGTTCCCTTTTTCCACCGCTTATCTTTTATGAGTAAAGACAAAAAGACATTGAAATGCTGAGGGTATCCGCATAAAATTTTAAATATCGTTTATATGTTAATTAATTATTGATATTAGATAATTTGATTTATTATTTATTATGTTAGCTTCATATATAATCTTGATGTGTACCAATTCCCCGATCAAGCCTGCCCTCGACTGCGATCGGGGGTCGGGGAATGACGCTCTTAGAGAAATGTTTACCCATAAATTTGCCGCAGACCCAGATTGGAGGGGGTAACTTGACTGCTGGGACAAAACATAATAGAGTGACTCATTAAAATTGATCCCGGTTTTTTCTTTTAAACTCACAGACAGGGAACGGACATGAATGGTTCAGCGATGGAAATGATGATCAGGAGGTTTTATGCTGGATTGCTTGCCGCCATATCCATATTCTCCCTGCTGATTCCTTCGGCCTTTTCGGCTGATGCCTTTTCGCCGGAGGCCGGTGCGCCGGCCAAGGCCGAGAATACGCCGTCTTTGGGGAGTCTCGGTGACCTGGTGGTCACGATGACGAGACTTCGGGAGCGTGCCGCCATTCAGGAAAAAGAAGTCACAGATTCCCCGGACATGGCCGAAACCGAGAAGAAGATCTCGGAGGCAGGCGAGAGGGTGAATGAGCTTGCCGCTCAGTTCGATGCATTGAAGCAGTCGAAGTCATACGGGACCATTCAGATTGAGGATCTCAAGGATATGGCAAGAAGCGAGGCCGAGGAACTCGGCCGGATCAATGAAGATCTTTCCTCGGCCCTGAACCTATCGGGCTCGATTCAGAAGGAATGGTCTGATGAAAAGGAAAAATGGAATGCGTGGCGGCTCTCGCTGAAAAAAAACGTTCCTTTTGGACCCTTGAAACCGACCTTTTCAGAAGCCGGCCGGATCATTGACAGTATGATTGATCTCTCCAACTCAAGACTGAAATCCGTGTTGGAGGTCCAACGCAAGGCCGAAAAGGCGGAGAAAGAGATCCAACAGGTATCCATGGAGTTGGATGCGCTGCTGAAGACTGTCCGTGGAGACATCTTCAGGAAGTCATCCCATTCCATGTTTTCACCCAAGTATTACACCCTCTTCAAGAAGAATCTATGGACCGAATTTATGGGAGGGGTTCGGTCCGCCGAATGGCCGGATAAAGAATTTTTCATGAGCCAAGGCTGGGTGGCGGTCTTGCAGCTTTTTTTCGCGCTGGTCCTCATGATGGGCATCTACCGGCGCCGCGGACTGCTAAAGGCATCGGACCGGTGGCGATTCCTTCTCATGCGCCCCTTTTCCGCAAGCCTTTTTCTTTCAGTCTCCTCGCTCTTTCCCCTGTACGGCAGCGCAGTCCCGTCTGTATGGCGGCTTGTGCTCTGGATAGCGGCCAGCCTTGCCGCGGCACGGCTGGTCGGAAGCCTCATCACCCTGCCGTGGAAGCGGAGGCTGGTCTATCTGCTTGCATGCCTTTTCCTTGCGGCCCATTTCTTTTCCGTGTTCGGTCTGCCCGAGCCTGTATTCCGTCTCTATGTTTCTTTTGCAGCTTTGTGCGGATTCCCTCTATGCTTCTGGAGAGCGGATACCAGTGTCAAGAGAGGCGACTCCCCCCTGTACACTTGGGCGCTCCGTCTGGGCGGAACGGTTTTTGCCGTGATACTCGCCGCAGAGGTGGGCGGCTACAGCGCCCTGGCCACCCATCTTTTTGATTCCACGATCAAGACGACCTTCCTGGTCCTTCTTGCCTGGGTGGCCGCGACCATCGCGCGCGGCGCATTTGAGTTCATCGTGTCGAACACCTTTCTCAAAAAATTTACAATGATCCGCATCAACAGGAACATGATCGTCAAACGTCTGGGGATGTTCACGGACCTCTTGATCGGATTCATTGCCCTGATCCTTATTTTGGAAATCTGGAGGGTATTCGAAACGCCCATGGATGCGCTGAAAGGGCTCTTCTCTTTGGGGTTTGCCGTCGGGGAACATCGCTTTACGGCCGGACACATGATCACCGCGGCGGCGGTGCTTTACAGCGCATTCCTGGTATCCTGGACCTTGCAATCGCTTCTGCTCCATGATGTTTTTCCCAAGAGTCAGGTGGAGCACGGAACCGGTATTTCGATTGTCCGGTTATTTCACTACCTCTTGGTTCTCGTGGGGTTTATCCTTGCCCTGGGGGCTGTGGGCTTTGAACTCAAGAACCTGGTCATCCTTACCGGCGCCTTAGGCATCGGCATCGGTTTCGGGCTTCAGAATATCGCCAACAACTTTGTGAGCGGCCTCATCCTTCTCTTCGAACGTCCGATTAAAGTCGGCGACATCGTGCAGATCAGCGGCGAGTGGGGGGAGGTCAAACAGATCGGTCTGAGGGCAACCGTGGTCCAGACCTTTGACCGTGCGGAAATCATCGTTCCTAACAGTGATCTGGTTTCGAGTCAGGTGACCAACTGGACCTTGTCTGACAAGATGGTCAGGCTCGTCATCCCGGTGGGGGTAGCATACGGCTCCGATGTCCCACTGGTGATGCGGCTTCTCTTTGAAGCGGCCCATAGACATCCCTTGGCGCTCAAAAATCCCGAGCCGCAGGTGCTGTTTTTAAGTTTTGGTGAAAGCTCTCTGAACTTTGAACTTCGTGTCTGGATTGGGGATGTGCGGAAACTTGTTGAGATGAAGAGCGAATTGCACATGGAGATTGACCGGACGTTCAGGGCATCCGGAGTGGAGATCCCTTTCCCCCAGAGGGACCTGCACGTGCGGAGCGTGGATGCATCCGCTGTGGACAGGCTGTTCAGAAAGACGCAGACGCCCCCCGGACCTGCCGGAAATATCCGGTGATCTTCTCTTTGAAGGTGAAAACATCGCTGAAGGCGAACGGGGCATTTTATGGCATTAGTCAGTTTGCAGGGTGTCCATGTCAGCTTCGGCGGACCGCCATTGCTTGAAAGTATTGATCTCTCCATTGACCGGGGCGAGCGGGTCTGCCTCATCGGAAGGAACGGGACAGGCAAGTCGACGATCCTGCGGCTCATCACCGGCGAAGTCAGGCAGGATGATGGAAAGATCGTGTTTCAGCAGGGCATGCAGAGCGCGCTTCTGGCCCAGGAGGTCCCACAGGCGCTTTTGGGGAGTGTGTTCAACGTGGTATCGGGCGCGTTGGGCGAGCAGGGGAAACTGCTTTCCGAGTATCGCCATCTGAGCAATAAACCGGCCCATGATCACAGCGAGAAGCTGATGGCAGAGATCGAGAGTGTCCAACACAAGTTCGAGACCGCCGGGGGCCGGCAAATACAGCAGCGTATCGAGACGATTCTCTCTCGCCTGAAGCTTCCTCCTGACGCCGAGTTCTCCGAGCTTTCAGGCGGCCGGAAGCGCATGGTCCTGCTCGCAAAGGCGCTGGCAGGCGAGCCGGACCTCCTGCTTTTAGACGAACCCACAAACCATCTGGACATCGGTGCCATTGCCTGGCTTGAAGCGTTCCTGCTTTCTTTCGGCGGGACCCTTGTTTTCGTAACCCACGACCGTATGCTGATCCGGAAGCTGGCCACGCGGATTGTTGATCTTGACCGAGGCAGACTGACGAGCTGGCCTGGGAATTACCAGGCCTATCTTGAACTCAAGCAGGCTGCGCTTGATACCGAAGCTGCGGAAAACGCAAAATTCGACAAAAAGCTGGCCGAGGAGGAGGCCTGGATCCGCCGGGGCGTCAAGGCGCGCAGGACGCGGAATGAAGGCCGCGTGCGCGCGCTCAAGGAACTCCGAAGGACCCGGAGCGAGCGGCGAGAACGGACCGGTACGGCGCATATGCGAATACAGGAGGCGGAGCGCACGGGCAGGCTTGTGATCGAGGCGCGGAACGTGAGCCACAGCTACGAAGGCAGCGAGGTGATTCGAGACTTTTCAACGGCCATCCTCCGCGGCGATAAGGTGGGTATCATCGGTCCAAACGGCGCCGGCAAGACCACGCTGCTTAAAATCCTGCTCGGCGATCTACCCCCCACGAAAGGGACGATCCGGCACGGCACGAATATGGAGGTGGCTTACCTCGACCAGCACCGCGCCCAATTGAAGGATGAAAAGTCCGTTCAGGATAACGTCTCGGGCGGAAGCGACTATGTGACCATCAACGGCAGCCGGCGGCATGTCATCGGTTATCTGCAGGATTTTCTTTTTTCGCCTGATCGGGCGCGCAGTCCCGTGAAGGTCCTCTCCGGCGGGGAGCGGAACCGCCTGCTGCTCGCCAGGCTTTTCACCAGGCCGTCGAACGTGCTCGTGCTCGACGAGCCCACGAATGACCTGGACATCGAGACCCTTGATCTGCTCGAAGAGCTTCTGATGGACTATCCCGGCGCCGTGCTGTTGGTGAGCCACGACCGGGCGTTGATCAATCATGTCGTCACCAGCACGCTCGTGTTCGAAGGCAAAGGCCGGGTGAATGAATACGTCGGCGGGTATGACGACTGGCGCCGGCAGAGGAAACCGGCCGCTCCCGTGGTCCCGGTCAGGAAGGAAGAGACAAGGCAAGGCACGCGTCCTCAGGCTGAGAAACGACGCAGGCTGAATTTTAAGGAGCAGAAGGAGCTTGAAAGCCTTCCCGATCGCATCGAAGCGCTCGAATCGGAACGGCAGCAGATCCATGCGTCTATGGCTGACCCGGCCTTTTATCGCGAAAGCGGCGGCTCAGTGTCTGCAACCAAGTCAAGGCTTGAGGCGCTGGAGAAAGAACTGGACCAGGTCTATGCGCGGTGGGAGGCGTTGGAGGATCTGAAATGACAATGGAAAACAAGTTGTTGACAAAAAAGACAAAATCCCTATAATAAATTCATAATCAGCGGGGCACCCTGCCGGTTAGGGGGGAGATCATCCAATCAGCCGCAGCCTGTTTTCCGCGAGAGTGGCGAAATTTGGTATACGCACTAGACTTAGGATCTAGCCCGCTTTGCGGATTGGGGGTTCGAGTCCCCCCTCTCGCACCATCGGTCCCTCATATCAAATCTTGACCTTTAGAGATCGGGTAAATAATCGCTGATGGTTGAGATGCCGGGGCGCGTTATTCCCGGGGGGCTCCTGTCCGGGAGGGTTCATAGAGAGCCATATCATTCGATGTCTGAAAGGAAGAATAAAATGGAAAACCAAGAGGAGAAAGAGATAAAACTGAGCGTGGAGGAGCCGAGCCGGACCAAGAGGGTCCTGAAGGTGGAGGTTCCCACGGAAGAGATTGAACTGGAATTCAAAAAGACCTATCAAAACCTGCAGAAAAAGGTCAAATTCCCGGGTTTCCGTCCGGGCAAGACCCCGATCTCCATGATCCGCAGCCGTCTCTCTCGTGATGTGCACGAGGATCTTCTTCAACGGATCATCCCGGACTATTACGCCAAGGCCCTGGAGAAGTCGGCCCTTAAACCGGTGGATATGCCGATCATCCGGAATGTCCACCTCAGCGAAGGTGAGCCTTTCTGTTTTGATGCCACGGTCTATATCAAACCGAAGTTCGAGGTCAAGGATTACAAGGGGGTGCCGAGATCCAAGAAAGAGACCAAGATCACGGATGAGATGGTGGACCGGGTGATCCGGGACATGCAGGAGAGGTTAGCGGAACTCTCTGCCTATGAAGATGAAGACCACCAGGTGGTCAGGGGGGACGTTGCCGAAGCGGACATTGAAGGTTTTGTGGACGGCAAACCTATTGAACGGGGCAAGGGGACCGGTCAGCTTATCGAAGTGGGCGAAGGTAAGATGATTGCCGGGTTGGAAGATGGGTTCCTGGGAATGAAGAAAGGTGAGGCCAAGGAGATTCCCGTGACCTTTCCTGAAAATTACCATGCCGCCGGACTCTCCGGGGCAAAGGCGGTCTTCAAGGTGAACCTCAAGGACATCAAACAGAAAAAACTTCCGGCCCTGGATGATGAATTTGCAAAGGATGTGGGCGAGAGGTTCGGGACCCTCAACGAACTGAAGGCTGAGGTCCGCAAGGGGCTGGAGGCCGAGGAGGCCAAGAGAATCCGGGAGGACCTGCATCTTGAGATCATGGATGAGGTCCTCCGGAGGAACCCGATCGAAGAACTTCCCGAGATCATGATCGAACGTCAGAAGAAGGCCCTGAAGGAGAGCTTTAAATCGAACCTCCACCGTTCAGGCAAGGAGCCGAAAACCGAAGAGATCCATGGAGTGGTGGAGGAGACGGTGCTGGATAAAAAGGCCCGGAGAGATGTCGCCTGGAGTTTTATTATCGAACAGCTTGCGGAAAAAGAAGGAATCACGGTCACACCCGATGAGGTTGAATCCGCCCTGGGAAAAAGGGCATGGGAGTCTTCCATGTCTAAGGAGGTATTAAGGGATCTCTACATGAAACAGGTGGGTTCGCTCGAACCTTTCAGACTCATGCTCTTAAACGAAAAGATCCTTGACTTTTTGCTTGAAAATGCTAAAGTTACAGGGGAAGACGTACATGAAACCGAGGGGGGAGGCAAGGAGTAACCCTCTCTTTTTTTGATAACCGATTCAACTGGTCGGTAAGGAGTATTCGAATGACGCTTATTCCCATGGTGGTGGAACAGACGGCACGGGGCGAACGGGCCTATGATATCTATTCCCGGCTGCTCAAGGACAGGATTATCTTTGTGGGGACCGCCATCGATGACTATATGTCGAACCTGATTATTGCCCAGCTTCTGTTTCTCGAAGCCGAGGATCCCGATAAGGACATCAACCTGTACATCAATTCTCCGGGCGGCATCGTCACTTCCGGACTGGCCATCTATGATACCATGCAGTATATCAAGCCTCAGGTTTCCACCATCTGCATCGGGCAGGCGGCCAGTATGGGGGCGGTCCTCCTGGCCGCCGGAACCAAGGGGAAGCGTTTTGCGCTCCCCAATACCCGGATCATGATTCACCAGCCCCTTGGCGGATTCCAGGGTGTGGCTTCGGACGTGGAGATCCATGCAAAGGAGATCCTGAAGATCAAGGAAACCCTGAATGAAATCCTGGCCAAGCACACGGAACAGCCGGTCAAGAGGATACAGAAGGATACGGACAGGGACTTTTTCATGTCCGGTACCGAGGCCAAGGAGTATGGGCTGATCGATGAAGTGATTGCCCATCGTGAAGGGGCTGCTCCCGGAGAAAAGAAAGAAAAAGAATAGGAAAGGAAAGTGAGATGAAAAAAAGTGATCCGTCAGGGACTTTGAAGTGTTCTTTCTGCGGCAAGAGCCAGGAAGACGTGAAAAAACTGATTGCAGGTCATACCGTGTACATCTGCGACGAGTGCATCAACCTCTGCAACGAGATTATTGCAGAGGAGATGCAGGTCAAGAGGATTGACAAGTTTGATAAGGTCCCTCAGCCTCGAGTCATCAAGAAGGTTCTCGACGATTATGTCATCGGCCAGACCTATGCCAAGAAGGTTCTCTCAGTGGCCGTGCACAACCATTACAAGCGTCTGGCCACCAATATCAATCTCGGAGACGTGGAGATTCAGAAAAGCAATATCCTTCTGGTCGGACCCACGGGATCCGGCAAGACCCTCCTGGCCCAGACCATGGCCCGTATCCTGGACGTCCCATTCGCCATCGTAGATGCCACGACCCTGACCGAGGCTGGATATGTAGGCGAGGATGTGGAAAACATCATACTGAAACTCCTGCAGAATGCGGATTACGACGTGGAGCGGGCGCAGCAGGGGATCATCTATATCGACGAGATCGACAAGATCGCCAGGAAGTCGGAAAACCCGTCCATTACCAGGGACGTCTCGGGTGAGGGCGTGCAGCAGGCCCTTCTGAAGATCATCGAGGGGACCGTGGCCAATGTCCCGCCGCAGGGAGGGAGGAAACATCCTCACCAGGAGTTCCTGCAGGTGGATACCACGAACATCCTGTTTATCTGCGGAGGCGCCTTCGTCGGGCTGGACAAGATCGTCGAAAACCGGATGGGTGAAAAGGCCATGGGATTCGGCGCCAAGATCCAGAGCAAACAAAATAAGCCGATCGGGGAGATCCTCTCCAGGGTTGAACCCGAGGATCTGTTGAAGTACGGGATGATTCCGGAGTTCGTCGGCCGGCTCCCGGTCCTCGCCGCCCTGGACGAACTGGACGAGGATGCCCTGGTCCGGATTCTGACCGAACCCAAGAACGCCCTGATCAAACAGTACCAGAAGTTTTTCGAGCTTGAGGGAGTAAAACTGAAATTCACCCAGGGGGCATTGGACGGTGTGGCGAAGACCGCCCAAAAGCGCAAGACCGGCGCACGTGGGCTCAAGGCGGTTCTGGAAAACGTGATGCTCGACGTGATGTATGAGCTTCCCTCCCAGGTGAACGTGAAGGAATGCATCATCTCCGAGGAAGTCGTCAAGGGTCTGGAGCAGCCGATCCTGATCTATGAACAGAAGGAAAGCGCATAGTTGTGGGTAAAAAGGGGTCGAGGGTCCAAGGGGTCAAGGAATCAAGTGAAATACTTAAATGCAAGTAAAATCTCCAGAGAAAAATACTGGAACCCTTGACCCCAAGATGCCGTAGTGTAGTGGCCGTAGCAGAGGGTCCCGGCCCTGGAAAAGTAGATTCAACGAGATGCCGGGATCTAACGACAAAAATAGACAAAAGTGGGACACGCGAAGCGTAACCCTATGACCCTCGGCTCTTTATGTTTTCAGTATTTCACTTGACCCCTGGAATCCTTGAACCCTTATGTTTTCACCCGCTCTTTATGAAAATCCTCTCTGCAGAGTTCGTTCTTTCCGCTGTCCATAGGAAAGACTATCCGGTAAAGCGCCTCCTTGAAATCGCCTTTGTCGGGCGCTCCAATGTGGGGAAATCCTCTCTGATCAATGCCCTTCTCAACCGGAAAAAACTCGTCAAGGTCAGCTCCACACCCGGCCGTACCCAGATGATCAATTTTTTTCTGATCAACCAGTCCTTTTTTTTTGTGGATCTTCCGGGGTATGGATTTGCAAAAGTGCCGAAGGATGTTCGGGAGCGCTTCGGCCCCATGGTGGAGCAATATCTCGAAGAGAACCGGCATCTCACCTGCGTGGTCCATATCCTGGATGCCAGGCGCCGGCCGGGAGAATTGGACAGAATCATGCGGGAGTATCTTCTCTCTCATGGAATCCGAATCTTGACCGCGGCCACGAAATCGGATAAGATCACCATGGGGCAAAGAAAGACGCAGGTCCTGAAGATCCGGGAATCCATGGGATTGTCCGGAGAAGATCCCCTGATCTTTTTCTCCGCCGTCACGTCCGAGGGGCGAAATGAAATCTGGAAGGCAATCAATCCGCTCATCTGATCTATTCTGGAAAAAAGAGTTAGAATGAAACCACAGAGCTCTGTGGTTCGGGTTTTGATATACCATTGAACAAGGGAGGAAGATCAGCATGAAAAGTTTCGTTACAATGTTCATGAGTGGATTGGCATCGGTTTTCTTTATGACCACGCATCTTCATGCGGCTGAACCCGGGAAGGGCGAGCCCCAAGCCGTTTTGGAGACGGATTTTGGAAAGATCCTCATTGCCTTTGATCCGGATGCAGCCCCGAAGACCGTGGAGAATTTCAAAAAGCTTGTCAAGGAGGGTTTTTATAACAAGACTTATTTCCACCGGGTCATCCCCGGTTTCATGATCCAGGGAGGCGATCCCAACACCAAGGACGACGACCGGAGCAACGACGGCATGGGCGGGCCGGGTTATACCATCCAGGCCGAGTTCAGCAGCCGCAAGCACGTGAGCGGAACGGTTTCCATGGCAAGGTCCATGGATCCCGACAGCGCCGGGTCGCAGTTCTTCATCTGCGTGGCCGCGGCCCCCCATCTCGACCGCCAGTATACGGTCTTCGGCCATGTCGTCGAAGGGATGGACGTGGTCGGCAAGATCGTCAGCGCTCCCAGGGACCGCATGGACAATCCGTTGAAGTCCATCTATATACAGAAGGCCTACCTGAAGTAGAGACGGCTTTCTGATTTGCGCCGTCAGAGAAAGAAAAAAGGTCAAGGATGGCTTGGGGCCGGATGATCATGGATGTTGGTCTTCTTAAATGCATGGTCTTCCAGGTTCAGGTTCCAGAAGTTTCTGTTGGCTGTCGCGTTCCCGGAGAAAAAACCGTTTCCTGAAATAGCGCATGTATTGATGTCATACCAGGGCCAGACTCCACTGAGGGTCTTGGTCATTTGGCCGCAATGGTTCTGTCCTGTAAAATTCCCCTTGGCAAACCCAGCCGATTGATTGCCGCATTCCGGACCCATGTAGGTCGGCATTTGCCATAGACCTGAAATTTGATTGCCTTCCGATAAGATCCCTTGATAGATTGAAACTCTTCCGTCCATGGGATTCGGATCAGCCCCCCCTTTGAACCTGAGCGTACCTGATACAGGCAAACCGGATATGTAATGATACACCTTTGCAGAATATATATCTCCGCAATCCCCTTGGAAACAGCTTGTCCCGGTCATGTCAACAGTCCAGTCTCCTTGAATTTTATTACAATCAGGAGCGGATAAAAAATCATCCGCAGCGGCAATCCATTCATCTCTGCATGGACCGAACCATTCCCCTGCGGCACGGGCACACAGGTCATGATCAAAACAATCTTGGGAAAATCTTTGTATTAACGGATCCGGCGGCGAGCCGCAACCCGCTCCGCATCGGCCGAAGCATTCTCCGGATGCACATGGACCGACCGTTTCACTCTCTGTAACAGGCGTCCCTTCTGTGATGTCATAGGTTCCGGTTATGTTATGACCGATACTGTCACATAGGGACGTCCATGCCTCCGGTTTAGTTTTTTCTGACTCTTCGTTTGGTAAATCCAAATCTAAGAATTCATTGGGAGGATACTTGTATAGAAGACCAAGTGTGCTCAGTAATGCATCTCCCACCCCCCCATAAGATATATGTTTCGTCAGAATCGCACTCAAAACATTTAAGGTTCCTAAATCCTCCTCGGTAAACTTGACCAATCGGCCGGTCTCTATTGAAACAAACTGAATCCGAATTTTTCCATTCCCATAGTTAATGTTGGCTATGAGCTTTTTTTTGCCTCTCAAACGGATATCCACGACGACATAATCCTTTTTCTCCATCACCGATGAGAAACTCACACCCAAATCAGGATATTCCCCCACAATGGCCTTCTCGGATTTATGAGAAAATTTGAGCAGGTTCGATTCATCATTTGGTTCAGGGTTTTGTAATTCTTGAGCACTCGTATTCATATCCAGAATAAAAATACCCACTAAAACAATCGCCAAGGCCTTCATCATCTTTCCTTTTGCCATTTTCAACCGCCTCCTTTCGACCGGATAAA
>Ga0210033_1003420_pt1 | contig 12906 bp, 10 predicted proteins | sample CryGeymeta201501_FD_185465 | JGI IMG/M metagenome (GOLD analysis project Ga0210033, IMG submission 185465) | Groundwater microbial communities from Crystal Geyser aquifers in Utah, USA - Crystal Geyser metaG 2015-01 (SPAdes) (version 2) | ecosystem: Environmental > Aquatic > Deep subsurface >... | reverse complement strand
CATAGTCATTAATGCTAGCTACTCCTGGAAAATAACCCTCTTTCATTTTATACCCTTTCTTTGAATCGTGTTTTTCGCAAGCAATAAATTGATTGTCAAAATCAAAATCATAAAATTTAATCCGCCAAAAGCGTTAATGTTTTCTTTAGAAGTTGTAATTTTCATCCGCTAAAATGTTTCACCTAAATTGGTGAAAATAATTGAAAGTGAAAAGTCTTTAAAGCATTAGTTTTATTGACTTTTCAACTTTCTTTTTAACATTTGTCTGCGGATTTAAGGGACATCAATTTATCCTTTCCTATTCTTTAATGGCTTAAAAATTCAAAGTTATATATCGATTATTGGAAAGCTGAATAATTAATAGGAAGTGAATCCCTTGTGAAATTCTATGTTTTTTAGTACCTTCGTGCAACTTATTTTAAGTAAAAACCGTCAATTACATAGATAAAATTATAATTATGAGAAATTTATTACTTGCATCTTTATTTGTAGCTGTTTCATTTTCGGTAACAGCACAAAGTACATCTTCAACCTCAAATGAAGTGCAATCTTATCAAATAATGAAAGAACAGGGAACATTGCCTACTAATTTTCAATTTACTAATGCGGCAACTATTTTTGCACCATCGTTAAAAGATTTAAGAGAAAGTGCTACTAATTACAAACAATCAGGTGGTTGTGGATGTTATGTAGCTCCAGATGCCACTTACACCTTAGCTATGGCTCCCAATGATGATGGAAGTACTGGTTCGCTCTCCATTCCTTTCAACTTTTGTTTATACGGAACCAACTATACCAATTTATTTATCAATAACAATGGAAATGTCTCTTTTGGAACAGCTTATTCGACTTTTTCTTCTAGCCCTTTTCCAAGTGCCAGTTACGTAATGGTTGCACCTTTTTGGGGTGATGTGGATACTCGAGGTGCTGGTACTGTACAATATAAAATTACACCAACTGCAATGTATGTCAACTGGGAAGGAGTGGGTTATTATAGTATGGCTGTAGATAAATTAAATTCTTTTCAGCTAATTATTACTGATGGAACTGACCCAGTTTTACCTCCAGGTAATAACATAGCATTTTGTTATGGTGATATGCAATGGACTACAGGCTCTGCATCAGGTGGTGTAAATGGATTCGGCGGAACACCTGCAACAGTTGGTGTTAATAAAGGTGATGGTGTTAATTTTATTCAACTAGGTCGTTTCGATCAGCCTGGTGCTGCTTATGATGGTGGTGGCGGTGCTAATGATGGCGTAAGCTGGTTAGACAATCAATCTTTTTTCTTTAATGCTTGTAGTGGAACCAATATTGCTCCAATTGCCAACTTTACTCCTGCCCTTTTTAATGGTGGCGGTGGTGCTTGTGATACCCTTCGAGTTTGTGGAATAAATGATACATTACTTATCAGTTCTCTTTTTTTATCACCAGAAATCGGACAAACTACAACTGTAGCAATTAATTTATATGGTACCCCTGGATTTTCAGTTTTGACCAATACGCCTGGAAACCCAGCAAATTCAACCGTACAAATTATTGCCTCTCCAGCAAATGCTGGCATGAACACCATTACCTACACCGCTACAGATGATGGAATTCCCGCACAAACCACCATAGTTAATCTTAATATTTTTGTGGATACTACTGGCTTATCCGCCTTTAACCCAGTTATTACTGGAGTACTCGATTTTTGCGATGGAGGATCAACTACACTAACCGTAAGTCCTACTAACTTTACTTCTTATATTTGGAATACAGGTTCTATTGACACTTCTATTTCTGTTACGAATGGTGGTGAATACTGGGTGACTTCCGAATTAAATGGTTGTTTTAAAACAGTTATGGCAGACGTAGTAGAGAATCCACTTCCAACTCCAGCTATTTTAGGTGCTTTATTTACTTGCAGTAGCAATCCAACAACTTTGTATATAGATTCTGCCAGTTTATATACCTCTTACACTTGGTCGAATGGAAGTACCAACGATTCTATTGTGGTATTAAATGGAACATATAGCGTTACTGTAACCAACTCTTTTGGTTGTACAGCAACTTCTCCTTCTGTAGTCGTTGTAAATAATAATCCTACAGTTAATATAACTGGAAATGCTACATTTTGTCAAGGAGATAATACTACACTTACCGCTGTTCCTTCTATCCCTTCTGGAGCAACCTATTTATGGTCAACTGGAAGTTCAAGTTCCTTTATTAATGTGAGTTCTGCTGGTAACGTATGGGTTACTGTTAATTATAATAATGGCTGTTTTGCAAATGATACATTTACAGTTGCAGTTATTCCAACTGTTTTTGGAAGTCAAAATGTTAGCATCTGTCAAGGAGATAATTATACTTTGCCTGGCGGTTTAGTGGTTAATCAAGCTGGTATTTATATTGACACGCTTACTGTTTCTCCATTTGGTTGTGATAGTATTGTTACCACTAATTTAACAGTAACTCCGTTAGCCAATGCAACCATAACAGCTATTGGACCAAAATGTGAAAATAATTCAGTAGTTACTTTAACCTCCGCTAATGGAGGAGGTACTTGGAGTGGAAATGGAATTACCAACTCTTCTACTGGTGAATTTAATCCAGCTGTAGCAGGAATTGGACAACATTTAATAACCTACACCATCGGTGGTAATTGTGGAAACTTAGACACCATGATTATTACAGTTAATCCTGTACCTAGTTTTTCACTAGCTCCAATTGAAGACACTTGTTTGGCTTTTAGAGGAACTATTTTCTCAACAATTATTTCCGGAAGTCCATCATATAGTTACTACTGGGATAGAGGTGATGTTACTCCAAACCTATACAATGTATTATCTGGTACTTACACACTTACTGTTACGGATGGCAATAATTGTGCTAAGTCCATCCAGGTTTTTGTTGACAATATGGGTGATGATTGTAATATCATTGCTCCAAACGTAATAACTCCAAACGGTGATGGCTCTAACGATTACCTTGTTTTTGATGGATTAGAACATTATCCAGGAAGTTCATTAGTCATATTTAACAGATGGGGAAATAAAATTTTTGAAAGCAGCGATTATCAAAATAATTGGGGACCAAAAGATATTTCTGATGGTACTTACTTCTACATTTTAACTCCTGGTGGAAATATGAAAGTGGATATTATTAAAAGTACGGTTAGCGTATTGAAATAAAACACACCTAAAACAAAAAAAATTAAAAGCTCTGATACCATCAGAGCTTTTTTTATAAATGACCAGCCAATACCACGGTTTTTTTAAAACTTTTTACATCTCCTTTTAAATCAAAAGCCTCCACAAAAATGATGTAAATTCCGATACCTGCTTTTTCGTTGTTTTCGTTGATACCGTCCCAACTAAAAGTACCCGTTGTGCCTAACAACTCGCTTTTCACCAAATTTTTGACCAATCTGCCTTTTGCATCATAAATAATGATGGTAGCAACATAACCTGGCTCAGGAAAATTATAAGTAATATTTACAACATCATCAACACCATCGTTATCAGGCGAAAAAGTTAATGGGTCGATAATAATATCGCCACCGTCATTATTGGTTTTTAAATATTGAGAATTTTCATAACCAGGGGTTGCAAAACCAACATCTTCTGCTGCTGAATGCCAATTGGTGACATCGTTGGTTGGTCGATTATAATCAATTCGTTCTAACGAAACACCATCAAAACTAGTCAACAGTGCAAAATGCATAGTTTCATTGTAACTAAAATTATCAACCACCATATTTAAGTTATTAATGAGGTAAACATCTCCTTTATCATTGTTATAAGTAGGCATACTTGTCATTTGTAAAAATGTTGAAGTAACTGAATTTAGATATTCTTGAGCAACATTGGCAGTATTGGTAGAAAGTAAAACAAATTCGCCAGGCAACAGTAATTTAGGTTTAGTAATGATGGTTTGATAATTATCAATGCTATCGTTTTCGAGGTTAGCTAAACTCCAATTTTGCAGGTTAATAAATTTATTAGAATTGTTATAGAGTTCTACAAAATCGGAGCCTCCAGTAAAAGGATTAAACAGTACTTCATTAATCACTAAATCATCAGCAAATCCTTGTTCGGGCAACGCAAAAATGGCAGTATTGTCTGAGCCTATTCCGTTTCCAACACAATCAAAAGCACCTGTAACAGTTACAGTGTATTTTATTTGAAAAGTTAGTTTATTGCTGAGGTTCAATTGTACATTTTTATTATCAATTACTTGAATGGTGGTAATAGCAATTCCATTGTCAATCGTGTAAATAGCTGCTAACATTCCAGCAGCATCAATAATTTCGCTAAATGTGAGTGCTACTGTTGAATCGTTGGTGGCATTTGCTTCCAATAATTTTGGTAACACCACATCAGGGTTAGCTCCAAAAGCAGTATTTTGTGTTCCAGGAGTTCCACCAAACCATTTGGTAGAAGCTATCCAGTTTTCTGTTTCACCACAAGGATTATTGGGATCTTTCATTTCTAAACTCCAACCACCATCTTTTTTGTTATCGTCTTGATACCAAGTGTCGTAGTAATGGACTTGATGAATTAAAGTGGTATCTGGAGCATACAAAGTTATCTCATCGTTGGCATTATTTAATGAAGGAAAACTATTGACAGTAATGACTTTTCCAAAAGGGGTAAATTGATTTTTAAAACCATCGTCACAAATAATAACATATTCACCAGGTAATATTTTTCCTGCATTTAGTTGATCCATGCTGGTTAAGTCGGAAATCCAACAATTGGTTAAGTCAATAATTTTTGTGGTGTTGTTGTACAATTCTAAATAATCTTCAGATGGCAGCCCCATGGTTGGTGATGGGTCTGGAAATAATTCAGTAATAACAATTTCGTATTTTGTAGGAGCTTTTCCAATTCCAAAATCAATGCTATTTGGAGTTAGTAAATTACCAGAACAATCATTAGCACCAACAATAGTTAACGTATAAACCGTAGAGGAATCCAATGCGGGTGCAACTGTTAAAGTTACTCCCTGCAAATTACTATTCACCGAAACTAAAGTTACTAAGATGCCTCCAGAAATGGTGTACGTTGCATTGGCTAAGCTTGTGCTATCCATTGTTTCATTTAGCAACACATTTAGTTGGGTAGTAGAAATAATGGAAATAGTAGATATAGTTGGTGCTTGTGTATCTGGCAAGGTATCAAAAACAGAATTTTGAGCACTAGGAGTTCCTCCGTCAACATTCATTGAAGACGTCCAGTTAGCTGCATTGCTACAAGGATGAATGGGATTTATTCGTTCCAACGTCCAACCACCATCGTCTTTAATATTATCTTGATACCAACTGATGTCATAGTTAACGATATCTAAAATAGAACTGTTATTGTCTAACAAACTCAAACTATCTCCACCATTGGTAAGTGCTGAAAAAGAACTTATACCTATTACATCGCCATAGGAAGAAAACGAGGCGGTGTCATTTATATTACAAAGGATAACATAGCTATTTGGAAGAAGGGTGAAGTTGGGAAGTGATTTAATCGTTGTGGTATTCACAAACTTCCAATTCGTTAGGTTAAAAGGAGTATTGGAAGTATTGTAAAGTTCAACAAATTCAACGGCGGGCAATCCAATTTGAGGAGTAGGGTCGGCAAATATTTCGTTAATCACCACATCTCCTGAATTTGGAGTAGAAATAACCAAATAAGTAAATGGTGACACAATTGTAGTAATAGGATTAGCAGCAGTATCTTCCACATTAATAATGGTTAAGTTATAATTTTGACCATTGGTAAAAGGAGTGGAAAAAGTTAAATGTACCAATGAAGAATCGACCAAATCTCGAACTGCTGCACTTGGATTCCCAATGCCTAAATCAACCGAATAATTGGTAAGCGTTTGAGCAATTGCTAAATTAACGGGTTCGTTAAAATAAGCATCTAAATTAGTTGAATTAACTACGATAAGCGAATCTAAAGTTGGAGGAATAGTATCAACAAACCCTGTTCCGATAATACTAAAATTATCATAAAAGAAAAGTGTGGAACGAGTAGCAGTATAAAAGGAATAAACGCCAAAATAATTGGAAGAAATGTGTGTATTATCGAGCACAGCTCCTTCTAACACATAACTAGTTCCTCCGGTGGTGTCTGATAAAAGTTGCCAATTCCCAGCATTATCTCTGGTAACCTGAACAGCAACAGTAACTTGAGCAGTGTTTAACCTGCCATTAATGCCGTCAATTATCATGGTTTCAGTAGAACCCGTTTGTCGGTATAAACTCACTTCGTCGGCAGTGTTTCCTAGTTTTACAAAATAACCGTTTAACGGATTTTTTAAGTTGGCTTGGTCGGAAACCAAATACACTTTTGCATAATTGGTAGAGGATGGATTAAAGTTGAGTTGAACATAAAACTCCCAAGTAGCATTATTAATGGCAGATGAAGGAGTAGAAAGGTAGGAAACATCAACTACTGCAGGTGCATTTAAGTGTAGTAAAAATGAGGCGTCCACTTCGTGATTGGCGTTATCTCCCGACCAGACTGGATTTACAGTAAAATCACCATCCGAAAAATTATCAACAAATTGAGAGAAACTGATTTGAGTAACCATCAAGAGGCTGAGTGCAACTATTCCTTTTTTTATCATGCGATAAATTTAGCTATTTTGTTGATATTGTAAGAATTTTATCGGCTTAAATTAATTTCGGTTTCTTGCTAAAGATGATTTTTTGACAAAATTAAATTTTACTTTTGGTAAAAATTATAAAGTAAATGAAAATTGCGATTGTAGGTGCTACTGGAATGGTTGGAAATGTAATGCTGAAAGTTTTAGCCGAACGAAAATTTCCAGTAACCCAATTAATTCCTGTTGCTTCCGAAAAATCTGTCGGGACAACAATTGATTTTAAGGGTAAAAAATATACCGTAATTGGTTTGCAAGAAGCAGTGAAACAGCGACCTGACATTGCTATTTTCTCGGCTGGAGGAAGCACCTCTTTAGAATGGGCTCCAAAATTTGCGGAGGTTGGGACAACAGTTATTGATAACTCTTCTGCTTGGCGAATGAATCCCAACAATAAGTTAATTGTTCCCGAAATTAATGCCAATAGTTTAACTGCTGAGGATAAAATAATTGCTAACCCTAATTGCTCTACCATTCAACTGGTGATGGTGCTAAATCCATTACACAAAAAATATAAAATTAAACGAATTATTGTTTCTACTTACCAATCTTTAACAGGAACTGGAGTGAAAGCTGTTCAACAATTTGAAAACGAACGGAACGGGGAAAAAGGGGAGATGGTTTATCCATATCCTATCGATAAAAACTGCTTGCCTCAATGTGATATTTTTGAAGAAAATGGTTACACTAAAGAGGAAATGAAATTGGTGAACGAACCTAAAAAAATTATGAATGACAACAGCCTCAAAATAACTGCTACTGCTGTTCGTGTTCCTGTTGTTGGAGGTCATTCTGAAGCGGTAAACATTGAATTTGAAAACGATTTTAACTTGGCAGAAGTTCGTCAACTGTTGCATGAAACTTCAGGGGTTATCCTACAAGACAATCCTGACACCAATACTTATCCAATGCCTTTGTATGCAGCCAATAAAGATGATGTTTTTGTGGGAAGAATACGAAGAGACGAATCTCAACCCAACACCTTAAATTGTTGGATAGTTGCCGATAATTTAAGAAAAGGAGCAGCCACCAATGCCATTCAAATTGCCGAATATTTAGTAAAAAAAGGATTGATAAAAACGGATTTGGTGGGTAAATAATTTTGACTAAATTCTAATTAGTACAGCAAATTACCAATTAGATTAGGATGTCATTCTGAACGATGTTTTATTCATCTCGATTTCTCGGGATGATAATAAAACGAAATGAAGAATCTAAAATAAATTAGAAAACTGATTGATAAGATTCTTCACTTCATTTTGTAGCCCCGAACACTCGGGACACAAAATATTGTTCAGAATGACAACAGAAGATCTATAAAAACGAAAACCAACGATTTGAAAACCATAACCAAAACAATTTGGGTATTATCATTAATTAGTTTGTTTACCGACACGGCAAGCGAAATGCTCTATCCCATAATGCCTATTTATTTAAAAACCATTGGTTTTTCTATTGTATTAATAGGTGTTTTAGAAGGTGTTGCCGAAGCAACTGCAGGATTAAGTAAAGGTTATTTTGGCAAACTTTCCGATGCTACTGGAAAACGTGTTCCTTTTGTTCAATTGGGATATGCGTTTAGTGCCATCTCCAAACCAATGATGGCTATTTTTGTTTTTCCACTCTGGATTTTCTTTGCTCGAACCATCGACCGTTTTGGAAAAGGACTACGAACAGGAGCAAGAGATGCCATTCTTTCTGATGAAGCAACACCTGAAACCAAGGGAAAAATTTTTGGCTTTCATCGCTCTATGGATACTTTTGGTGCTGTGCTGGGCCCTGCTCTCGCATTGCTCTATTTGTATTTTTATCCCAACGACTACATTACCCTTTTTTACATCGCTTTTGCTCCAGGAGTATTGGCAATTTTAGCTTCTTTTTTCCTTAAAGAAAAAAAAACAAAAACGGAAAAACCAATAAAAAAAACAACTTTTTTTTCCTTTGTCCACTATTGGAAAGAAAGTCCTGTTGCCTACCGAAAATTAGTTATCGGACTGTTGGCTTTTGCATTAATTAATAGCTCCGATGTGTTTCTATTACTTAAAGCAAAACAAGCTGGATTAAGTGATACAATGGTAATTGGTATTTATATTTTTTACAATTTAGTATATGCCTTAGCAGCTTTTCCAATTGGAATTAGTGCCGATAAAATTGGATTAAAAAAAATGTTTCTTATCGGACTTAGCCTCTTTGCCATCGTTTATTTTGGAATGAGTGTAACTTCCAATGCTTATTTGATAAGCGGATTCTTTTTGCTTTACGGCATTTATGCAGCCGCAACTGAAGGTGTCTCGAAAGCCTGGATTACTAATATTATTGATAAAAAAGATACTGCAACAGCCATCGGAACTTATGCTGGTTTTCAGAGCATTTGTACCCTATTGGCTAGCTCTTTGGCAGGTTTAATCTGGTTTCGGTTTGGAGCTTCTGCAACATTTTTGGTAACAGGTTTTTTTACGGTTTTAATTATGGGATATTTTATTTTTTCTTGTAATTACATGCAATCAATCCAAAAATAAAACAATGGATTTTAAGTTAAGAAAATGGCGATTAACAGATATGGAAAGCTTAGTTAAGTATGCAAACAATCCTAATATTGCCAACAATTTAACCAATCAATTTCCACATCCTTACCGACTTGTTGAGGAGTATCCTCAAAAGCATAGTTAACTATGTTTACCCATTGACCATCGGCACCTACACTTAACTGCACCCATCCATAATAGTAATTACTACTTTTAAACAAACGTAAGGCAACATACTTATTGCCTGCCTTACTCAAGGGTGTAAACTCTAAATGATGGTATAAGTGTGTTTTAAACGACACCCATGCTACACCAAAGTTATCTCCAAAATTCATAGCTTGTACTACATTTATAGTAGCTGCCGTTAACGATACTATTTCTGAATTAGCACTTAACATATTAATTTCTATTCGATTATATGCTCCAACCTCAAAAGCATGAAGCTCATAATCAGCAATAGCATCGTTATCTAAATCTAAGGAGTAAGTAGCATTAAACAAGGCATAATAACTACTGTTTACATTGGTCACTGTTATGTTGGCGAACATAGCTGTATTACTTATTAGTGCTAATAGTATTACTGTTTTTTTCATGCTTATTTTATTTTTCATTTTTTTATACTTTTTCTTTTTTTATAGTCATTAGTCGCTCGCTCTCTCATTGCACTCGCTTCAGACTAATGACAGTGAGTGATAATATATTTTCAATAGCATTTTATTTTAATCTTATTCTTTGATAATTTATACCTTTTCTCAAATGAAAAAAATATTTATTCTATTATTATTTCTAATTATTTAACATATAACGAATCTGGGCATCTGAACTTGAAATCAATTATTGTATCATTACCGTTTTTGTTAATTAATAAAAACAACTCTCCCTTGTTTTTAACTAAAGAATCACCGATAGTGATGAAATCAAACATCCCTCCTATATCTGCATCCAGAATAAAAATATTTTCTTGATCATATGTATCTTTAACAATTACCGTTTTGTCATTATGATTTTTTTATTAATAAACTTTTTTACAACTCTTCCTTTTACTTGATAGTTTTTATAAAGTTCAATCCCCTGTTTACATAAATTAGTTTGAGAAGGGATATATTCTTTCGCCAATTGAAAAATGTATGCTATTGAAAAAATAATTATAATTAAAACTATAATTAACCACCAATATTTATTTAACATCTTCATTTCTTTACTTTTTTTATTAATGAACTATAGTGTAAGTATTCCATTTAGGGTGATATCCACTTAATCCAAGTTAAAAGTAAAAATAATAAACACATAAGTAAATATAATGTAAACCCAAGTAATTAATAAACTTATGTTTTTTTGCTTTACAGTTTCATTTTCAAACATTGAGATAATTTTTTTATCTCTTCTTTTCCATAAAAATATAAATGCATTTATTCCGAGAATACTAAATGGTATAATATAATTAATAGAGGCATCCGTTATTAAAATTTTGTGATTTGTATATGATTCATAAATAAAAATAAATCCTAAAATATTTAATATTTGAAAACTTGATACTGCTCCAATCAATGGCCAATTATCTCCAGTAGTTTTAGTGAACAAGACTTCATTAAACCTATATAATCGATAAAATAAGTAGTAAAACGGATAATATATTTTCATAGCATTTTATTTTTTATTTTAATCTTATTCTCTGACCACTTAAAAAGAATCCTAAATTTATATAAGAATTATTAGTTTGTTCAATTTCATCAAGATATTGAAAATCATTTTTAAATCCACCATAATATTTAACGACATTAATTGTAATCCCAAAGCCAAGTGCATAAGGATTTCTTGACATTGTTAAACTATTGCCAATCCACCCTATTGCCAACTCTCCTTTTTGACCCCATGAAGCTTTTCCTTCAATATTATAATATTTAATTGTAGATTCTGTAAGTGAGGCAGTTGAGCTTATAACTCCAAGTATTCTAGTCACTTTTACTACTTGTTTAAATACACTTCCTATAATTTTTTCATTTTGAGCAGCTTTAATGGATAGAAAATTTCTGCCATCAGAATAATTTGCTGAAAAACCAAAAGTTTTTCCTACACCACCAATATATAGGTCACCAAAAAACATTAAATCGCCAATAAAATCACCTTCTGCTTTATATTTTTCTTCCTTCTTCTTATCCCCATCCCCATCTTTCTGTGCATAAAGATCTAAAGAGGGCAATAGTCTTTTATCCCTCATCGTACTCATATAATCGGCTGTAACGTCTATTAAGAAACCACGTGGTAAATATTTTTTTTCCGGATGCCAGGATTCTATACTTAACTTAGCATTAGATTGTTGTTTTACAAAAATAGTTTGGTATTCCTTACCTGCAAGTAAAATCCTCTCTGGCTCTCCAAATCGTTTCAAAGCCGTTAAGTATTCCTGATAGCTGTCATAATTTTCAAATTGTGGAGATAGGCTGGTGTTCCAAAAATCAGGATTATTGTAGAAATTCGCAAACCAGTTATAAAGATCGTTTGTATAATACTCAATATCTTCACCTCCTGTTGGGTCAACAAAACTAATTGGGTTATTACTCATGGCTAAATATGGGCTATAGTGCTGGTTGTAAGGGGCTAATATTATTATTGTTTTTTTCAATGTATAATTTTTTTCTACCATTTTTTATTCTTTTTTCTTTTTCTATAGTCATTAGTCGCTCTCTCTCAGTACCCTCGCTTCAGACTAATGACAGTGAGGGAACATAGCTGTATTACTTATTAGTGCTAATATTATTACTGTTTTTTTCATGCTTATTTTATTTTTCATTTTTTTATACTTTTTCTTTTTTTATAGTGGATCTATATTATCAACAATTACAGCTACTATTATTGATTAATTATTTGCTACCCATATAAAAACACCCCATGTACCAACTATATATATCCAAGTAAAGAAAAGCCCTAAATTTCGCTTCCCTTCTGTTTCTCTTTCTTTATAATAAGCATATATTTTTTTATCCTTACCCCTCCATTGAAGTAGCAAATAATTAATCAATAATGAGGTTGCACCAATAGAAATAATTAAAAACCTAGATATAACTACTATTTCACATGTATTTTCTATTACAATTAATATTGAAAAAATATTAAATCCGTGTAAAACAGATATTTCTCCAATAATTGGAAAGTTATCTCCATTCTTATAGTCAGGAAACAAAACATCATTCATCCTCACAAGTCTATAGAACAAATAGTAATATAAATTGTACTTCATTATAATTACTTATTAAAATAAGCTCCGTTAAAAATATAATTTATTGCATTAATATATCTGTGTTCTGTATTAAAATCTATGTAATCTAAAGTTTTGTAGGTCTCATTAAATCCTCCATAATAATCAATAATACTAATCGTAACTCCCATTCCTACTACTGCTGGATGCTTTACACTCATCATCGTATTGCTAATTACACTAACACCTAATTTCCCTGCTCTACCAAAACTTCTATCTGAACTAAAATAATTATAACCTGAATCAAATGTAGATATTACACTCATGCCAACACCAACCTTCCATAAAGCCCCGCTGCCGCAAGCGTCCCGCCATAAGTGTTCGAAACATGATTAAGTACTATTCCAAAGGTGGGCTGCTTTAGCTGGATTTCCACCACAAAGCAACACAATTTCTTTTATAATGGTATTATCTAAATCTATCTCAAATTTTAGTTTGGCTATTTTGTATCCACTAATTTTATTGAGTTTTTTATATGCC
>Ga0210033_1003410_pt1 | contig 12938 bp, 12 predicted proteins | sample CryGeymeta201501_FD_185465 | JGI IMG/M metagenome (GOLD analysis project Ga0210033, IMG submission 185465) | Groundwater microbial communities from Crystal Geyser aquifers in Utah, USA - Crystal Geyser metaG 2015-01 (SPAdes) (version 2) | ecosystem: Environmental > Aquatic > Deep subsurface >... | reverse complement strand
ATTTTAAAAATGATTGAAAAAAAATGAAAATACTTTCAGTAAATATTAGCGAACCGCAAACCATTATAATAAATGGAAAAAGTGAGCAAACTGGCTATTTTAAAAAACCTGTCGATGCTATTTGTTAGGAAAAACCGATGTAAAAAACGATAGTGTAATTGACCGTGAACACCATGGAGGCGAAGATAAAGCCTGTTATTTATTTGGATATAACCACTACAAATTTTGGAAAGAACTTTATCCAAATGCAGAATATGATTTCGGAATGTTTGGCGAAAACATTACTATTGAGCATCTTGATGAATCTACATTAAAAATTGGCGACACATTTCAACTTGGCGAAGCAGTTATACAAATTACTCAACCTCGTCAGCCTTGCTATAAAATGGGAGTTAAATTTAACGACCAAAAAGTTGTAAATTCCTTTCGGTTGGCTCATACTCCTGGCATTTATGTTAGAGTTCTTAAAGAAGGCAATGTTGTAGAAAATGATGAAATGTATTTAATGGATAGCTACGAAAATGCTCCAACAGTATTAGAGGTTTATCGGATAATTTATAACAAAAAACCTAGTGAAAACGAATTAGAAAAAATTATTACTAACACCCACATTGCCGAGCAATTAAAACATTATCTCAAGAAAAAATTTAACCTATGATAAAAGCACTTAAAATCGTTCAATCACTATTATTAACAGGCTTTGGAGCTTTGTCTGTATTCATGACTTTATCCGTTATTTTCGATTGGTTTGGCATTAGAGAAAAAGAAGGAAATTATGTATTGTTTATCGTATATACAAACTTAATTTGTGGACTTATTTATCTTTATGCAGCTTTTATCAACTGGAAAAAACAACAAAATAGTTTTTATGTGTTGGCAGCAGCAACCACAATCTTAATTGTAGTATTTATTGCACTTCAAGTTTATGCAAGTAATGGAGGAATCCATGAAGTAAAAACCATAAATGCTATGCTGTTTAGAATTGGTTTCACCACTTTCTTAACAGCAATAAGTTTCTTTATCTTAAAAAAATCTAATCAACATAACCCCTTAAAACAATGAAAAAATCATTACTTATTTTAGGTTCAATAGTTTTTGGATCGCTAGTTAATGTAAACGCACAAAATCTTTTAGCAATTCCTGATACACTTTCGGGTACTACATTTAACTTAAACCTTTTAGATACCAACAACGTGTTTTTTACTGGATTTACTACCAATACTTTTGGAGTAAATACTAATTATTTAGGACCAACACTGTTTTTAAACCAAGGAGATTCTATTCAACTTAATGTGCATAATCAATTAATGGATACAACTACTATCCACTGGCACGGGCTTCATGTTTCAGCAAAAAATGATGGGGGACCACACATTGTAATTCCACCAGATACCATTTGGAAACCATCTTTTAAAGTGAGAGATAATGCAGCAACTTATTGGTATCATCCACACTTGCACCACATGACTAATTTGCACGCAACATTAGGTGCAGCAGGGATGATAATAGTTAGAGACACTATAGAAGCAGCATTAACATTACCAAGAAAATATGGTGTTGATGATTTTCCATTAGTACTTCAATCAAAAAGTTTTGACACGAATAAACAAATTGTTGTTCATGATGCTGCTGATAGTGTAATGATGGTAAACGGAACTATAGATGCCTATTTGCCAGTACCTGCTCAAGTAGTTCGTTTTAGGCTGTTAAATGCTTCATCCGAAAGAGTTTTAAATATCGGATTACAAGGAAATTTATCTTTTTATCAAATAGCTACTGATGGAGGTTTGCTAAATGCACCTGTTCAATTAACTAGATTAATGTTATCTCCTGGTGAACGTGCTGAGATTTTAATAGATTTTTCAGGAATGACAGGTCAAAATATTAATTTAATGAGTTTTGCTTCCGAATTTCCTAATGGTATTTATGGTGCTCTTCAACCTGGTATGGGGCCGGGACAAACCATTCCGGGATATACCTTAAACCCATTAAACGGAGCAGACTTCCCTTTAATGAGTTTTTCTGTTATTGCTCCAACAACCAATCCTGTAACTACTATTCCAACAACATTAACAACAAACACTCCTTGGCCTATAGCTAGTGCTAATGATTTTAGAACTTTAACATTTACACCAGTAAATCAAGGTCCAACTGCTATTCAAGGTCCTTTTATTATTAATAACACAAGCTATAACATGGGAGTTGTTAATTACAACATTCCTTTAGATAATATTGAAATATGGACATTAACCAACCAATCTCCTATAGCTCACCCTTTTCATATTCATGATGTTCAGTTTTATATTACTGAAATTGCTGGAGTTACACCACCACCACATTTAGCAGGAAGAAAAGATATGGTGCTTGTAAGAGCAGGACAAACTGTAAAATTCATTACTAAATTTGAATCGTTTTGTGATTCAATAGGAATGTATATGTACCATTGCCACATGCTAACTCACGAAGATGATGGTATGATGGGGCAGTTTGTTGTTGATTGTCCTACAAGTGTAGCTGTTGATGAAATTAATGTTGGTAATAATGAATTAATTATATTCCCAAATCCAGCTGCAGATAAAGTAAGTGTTAAAATGGAAAAAGAGATAGTAATTTCATCTATAGCGGTATATGATTTTTCTGGAAAGCGTATCATCATCAAAAATAATATCAATCAAAAAGAAGCTGTTATTGATCTTCAACAACAACCTTCAGGCATTTATTTTTTTGAAATAAATAGCAATGATAAAGTGTTCCGTAAAAAAATTAATCTAATCAAATAAAAAAATACGCATGAAAAAAATATTTTTAATCACCACCATTGCCATTTCTTTTATTGCTTGTAAAAATGAAGGAAGCCATGAAAACCATGATGACCATAAACATCAAGAAGAAGCTGTTGTTCAAGAAGAAAATCATCATCATGATGAAATTGAGGAAATAGTTTTAGACAACGGCAACAAATGGAAAGTAGTAGAAACCATGGCTGTATATATCCGCAACATGGAAAAAGCAGTTAATGAATTTGAAACTTTAGAAAACAAAGATTACGCAGTTTTAGCAAAAACCATTGATGAAAACATTACAGAATTAACTTCAAAATGCACTATGGAAGGTCAAGCTCATGATGAATTACACAAATGGTTAGTGCCTTTCATAGAACTTTCTGAAAAGTTTGATGGTGCTACAGAATTAGAAAATCAAGAAAATATTTACCAAAAGTTTAAAGCCTCTTTTGAAACATATAATACCTATTTTGAATGAAAACATTAAATAAAATAACTGCTTTATCAATTCTTTTTTCTGGATTGCTACTTTCTTGTTCAGAAGTTGAAAAACAAACAGAAGAAGATAATCTATTAACAATCAACAACCAATCTGTAAATGAGGATAATGCATTAACATTACTTAAAACAAATTGTTTTACCTGCCACAATCCAAATTTAGAAATCGAAAAAAGAATAGCTCCACCTTGGTTTAAAGTTCGTCAGCACTATTATGATGATGAAACCAGCAAAGAAGATTTTATAGCAGCAATTAGCAACTTTATAAACAATCCAACGGAAGAAAACTCCATAATGCCAGGAGCAGTCAGGAATTTTGGATTAATGCCTAAAATGAGTTTTAAAGAAGGTGATTTAAAAATTATTGCATCCTATTTATATGATAACGATATTTCTTCTGATGAATGGTATGAAAAATGGGAAGCGTTTGAAAAGAAATCTGCTCTAATTCCAACAGAAATAAACTACGAAGACTTAGGAAGAAATATTGCCAATGAAACCAAAGCCAATTTAGGAAAAAACCTTATGGCAGCGGTTAAGGAAAAGGGAGCTGCAGGTGCTGTAGATTTTTGTAATATACGAGCAATTCCTATAACAGATAGTATGTCTGTTGTGTTAAATGCTAAAGTAAAACGTGTTTCTGATAAACCAAGAAATTCTATAAATGCTGCAAATGAAGACGAACTGGAATATATTGAAAATTGGAAAAAAGCTAAAGAACAAGGAGAAAAGTACCCTCCTAAAGTTGTTGAACTCAACAACAAAATGGTGGGATATTACCCTATTGAAACTAACGAAATGTGTATGAAATGCCATGGAATTCCTGAAAAACAAATAAACACTAAAACTTTAGCCAACATCAAAAAATTATACCCAAATGATAAAGCCACAGGATATTCCGAAAATGAAATTCGTGGAATTTTTGTAGTAGTAATGGATAAAAAATAAATTGAAAAGCTTAAGCGTGTAACAAATGTAACAAAGTAAGTATATTAGAAAGCGTACTTTTACTCTGTAATCAAAAAAAATAAATAAAATGAACTATTATAACTCAAAAAAAATTAGCGGAACAACCATAGAAGGTATCCGCCCAAAAGTTGAAGAAGCGTTAAAAACCGAAGGTTTTGGAATATTAACTGAAATTGATATTCAGGCAACCATGAAAAAGAAATTAGACAAAGATTATTTGCCTCATGTAATTTTAGGAGCTTGTAATCCAGTTTATGCCGACAAAGTATTATCGATAGAGCCAACCATAAGCACCATGTTGCCATGTAATGTTACGCTTCGTCAGTTAGAAACAGGCGAAATTGAAGTGGCTATTATAGATCCGCTTGCGGCAATGGGTGCTGTTGGTAATTCAGCTCTTGAAGTACATGCCAAAGAAGTAAATGAAAAATTAATTAAAGTGTTAGCTAATATTTAATTCGTATAAAGAACCACAGATACACTAAGAACACAGAGGAAAAACTTATGTTATAGCTGTTCATCAAATCGTAAATCAACATTCGTAATTCGTAATTCGTAATTCGTAAATCAACAAATCATGGACAAACACAGTTATAATGTTTCCCTAAAATGGGAAGAAGGGCGAAAAGGAGTAATGCATTCGCCAGAATTGCCAACAAAAATTGAAGTAGCAACTCCTCCAGAATTTGATAAAGGCATACCCGGAATTTGGTCGCCAGAACATCTTTTTACAGCATCCGTATTAAGTTGTTTTATGACTACCTTTTTAGCTATTGCTGAATACTCCAAATTAGAATTTATTAGTTTCGATTGCGATGCAGAAGGAGTTTTAGATAAAGTAGATAGTAAATTTTTAATGACAGAAGTAACCCTAAAAGCTCGTTTGGTTATTGATGATGCATCGAAAAAAGAACGTGCTGAGCGTATTTTAGAAAAATCGGAAGCAGCTTGTTTAATTTCTAATTCAATAAAAACAAAAGTGAACTTAATTGCAGAAATTATACAATAATGGTAAAATGTAAAAATAAATTTAAAGTGTTTAGAAGATATATAGGTTAAAAAAATTTGAATTATGAAGTTAGTGAATGCTAACATAAAAACATAAAAAATGGCTAAAGTATTAATATTAGGAGCAGGCATTGCAGGACATACTGCAGCTGCTCACTTAAGACGTAAACTTTCTAAAGAACACGAAGTGTTAGTAGTTTCGCCAAATAGAAATTACCAATGGGTGCCCTCCAATATATGGGTAGGAACAGGTAGAATGAAAGCTAAAGAGGTTCATTTTCCTTTAGAACCATTGTATAAGAAAAAAGGCATTGGTTACAAGCAAGCAAAAGCAGTTTCGTTTTACCCCGAAGGGGACAATGAAACCAGCCCTTATGTTTTAATAGAATACCTTTATGGTGAAGAAGCTGGTAAACAAGAAAAAGTTACTTATGATTATTTGATTAATGCCACTGGTCCAAAACTAGCTTTTGAACTTACCGAAGGGTTAAACCCAAGAACAAATAAAGCCTTTTCGGTTTGTACTTATGATCATGCTCAGCATGCATCAAATGCTTTACATCAATTAATTAATCAGCTAAAAAATACCGCTAAAAAAGCCAAAATACTTATCGGAACTGGGCATGCAAAAGCAACTTGTCAAGGAGCTGCATTCGAATACATTTTAAATGTAGAAAAAGAACTTACTCGTTTTGGAATTCGAGACAAATGCGAAGTTACTTGGATTTCAAACGAATACGAACTAGGCGATTTTGGTATGGATGGCATGTTGTTAACTTACGGCAATACCACCATGAAATCGAGCGAAATGGTGGAAATGGTTTTTGCTGATAGAGGCATTAAATGGATTTTAGGTGCTGGTGTTAATAAAGTTGAAGATGGAAAAGTTTCTTATGAAAATTTAGATGGTGAGTTTAAAACCGAAGAATTTGATTTTGCGATGTTAATTCCAGCCTTTTCTGGTCATGGTTTTAAAGCTTACGACAAAAACAACAATGATATTACAGATAAACTCTTTAAAGGTTTTATGATAGTTGATGCCGATTACACACCAAAACCTTACGAAGAATGGCGTGTACAAGATTGGCCAGAAACCTACCAAAACCCAAGCTATGAAAATATTTTTGCTCCAGGAATTGCATTTGCTCCGCCTCATGCTATTTCAAAACCCCGTAAAAGCAAGAACGGAACAGATATTTCTCCTTCTCCACCCAGAACTGGTATGCCTTCGGGAATAACTGCAAAATTAGTTGCCGACAATATTATTGATGCCATTGAAAATGGAAAATTGACTTTACACCATAAAGGCTCGATGGGAAATATGGGTGCAGCATGTATCGCTTCGGCAGGTTATGGAGCAACTAAAGGTAGTGGTGTTAGTATTACAACTTATCCTATTGTTCCTGATTATGTAAAATACAAAGAAACACAAGGTAGAGACATTAAAAAAACATTTGGAGATATTGGTTTAGCTGGTCATTGGCTAAAATTAACCTTGCATTACGCTTTTATTTATAAGGCCAAAATGAAACCTTTTTGGTGGTTAATTCCAGAGTAATTTATTGTAATTTAAAATGTTAAACATCTAAACTCAATTATCATGTCAGCAGCAATATCAAAATCAAATCATGCAAAAATGCAAAATCCAATTATTCAGTTTTTTAAATACATTTGGCTGAGTATCAAAATTATGTTAATTGTTTTAAAAGGACACGGAGGAACAAGAAACAAATCATAATTACTAAAAATTAAAAATTTTTACATCATGAAGTTAGTGAATACTCACATGCAGATTATAGTTTTACTATTATTTATTTCATTTTTAGGCAAAGAAATGAACGCCCAAACTTACTCGTTGCAGCAATGTATTGACACCACTTTGGCAAACAATAAGCAGCTACAAATAAGCAAAAACAATCAACAAATTAGCGAACAAAAACGAAAAGAAGTTCAGGCAAATCTTTTTCCTAGAATTGATGCCAACGGAGAATATAAGTATTATATAGATTTGCCTTATCAACTCATGCCGCTTTCTACGTTTAATCCAACAGCACCCGAAGGTCAATTTAAAGAAGCGCAATTTGGTGTTCCTCATAATATTAATGCGAACTTACAATTGTCTATGCCCTTGTACAATCCACAATTATATACCAACATTTCTGCTACCAAAATTGCTATTGAAATGAGCAGTTTGCAGCACAAAAAAACCGAAGAAGAAGTATTTTTTGATGTCAGTAATTTGTACTACAATGCTCAAATCCTTCAAAATCAACTGGCGTTTATCGATAGCAACATTAATAACAATAAAGTATTGCTAAAAAATATGCAATTATTACACAGTCAGTTGCTTGCAAAACAAACCGATGTTACCAAAATAGAATTGCAATTGCAACAACTGATTACCCAACACGAATTGCTTTTCAGTAAACAAGAACAAGTTATAAATATGTTAAAAATAATGATGGGAATAGGTTTAGAAAGTAACATCAATGTGGAGCAGCAAGTTGTTTTTGAAACGCAACCTGAGCAAACATCTATTAATAATATAGATGTTGCTTTGGTTCAGCAAAAAACTAGGTTGTTGGATGTGGAATTAAAAAGCATAAAAAGAAGTCGCTTGCCAACACTAGCTTTATTCGGAATGTACGGAACTACCGGATTTGGATATGACGAACAACCCAACGAATTTTTAAATTTTTATCCCATAAGTTTTGGAGGAATAAAATTGCAATATCCAATTTTTCAAGGGTTTTCTACCCAACGAAAAATTAATCAAAAAAAGTTGGAGTTAACCAATGCCAATCTTCAGTTGGAAATGCTCAACGACCAAACCAACATGCAAACAATAAATGCTCGTCAGCAAAAAATTATCACACAAAAATCAGTTGAAAACACACAAAAACAAGCTGAATTAGCTTCAAAAATTTACCAACAAATCTTGTTGCAACAAAAACAAGGAACAGCCAACTTAACCGAAGTTCTAATGGCAGATAATGCCTTGCGTGATGTTCAACAACAATACCTTTCTGCTATTATAGAATATTTAAAAGCAGATTTAGAATTAAAAAAATTAACAGGAAATTTTAAAACAATTAAGAATTAAAGATTCTTCGTGTAACTCCGTGTAAAAACTCTGTGAAACTCCGTGAAAGAATAAAAACATATATTATGAAAACAAACTGGAAAAAATACATCGGCATTATTGCAGCAGTGGGAATTACTGCCTTGGTCATTTATAAATTGGCAAGCAACAAAAAAACTACTGAAAGTAAGGTTTATCATTACGATAAAACTGCTCCAATAGAAGTGAAAACCATAACAGTTAGTTTGCTAGAAGCTGAATCTCAATATACGTTTTCGGGAACTTTTGAAGCCAACAAAGAAGTGAAAATCAATGCTGATATTCAAGGTAAAGTGAATGATGTTTTGGTCGATTTGGGCTCGGAAGTTAAAAAAGGTCAGGCGTTGGTTCAGTTAGATAATTCCTTGTTGCAGCTTCAATTAAAATCGGTTGAAGTACAAATTGAAGGTTTAGAAAACGATGTAAACCGCTACAAAGTTTTAGTGGAAGCTGATGCCATTCAAGGAGTACAATTAGAGAAAGCCGAATTGGGATTGAAATCAGCTAAACTGCAACGCAGCACTTTGTTGGAACAAATTTCGAAAACCACTATAAAAGCTCCTTTTGATGGCGTTATTACCATGAAAATGACCGAAGCTGGAGCTTTTGCAGCTCCTGGAGTTCCACTGGTTCAGCTTACCGAAATACAACAATTGCGTTTTACCATTTTTGTTTCTGAAAACGATTTACATTTGTTTAACGTCAACAAAATAGTAACCGTTTCTACTGATACCTACAATGAAATTTCGTTAGAAGGAAAAATTGTGGCAGTAGGCAGTCGCTCAAATCCTGCCAACGGTTTTCCAGTTCAGTTTTTAATAAAAAATACTGATGAAAATTTGATAAAAGCTGGAATGTTCGGAAAAGCACAACTTAAAAATACGGAGAACGAAAAAGGCTTGTACATTTCGGCAGACCTTATTCAGGGTGGTGAAGAAACACCTAGCGTTTATTTGGTAAAAGACAATAAAGCAGTTCTTCAAAAAATTACCATTGCCAAAAGAGTGCAAAACAAGGTGCTGGTAACAAAAGGAATCCAACAAGGCGATGTGCTAGTTAGCAAAGGTTTTATCAATTTATTTGATGGAGCGAATGTGGAAATTAGAGATTAGAGATTCTCTGTGTCCTCTGTGTCTCTGTGTCTCTGTGTCTCTGTGGTAAAAAAATTAAATAGAAAAAAAATGAACATTACATCCATATCCATTAACCGACCTTCACTTATTATAGTGTTGTTCAGCTTATTTATTTTGCTGGGATACATCGGTTTTACCAACTTAAGTTATGAGTTGATGCCCGACTTCAATCAACCTGTTATAGTTATAAAAACAGGCTATCCTGGTGCTGAACCAGAAGAGGTAGAAACATCTGTAAGTAGAAAAATTGAAGATGCGTTAGCAAATCTCGAAGGGGTGGACTTTTTGGCAACTAAATCGCTGCCCAATGCTTCTATTGTTATTGCCAACTTAAAATACGGCACCGACTTGGATAAAACCATGCAAGATGCTCAACGCTATATCGACAACATTAGAAAGGATTTGCCAGAAGAAATTTTAAGCCCAGTAATGAGCAAAGTTTCTCCCAACGATTTGCCCATTATGTCAATTAGTGCAACCAGCGATTTGGAGCCAACCGTTTTTTATCAAAAAATGAAAGATGAGTTTTTGCCTCAAATTCAACAACTAAAAGGAGTTGCAGAAATTACGCTGTTGGGTGGTGAAGAACGAGAAATTCAAGTAAACATTGATCCTAATCGTTTAAAACTGCATAAAATTTCGATGCTGCAAGTGGTAGAAGCCATTAATCGCTCGGGATTGGATTTGCCTGCTGGAAAAGTGCAAACCGACAAAGAAAGTAATTCGGTTCGGTTAACTGGGAAGTTCAACACCTTAAAAAACATCGAAAATGTACAAATTGCCATGCCAGTTCCGGGCAGCCCAGTTTATGTTAAAGATGTGGCTACGGTTAAAGATGCTCATGTTGAAACCACTTCCATCAGCCGTTACAACGGAAAAAGTGGCATAGGTTTGTTGCTTAAAAAACAAGGCGATGCCAATGCGGTAGATGTTTCTAAGTTGGTAAAAGATAAATTTATAGTTATCGAACAACAAAATGCTTCATCCAACATACAATTTATTATTGCCGATGACAGTACCGACAACACCATCGCAGCTGTAAATTCGGTAGTTTTCGATTTAATTTTAGCCGTAATATTGGTTTCGTTGGTAATGTTGTTGTTTTTGAGAAGTTTCAGAAATTCCATTATTGTTTTGATTGCTATACCAACCTCTTTGGTAACTGCTTTTGCGGTAATGTGGATGTTGGGTTACACCCTTAATTTAATGACTTTGTTAGCCATGTCGCTGATTATTGGAATTTTGGTAGATGATGCTACCGTGGTGCTCGAAAACATTCAACGCCATTTGGATATGGGTAAAGATAAAAAGGACGCAGCCATGGACGGACGAATGGAAATTGGCTTTTCTGCTCTATCCATTACCTTGGTAGATGTAGTGGTTTTCTTGCCAATATTGTTTTTACAAGTTTTTGTTGCCGATATGCTCAAGCAGTTTTCGGTGGTGGTTATTACTTCTACCTTAACCAGTTTGTTGGTGGGTTTTACACTTACTCCGTGGATGGCTTCACGCATGGGAAAAAAAGAAGATTTGCAGCCCACTAATTTCTTTAATAAATTTTTATTATGGTTTGAACATCAGCTCGATAAGTTTACCAATTGGTATGGAAAACAGTTGGAATGGGTGCTCAATCACAAATTGGTTTTTGGTGGCATTATCATCGCACTTTTTGCCTTAACAGGAATAATGATGAAACAAGGTATAATTGGTAAAGAATTGATTGCTACTGGCGACCAAGGTAAATTTATGATGTCGTTGGAGTACGATAAAAACACATCTATACACTACAACAACAAAGTTTCGTTAGAAATTGAAAAATATATTTTACAGTTGCCTGAGATAAAAACCTTGTTTAGCAACGTAGGTGGACCAAGCACTGGAATTGGAAGTTTGGGAGTTGGCTCGCCTTACAAAACCGAATTTACCATTCAATTAAAAGATAAAAAAGAGATTAACAACATTGCTACCGAGCAGTTTATGCAAGACCTTCGTAGCGGTTTACAAAGCAAATTTCCAGGAATTAAATACAGAATTGCAGCTTTAGGATTAATTCCTCGTTCTGCACCCATCGAAATTACGTTGAGTGGTGCAAATTCAAATGAAGTAATGAAAACTGCTCAGCAGCTTAAAACTATTATTGAAAAAACTCCCGGAGCAGATAACGTAAAACTTTCGGTAGAAGAAGGCAGTCCGGAGTATAAAATTATTCCTGATAAAGACAAAATGCAGCGTTTGGGTTTAAACACGGCTTATGTGGGTATGAATTTACGAACCGCTTTTAGTGGAAACGATGATGCTACCTTAACCGAGGAAGGCACGGAATATCCAGTCCGTATCCAGCTAGCTGATTTTGATAGAAAAAATTACAACGATGTAGAAAAATTAGTCATCGTAAATCCTATGGGAATGCCTATTGAAATTGCTCAGTTTGCAGAGGTAAAACAAAGCAATTCGCCATCGTTATTAGAACGCTTAGACCGACAATCGGCAGTAACCATTACCGCAGATGCGTTGGGAAAACCATCGGGAACAGTTGCCGATGAAGTGGTGGCTTTTATTAAAGAAAATCCATTGTCAGAAGGCATTCAAATGACTTGGGGCAGCGATATCAAACGACAAAACGATAGCTTTGGAGCGTTGGGTTCAGTACTCATCATCTCCTTTTTGCTTATTTACTTGATAATGGTTGCTCTCTACGACAGTTTTATTTATCCGTTTGTAGTGTTGTTCTCCATTCCTGTTGCTGCCATTGGAGCGTTTTTAGCACTGAACTTAACACTTAGTCATTTAAGTTTGTTTGCCTTGTTGGGATTAATTATGCTAATGGGTTTGGTTACCAAAAACGCTATTTTAATTGTCGATTTTACCAATCAACTTAAAGCAGAAGGAAAACATTATAAAGAAGCATTAATTATTGCCGGAAAAGGAAGAATGCGACCCATTTTAATGACCACACTTTCTATGGTTGTCGGTATGTTGCCCATTGCTTTAGCCACAGGTTCGGCAAGTGAGTGGAAAAACGGCTTGGCTTGGGTAATTATTGGCGGATTGCTTTCCTCGCTAATATTAACGGTTTACTTAGTACCCGTAGTTTATGCAGCGGTTGATGGAATTAAAGCAAAATTTAAGATTAAGGATTGAATATAAAATTCTGCAGAAATATGTATTATATTTTATTAATAAAGAAATTTTATTGATACTTTTGAAGTATATTCAAATCACTTAGCTTTTCGGGGAATTTAAGTAAGCTATTTTTGTTGGTATCAAGGCTAAATTTTCAAGCATAGCCGTAGCTATGGTTGAAAATTTTAACGCAGATAACGGCAAAAAGAGTAGGTCAAAAATTCGGAAAGCTAAGTAATTTGAGTATACACCATTTTGATAACCATAAAATAGTCGTAGTAGATAACGCAGTTTTCATAAATT
>Ga0210033_1003407_pt1 | contig 12950 bp, 10 predicted proteins | sample CryGeymeta201501_FD_185465 | JGI IMG/M metagenome (GOLD analysis project Ga0210033, IMG submission 185465) | Groundwater microbial communities from Crystal Geyser aquifers in Utah, USA - Crystal Geyser metaG 2015-01 (SPAdes) (version 2) | ecosystem: Environmental > Aquatic > Deep subsurface >... | reverse complement strand
CGAGGAGACGGTGACGGCCCAGGTCGACATGTACTCGGACCGCTTGCGCTGCGATCACCCGGACACCGACGACGGGGTGGCGCTGGGGATCGCGCTGCGCACCAAGGCGGCGGAGTGGGATCGAGGCCGGGTCGTGGTGCTGGCCGAGGAGCAGGTCTCCGAGGGTCTCGAATCGGTGGGCTACGAGGCCGAGGCCGTGATGCCCGGCTTCTATCGCGGCGAAGGGGACTGCGTGGTGCTGGCCTATGCGCCCGACCACACCCGCGCCGAGGTCGGCCATCCCGCCGAGGTGCAACACGTCGATGCGCTGATTCAACACGGTCTCCCCTCGTCCACCGTGCGCCCCCTGGTCGAGACCGAGCGCGCCACCGCCGCCGACGCGCCGGCGATCGCGGAGCTGATCACCGACACCTTCGATCAATACCCCACGCCCAGCGGAGATCCCGATTACATCGCCCAGGCCATCCTCGACGGCACGCCCTTCCGCGTCGTGCGCGACGAGGGCGAGGTCGTCTCCTGCGCCAGCGCGGATCTGATCCGCGAAGCGCGCACGGCCGAGCTCACGGATTGCGCCACTCGCCCCTCAGCCCGAGGGCACGGCTACATGCAGGCGATCCTCTCCGACCTGATGGACGATCTCAGGGGCATGGGATACCCGACGGCCTTCACCCTGGCTCGCGCGCGCATCGCTGGCGTCAACCTCGCCTTCTCGCGCCTCTCCTTCGAGTACCGCGGACGCATGACGCGCTCCTGCCGCATCGGGGACGGCATCGAGGACATGAACGTGTGGAGTCGCTGGCTTTGATCCCGCATGCTGGCCGCACGTGACCCAAGCCCCGATTCCAGTCTTCTTCCACGACGACCAGCTTGGCTTCAAGCCCAAGTACGAGTGGGCCTTCGGCGAGCGCATCGACCACCCCGAGACCACCGCTCGCGCGGAGTCGATCCTGGCGGCCGTGGAGCGCGAGCCCACGATCTTCGAGCGTCGGATCCCGACCGAGATCCCCATCGGCGCCCTGCGCGCGCTGCACAATTACGCCCTGCTCACGCTCTACAACACCGCGGCCACGCAGCTCGCAGCGGGTGAGACCTTCTCTCCCATGGTCTTCCCGCGGGCGCGGGACGGACACGGCGATCCCACGAACCTGCACCAAGCGGGCGCCTTCTGTTTCGACTCGGGCACGCCTCTCGCCCAGAACACGTGGCAGGCAGCGGGTCTGAGCGCGGCCTGCGCGCGTGACGCGGCGGATCTCGTGGCCCGCGGCAAGAACCGCTTGGTCTACGCCCTGTCGCGCCCGCCCGGGCATCACGCGACCCGCGACTCCTTCGGGGGCTACTGCTACTTCGCCAACACGGCCGTCGCCGCCCGACGACTCAAGCGCAGCGGACGCGTCGTCGTCGTGGACATCGACTACCACCACGGCAACGGCACCCAGAGCCTCTTCTATCGCGCGTCCAACGTGTTCACGATCTCCGTCCACGCCGATCCACGCGACGCCTTCCCCTACTTCGCGGGCTACGCGGCGGAGACTGGCAAGGGCGCCGGCCTCGGCTTCAACCTCAACATCCCCCTCGAGCGCGGCATCGACGGGCAGAGCTATCTGCGCACGATCGACGACCACGTGCTGCCCGCCGTTCGTCACTATGCGCCCGACGCGTTGGTGATTGCCGCGGGCTTCGACACCTATCGCCTCGATCCCGTGGGGCACTTCACGCTGGATCCCGACGACTACGACGCGTTGGGTGAGCGCTTCGGCCGGCTCGGACTGCCCACGGTCGTGGTGCAGGAGGGCGGCTACTTCGCGGCCCACCTGGGCGATCTGGCCACCAGGTTCCTGCGCGGCGTGCGCGCCGGTCAGCGGTCCGCGGCGACGCCCATCGGCTGACGGGGGCGTCGATCGACACAGACGGCTCGGCGGGGGACGAGCCCCAAGGATTGGTCACAAGTCCGGTTGCAGGCCGAGGCCCCTGAAGGTGACGACCACCGAGTTCGAGTCCGAGTCCGAGTCCGAGTCCGTCCAAGGCCGGGCACAGGACAGGCTCGAGGGGTCAGACGGCGTCAACGCGCGACTCGTGCGCGACCAAGGCGTGACCCAAACGAACAGACCCCTGGCGCGAGTGCGAATCCGAGTGCGCCGGGTCTGAGTCGTTTCAGACAGCGGCGGGGGACAAGCCCCCGCCCTACGATGCGTCGTGGGCGATCGGCCTGCTCACCGCCCACCGCAGCGACGTGGACAGGGATCACTGACGTGGGCACGGACGCGGATACGGGCACGGACGCGGATACGGGCACGGACGCGGATACGGGCACGGACGCGGATATGGGCACGGACGCGGATATGGGCACGGACGCGGATACGGGCACGGACGCGGATACGGGCACGGTGGCCGTCACCGCCAACGGTGGCGGCCTACGCTCGCGCTTGTGATCAATCTTCAGGGACAAGCCCGCCGTACAGATCTTGGCGGCAGAGGGCAGCGTCGACCGAGGAGGGGGACCCAAATGGCTCGCCTCAGGCGCCATTCGTGGCATCCTCTGGCCATGCCTCAGACTCACCCGCAGGGCGCCGGCCATCCCCACGGCGCCGGTCATCCCCACGCCGCCTTCGCCCCCAACGCCGACTACATGTACGAGCATCCGCGCCGTGTGTACTGGGAGCTGACGAGGGCCTGTGGTCTGGCCTGCTCCCATTGCCGCGCCGAGGCTCTGCATCATCGTCTGCCCGACGAGCTCACGCGTGAAGAGGCCTTCGGCGTGCTCGATGCGCTGGCGGCGGCGACGCCCAAGCCGGTCGTGATCCTGACCGGTGGCGATCCGCTCGAGCGCCCGGACTTCTGGGAGATCCTCGCCCACGCGCGCGGTCTGGGTCTGCACACGGACGTCGCCCCGAGCGCCACGCCCAAGCTGACGCGCGAGGCCATCATGCGGCTGAAGCAGGAGGGCGTCGGGGCCATGTCCCTCAGCCTCGACGGCGCCACGCCCGAGACGCACGACGCGCTGCGCGGAATCCCCGGCTGTTATGCGCGCACCATGGAGGCCGCCGCGGACATCGCCGAGGCGGGCATCCCGCTGCAGGTGAACACCCTGGTCACGGCCGACACGCTGCCCGAGATGGCCGCCATCGCCGAGGTCGCCGAGCAGATGAAGGCGCGCCGCTGGAGCCTCTTCTTCCTCGTCACCACCGGTCGCGGCTCCACGCTCCCGCAGATCACGCCGGAGCAGACGGACGAGCTCTTGAGCTGGTCGCTCGCGGAGGCCGACCGTCGCCCCTATGTGATCGCGACCACCGAGGCGCCCTTCGCGCGTCGGCTGGTGCTGGAGAAGAAGGCCGCCTCGGGCGCGCCGGGTCGTCCGCGCGTCGCGGGCGCGGGCATGCGCGACGGCAACGGCATCATGTTCCTCTCCTACAAGGGCGAGGTGATGCCCTCGGGCTTCCTGCCCCTCGTCGCCGGCAACGTGCGCGAGCAGGATCCCATCGCCATCTACCAGCACTCCGAGTTGTTCACGAAGCTGCGCGACGTGGACGCCTTCGGCGGTCGCTGCGGTCGCTGCGAGCATCGACGTATGTGCGGCGGCTCGCGCGGTCGCGCCTTCGCGGCCACGGGCGACGTGATGGCGGAGGATCCGCTCTGCACCTACCAGCCGAAGTAGCTTCCCCAGCCGTTCCGGAGCGTCGAATGTCGAGAGAAGCCCTCTTCGCCCTGGCGCTGCCGCTGTGCGTCATCGCCTTCGGATGCAGCCACCCCGGTAGCGACCGCTGCTCCCTACCTCCGATTCAGGCGCCGGTGCTGACCTCCACCGACTTCTCGGAGGGCGCGGACATCCCCGTGGCGCTCAGCTGCGATGGCAGCGATCGGCTGCCCTCCTTGCGCTGGGAGGTGCCGCCGCCCGGCGTGCGCAGCTTCGCCATTCGCGTGGACGATCCCGATGCACCCCACGGGGTGTTTCATCACTGGCTCGCCTGGGACCTGCCCGCCAGCTCGCACGGCGTGAGCGGCGCGCTTCCGCCCGGCAGCCATCAGGCAGACAACGACTTCGGTCAGCGCGGCTGGCGAGGTCCCTGTCCACCGCCGGGCACGCGCCACCGTTACGTGTTCGAGGTCATCCCCTTGAACGCCGTCCTGGGTCTCGCCGACGGCACGCCGCGGGCGACGGTCGAGCGCGCCATCGACGCGCATCGCATCGACGACGCTTGCGGTTACGCCACCTCCGGCCGCATCACGGGCGTCTACCGTCGACCCGAGCCCACGACGCCCGAGCCCACGACGCCCGAGCCCACGACGCCCGAGCCCACGACGCCCGAGCCCACGACGCAGCCCCGGTGAACGCCGCCGCCCTCGCCTAAGGCATGGTGTAGGTGAGGGTGTAGGAGCCCGCGCCCGAGTACCCATCCACGTACACGGCCCGCAAGCCCGCGCCGCTCGACACCGTGCCCGAGATGCTCGACTGCAATCCGCACGAGTCGTCGTTGCATGTGTTGGTTCCGCTGGTCGCGTCGCGGAACTGCAGCACCGTGTCGTAGCTCGTGCCGGTGCAGGTCGAGGCCGAGAAGGCGCCGCCCGTGTAGGAGCAGGTCGTGAAGTAGTACATCTGCTCGGGTCCGCTCGCGCTGGTGCAGGTCTCGGCCAGAGTGCCGGTGCCCGAGGTCGTGCCGGTGCGCGTGCCGCCCGTCGCGGGATGGCTGAGGACGATGGGCGTCCCGTTGCCCGTGGGCAGATGCTGGAAGCGCAGGGTGAACGTGCCCGTGGTGCCACCGAATCCGCTCACCACGGCGTAGTAGGTGCCCGGGTTCAGCACCTGCACGAGCTGGCTGCGCGTGCCGAAGCACGAGTCGTCGTCGCACCAGATGTTGCCGCTGCAGCCGCTCGCGATCGCGATCTCCGTGTCGTAGGACGCCGTCTCCGTGTCGAGGTAGACGACCTCGCGCTGGGTCAGCGTGAAGGAGTAGTAGACGTCGCCACCGCTGCCGCAGCCGCTCTGGTTCGTGCTACCCACGGTCGTGCCGCTGACGGTCGTGCCCATGCCCGTCATGCGGAGGGCGATGGCGCCGCCGCAGGTGTCGTTGCTCGGGCCGCAGCCTTCGTCGGTCACGCCGTTGGCATTGTCGTCGCAGCCGTTGCCGCAGATTTCGCTGGGCGCCGCGCAGGTGGTGTAGCCGCTGCAGCTCGCGCTGCAGGTGTGCGTCCCTGCGGTTCCGCAGGCCGTGGTGCAGGACGTCGTGGTCCCTTGGACGCACAAGAAGCCGTTGTCGGGCCCGCCGACTCCGTCGTCGTCGCAGCCATTGCAGACCTCGCTCCCGTAGCAGCTCCCGAGGGCGCAGGCGGCGTTGCAGGCCCGGGTCCCGGCGCTACCGCAGCTGGTCGTGCAGGCGCGCGGCGCGGATCCGAGCGCGCACTGCATGGTGGGCCCATCGTCCACGACGCCGCTGCAGTTGTTGTCGAGTCCGTCGCAGACCTCGGTCGCTCCCGGATGCACGGCCGCCGCGGGCGCCTCGAGCTCACGGGCGACCTCAGGCTCCCGTCGCTCTATCCAGCGTCCGCGCTGCCGTCAGCACTCGAGTCGGCGATGCCGGAGTCGACACCGGAATCGACGCCCGAGTCGACGCCCGAGTCGACACCGGAATCGACGCCCGAGTCGACACCGGAATCGACGCCCGAGTCGACGCCGGAATCGACGCCCGAGTCGACACCGGAATCGACGCCCGAGTCGACGCCCGAGTCGACGCCCGAGTCGACGCCCGAGTCGACGCCCGAGTCGACACCCGAGTCGACGCCCGAGTCGACGCCCGAGTCGACGCCCGAGTCGACGCCCGAGTCGACACCCGAGTCGCGGACGCTCGAATCGACGACGCTCGAATCGACGACGCTCGAATCGACCCCGCCGTCCGAGGGCACGTCGCCATCCATGCCTCCGTCGCGCAGGCTCCCGGCGTCGGCGGTCTCGTTGACCGGTGGAAGCAGCGTGGCGTCGACGAGGTTGTCTTCGCAGGTGCCCGCCTTGCATGTGCTGTTGCTCGGCTCGTCGCAGGAGACGTCGCGGCAATCCGTGGTCAGGCGCAGCGTCAGCAGACGAGTCTCGCCCACCACGAAGCCCGTGATCGCGCTCTGGGTGACGAACTCGGCGCCCGTGGCGTCGACCGCGGTGGCTTGCACGCGAATGAAACGCGAGGCGTCGTTGCCATCGGGCACGACGCCGAAGCGACGCGGAAAGGCGATGCTCTCGAATCGATCGTCGAAGAGTGGATCGCCGAAGAGGGGCACATCCGATCTGCGGCCCCAGACCTGGAATCGCAGGCTCGAAGCGTCGAGCTGCACGCCCTCGTCAGCCTCCACGACCACCATGATCTCGGTGCGCGAGAGCTCTCCGCAAGCGGGCAGGAGCGTGGCCAGAGCCAGCGCCGCCAAGACGTAGGTGCGGCGCATCATTCGGCCCTCAATGCGCGAATCACCACGCCCTGGTCGCCTGGCAGAGGCGCCTGCCGTTTGTCACCCGAGGAAGCGACGATGACAGCCGTGGCGACACCCGCGACCGCCACGCCGATCAAGGTCCAGAACCACCACCGCCGCGCGACCCCCGGCCTGTCGTGTTCGCGTTGCGCGAGCGCCTGGCTGGCTCCCTCGCGCGCCGCGCGCTCCTCGGCTGCGGCCACCTCTTCAGGTGAGATCTGCTGCTCGATGGCGCGCCGCAGGATCTCCGCTCGCGCCTCGACCTGAGCGCGCAGCGGACTCTCGGGGACCTGCTGCAGGAAGGACTCGAAGGCGGTCAGCGCCTCCTGATCATGGCGCAGGCGATCGGCGGCGAGGCCGATGTTGTAGAGCAGCTGGGGTCGCTGACTGAGCTCCAAGGCGGCCCGGAAATGCCCGAGCGCCGCTTCGTAGCGCCCGGCCTCGAAGGCGGTCTGGCCCGCGAGGAAGAGAGAGCGCGCCTCGTCGTCTTGCGAGCTGCCTCCCTCGATGTTCGGCACGACCTGCACGTCGACGTCGGCCTGCGCCGACGCGGTCTGGCCCGTGGCCGCGTGCATCGTCAGCGACGACGCCGTGATCGCGAAGAAGAGTCCCCACGATGTTCTTCGCACCCTCACGACCTGCCCATCCGATCCACGCCCATCGCCGACCTCCACGTCCCCGACCGCCGAAGTGTACCGCACTCTCGCTCCATGGCCTCTGTGCTCGTCGTCGGAGTGGGACCTCGGGTTCGTCCTGCGACGCTACTCGGGCAAGCCCGCGTCGATCCACGCGACGAGTCGAAGACGCTCGCCGTCGCTCGGGTGGGCGCCCGTGCCCACCGGGAACTGGCCCGGCGCAGGGAAGCCCGTGCAGCTCGCGCGTGCATCGGGGCTGACGCCACAGGCGATCTCGCTCGAGTCTCGCAACACGTCGGTCATGGTTCGGTAGTCGCGCGGGCTGCCGCTGTGGCAGCCGACGCAGTAGTCGCTGAAGAAGCCCTGCGCGAAGCTGGTCCAGGTGTCCGCCGCGGGCGCGTCGATGGCGGCGTCCGCGGGCGCGCTGCCATCCGTGGTGTCCGCGTCGGCCATGGAAGCGTCGGCCGTGCTCGCGTCTGCGGTGCTCGCGTCCGACGCCGAGGCGTCGTCGCCGCAGGCCGAGAGCGCCGTGGAGAGCAAGAGGAAGCCGAGGAGAGCACACCGTGGGGTCTTGTCGAGCATGCCTCAGCCGTAGTCCATACCTGCCGTTACGTAAAGGGAGCCTTGCGCTTGGGGGTGGGGACAATGGCCATCGCCAAGCGACTCTGAGCCGACGTCGGCTCGCTCATGGGGTGGTCGCCCGCGGGACGCTACTCCACGTCTTCAGCAACGTCCGCGAGCCACCGAGTGGACCCAGGCTCAGCGCTCGACGCCGTAGCGGCGCATGAGGCAGCAGAAGCTCTCGCGCTCGACGCCCGCGATTCGGGCGGCGGCGCTGACGTTGCCGTCGTTCTTGCGCAGCAGGGCCTCGAGGTAGCGTGGCGCGGCCAGCTCCTTGGCGGTCTCCATGGCGTCTTGCCAGTTCTTCTCCGTGAGATCGTCGGCCGCGTTGGCGCCAGCGCCGATCACCTCGAGGGGTAGATCGGTGCGTGTGATCTCGTCGCCCAGGCTCGAGATCGAGGCGCGCTCCACGGCCGCTCCCAGCTGACGCACGTTGCCGGGCCAGTCGTAGGCGGCGAGGGCGACGAGGGCGTCCTCCGTGAAGCCGTGCGGCGTGGCCTGAGGATCCACGGCCGCGCGCTTGCCCAGGAAGTGATGGGCGAGGAGCTCGATGTCCTCGCGCCGGTCGCGCGGAGGTGGCACGCGGATCGTCGCGACGTTGAGGCGGTACCAGAGGTCTTCGCGGAAGGAGCCGTTGTCCACCACGGCCTTCAGGTCGCGATGGGTCGCGGCGACGATGCGCGTGTCCACCGGGCGCTCCACGGCCTCGCCCACGCGACGGATCGCGCGCTCCTCGAGGGCAGGAACACCTAGCTCGAGCTCCTCACCCGCTTGGTCTACGCATTCCACTCTCACGCGCCACTCATTGCCCTCGCCAAGCTCGAGCCCGGTGGGCTGTGTCCGCCGCTGGCGAGGCCCGCCTGGGCCATATTCATCTCAATAGCCCCGAAAAAGTGTGGTCAGCGCCCCCACACCCGGGATCTGCACCCGTCATCATGACCCCGCTTGACCCGACTCCGAGCATCACTGACACTGAGAGTGCTGGTCGAGCAGCGAAAGGCGTTGGCATGATTCGCACGTCGGTCTGTTTGTCTGTTTGTCTGTTTGTCTGTCTGTGCGTCCTCGTGCCGGCCTGCGAGAGGTCATCGAGGCTCGACGTGCGTGCGCAGCGAGCCGCGATCATCGGCGCCAGCGGTGAGGACACCACGCTCCCCTTCGGCTATCCGATGGTTGTTCAGGTCCACCATGATAGCAGCTGCAGCGGAACGCTGATCAGCCCCAATCATGTGCTCACAGCTGCCCACTGCGTTCAGAGCCGTCAACAGAACAGGCACGTGACCTTCACGGTGGAGTCGCCCTATGGTGTCGCCATCGTACGCTCGATCGAGATCGCAGCCTGTCACATGGACCCCGCCTATACCCGAATCCACCACGACTGCATCAAGGACGAGTTGCAGGACGGCTCGCCGCTGACGGTGGTGGCAGAATCACTCGGTGATCAGTGTGGTGTCTTGGACGACGCGTGCGTCGGCAGCAGCTCGACTTTGGATACCGCGCAGGATCTCGCGGTGGTTCAACTGGCGAGACCCATGCCCCCTGCGGCGCTGCGCAGTGTCGGACGGATCGGCCCGCTGGGGATTGGCGCAGGCGACGTCTTCGTGGACCCCGTAGCCATCGTCGATCCGATCGTCACGGGCACGTCGGTCATGGACGTCACGGCGGTGGGCTACGGTCGGACGTCCGATTTTGGCGGCGCGTCGGGGATCAGGCGATTCAAGCATCTCGATCGCGTGTCTCTTTCCGGTGGCTCTCTGCACCTGCTCGACATGGGAACGCTGGCTCCGGGTGACTCGGGCGGGCCGCTGTTTCTGGATGGCCTCCCGGGTTCGCCGATAGTCGGGGTCGCTCACTCGGCTCTAGGCGGAGCGAGCTCATGGTCCGCCGTGGGTGGCGCCCCGAGCAGTAGAGAGTGGGTGATGTCGCGCCTGGACCTCGCACCCAGGGACGGGCGCATCGACAGCGCCTGCTCCGGGCTGGTGCGAGGCGTATCCGCCGATGCGAACCGGAGCAACGATCGTGATGGAGATGGCTATCTCGACGACTCCGAGGACTCGTGCCCCGGGACGTACAATCCCTGCCAACTCGACACGGATCTCGACGGAGATGGAATCCCCGACGATTGCGACGCTTGCCCCAACGATCCAGCAGAGCCAGGGGACACAGCCCGTCGGGGCCAGATCTTGCCCGACGGCGACGGGGATGGCACACCGGACATATGCGATTGTCAGCCTGGCGTGTTCAATCCAGTGCTCGGCGCCGATCCCGACCGGGATTTCGTGGGTACCGAGGTAGAAGGCACCAGGGAAGGCGGTATGTGCGACAACTGTCCAGAGGTCTTCAACCCCGATCAGTCGAATGGGGACATGGACGCGCTCGGCGACGCCTGCGACCCGTGTCCTCGCGACTTCAGCGTCGGTGCAGATGCCGACGCGGATGGAGCCGACGACGCCTGTGACAACTGCCTGGACCTGGCCAACCCGCTTCAGGAGGACTGCAACCTCGACGCGGAGTTGGCCGACGACCAGCGCCCGGTGGGCGACGTCTGTGATCCCACGCCCTGCGGCGAGACCACGCTCGCCACCACGACCCGCGACGAGACCTTGCCCAGCGGCCGGCCCGCGCGGGTGGTGCGGACGGATCGCGTCCTCGTCGACGCCCGCTCCACCAGTAGCCAGGACGCCCGCACGGGCTTCCGCTTCTGCCCATGCTCCCACGCAAGCGCGGATGATCCTGCCGCACGAACGATGTGCCTCCGCGATCAGGGTGACGGCACAGGCCTCTGCGCCCTCGACGCCACCGGGCAGTATGGCGTGGTCGAAAGTCGCGACTTGCACTGGCGTCAGATGGTGATGGATTACCGGCCTGGCGTGCCCACCTTCCGCCCCCAGCCGCGCGTCGAGGCCTTGGCGACCTACCGCCCCAGCGTCGAGGGGGAGTTCAGACCCGACCTCTTGGCCGAGTGGAAGCTCGACGCCGACCGCGTGCGCTGGGACATGGTCTACGGCCCAGGCAGCACGCCATCGCCCGACCTACCGGGCGTGCTCTGGACCCACACGCCAGGCTCGGTCCGGCATATCGGCCTGCCGGGCGTGCCCGGCGCGGGCCTGGACCTGCCTGTGGACTTCCCCGACGAACTGCGGAGGCTGACCAGCCACTACTGGTCGGGCGTGGTCGCCGCGCCCACCGAGGCGCCTGCGCCCTTCCCCTGCTTGCGCTACGTCGGGCCCTACCTCTCCAACGCGGGCTGTGCGTTCTGCGCACCCGCCTTCCCGGCTCCCTTCCTGGCCTTGCCGGGCCAGGCCGGTCTCGGCTGCGGCGCCCCATTCGAGCCGCCCGTGCTGGCCATCCCCGACCTGCCCTTCGATCTCGGTCCGCTCTGGCCTGTCGATCCCGCCGTGCTCGAGCGCCCCGACCTGCGCTGGCTCGCGCCCAGCGAGCCTCTGGAGTGGCTGCCCGAGGGCGGGACGCGCCTCCTGGCTCTGGACGGGCAGCTCGCGCCTGCGCTGCGCCTGGTGGACACTGGGCAGGGCCTGGCTCTGCCGGGTGGAGGGCAGACGCCACCGGACTGCACGATTCTCGACACCTGCGAGACGGTGCCACCTCCGCAGCTTCAGTCGGCCTCACTGGGGGCCCTGGCCGCAGGCGGAAGGGACGAAAGGGTCATGGTGCTCTCGGCTCGCCGGGAGATGTTCTGGACCGTCGAAGGCGATGCGCGCACGCGCCGTGGCCTGGTCATCGCCCATCCCCTCGACCCGACGAAGCTCTACCATGTGGATCACCTGCCGCTGGGTCATGTGCTGGCCGCGACCTACCGCGCCCAAGAAGACGCGCTCTACGTGCTCGACGAGGTCACGCAGGGGCGAGGCTGGCGCAGCCGCAGCGAGGCTCGGCTCGTGCGCCTCGACGCGCGCGGCGCCTCCTCGATCGAGCTGCTGGCCACCTGGCCTCGGCTGTCGAACAACACGCGCTACGCCCTGGTCGCCGCGCCGGGTGCGGGGCTGTGGCTGGCGGCGTCCAGTGAGCCGGGCGTCGGTCCATCTCTGCACGTGCTCGTTCGGCTCGAACCCGCAGGCGACGACGAGCGTGATGAGCTTCGCGAAGACGCGCCTCGTTGGCGAGTCACAGCCTGGACCCTCGGCGACGGGACTCTGGCGCCGGTGCAGCCTCGCCTGGACGCGCGCGGCCTCTCGCTCGTCGTGGAGCGTGGCGGACAGCAGCAGGCCGTGGGCTACGCTCAGGGCGATCTGTGGCCGCGCTCGGGACGCGAGCGTGGTGAGCACTCGCGCCCGCGGGGACGCGCGCCTGGCAGACACGACGGATGGGACGCGCGGCGATGCTTCTGAAAGCGTCGCCAACGAGCCTCGTCGCGGGCCGCGTTGCGCGACTCAGCCTCTGCGCCTGGCTCGCGGGCTGCGGTTGCGGCGCGTCCCACGCAGCGCCCGACGGCGCGCCCGACGGAGCCCTGGACTCGGGCCGGGACGCCGCGCACGACTCGGGGCGAGATGCGAATGGCGACGCGCGTCCCGACACCGGGCGCGACACGGGCATCGACGCCGCGCACGACACGGGCGTCGACGCGGGCCTCGACAGCGATTGGCTGGGCTGCGACCCGGGCTGGCGGCCCATGCCGGGGCTCGACCCAGACCTGACCATCTACTACGCGACGAATCCCTCGTGTCTCTTGCCCATCGTCTGGGAGAGCTGCGGTACGGGGTGTCAACGTCTGGTCGAGGATGCCCGTTTTCAGCGCTCGATCACGCCCGGTATGGCCTGGACCGATGGTGACCGGCATCTGTTCACGGTCGTGGGCGGACCTGCTCATGTGTTGCACGCGAATCAGCCCGCGATCACCGTGGTCGCAAGTGCAGAGGGGCAGGTGTTCGGTGCCTGGCGCGGAACTGCGTTTGGCGACCGCACGCGTCTGGTGAGGATTGGCGCTACCGGAGGCGGCAACGGCTGGCTGGGCTTCGAGATGCCTGCGGATCGTTTCACACCGGCGGGCAACTTCGCGAGCTATGACGAGCGCCTCTACCACGCGCCCCTCGCCGCATTGACGGGCCCACTCGAGCCCGTGATGCAGCTCGCGCCTCCGATCGTATCGGTGACCGATGCTGCGCAGTCCGTTGCGGCGTCCGACACGACGCTCGCCGCGGAGGTGCATCCTCGCGGTCAGGTGCTGGTGGTCGAGCACGCGGCGCGTCACTGGCTGGGCGGCCGCGGCAGCGCGACGCCGGCCATTCCGCAGGG
>Ga0210033_1003402_pt1 | contig 12961 bp, 15 predicted proteins | sample CryGeymeta201501_FD_185465 | JGI IMG/M metagenome (GOLD analysis project Ga0210033, IMG submission 185465) | Groundwater microbial communities from Crystal Geyser aquifers in Utah, USA - Crystal Geyser metaG 2015-01 (SPAdes) (version 2) | ecosystem: Environmental > Aquatic > Deep subsurface >... | reverse complement strand
CTGTTTTTGTGGTGCTATCTTCCACAACGAGCGTGTCGCCCTTTTCAAACCGAAGGGTATTTTTGCCAAAGTGAAACACAACACCGTCTTCCTTGAGTCGTTCATAGAGTATTGAAGCAAGTGTGCTGTCTTCTCGTGGGAGAATCTTGACATCATTTGTCACAATGGTAACTTCTGAACCAAGATGTCTAAAAGCTTGACCGAGTTCAATACCAATTGGTCCGGCACCAATAACCAGGAGTCGCTTCGGTAGGTTTGTTAGTGAAAAGATGTTTTCATTGGTATACAGACGAGCACTCCTTTCCACCTCTTCAACACCGGGGATAGTAAGTGTCCGTGGTCGGGAGCCTGTTGCCAAAATAATTTTCTTGCCATGGTATATAGAATCACCAACCTTCACCGCATTTTTCCCAGCAAAGGTTGCTTTTCCCAGTACCACATCCATACCTTTTGAGCGAAAATATTCGGCATTTTCATGAATCCGAATGGTAGCTTGAGCATTTTTAACATAGGACATTACTTTTTCCAAATCAATCTCTCCTTTCACTTGTGGACCAAAAACGGAAAGTAAATTAGCGCTGTGTTGCATTCGGGCAACATGAATTAGTGCCTTTGAAGGTACACATCCAGTATTCAGACAATCACCGCCAATCTGTTCATCACTTCGTTCCAAAAGAAGAACTTTAAGTCCAATACTATTCATAAAGGAAGCGACATTAAGTCCACCAGAACCAGCGCCAATCACAATAATATCGTACATAAAAAAATTAACTTAGGATAAGTATAGTAATAAACATTAAATTAAACTTTATTCATATAGTAGCAATACTTTAACATCTGCGCAATTATTTAATTTAGTCCAAATAATCAGCTTATTATTTTAATTGACTCTAATGAAATGCCTCTACAAAAAAGGCACAGTTGACTGGCCGATATTCATTGATTTTGGCTTTTAGAGCTTCGCAAGCCACCATTTGACCACAAATATATACATCAGCGTCATTAAAGTCAAAACCAAATAAATGCTCCTGAATATAACCTTTTAGATTTAATGAATTGGGAACAGGGTCTGATATAACATACTGTACTGTTACTCTGCCATCATTTTTAAGACCATCAAAATAATCTTGATGAACAATTTCTGTTTCTGAACGATTCCCCGTTATAATTACTAGAGATTGAAGATTAAAATTTCTTAGATGATGCATGGCTAAAGACCTAACCACGCCGGCTCCAATACCAAAACCAAATAAATAAATTTTATTTGACAACATTTTATCTGCCGTATTAAGACCAAGCGGTCCCATCACCTTAACCCTACGACCAGTAAAATCTTCCTGCCAAAAAAGTGGTGTCACCGTCCCGTTTAAGGTCAGTCGTATGGAAAGGTTTATTTCATTATTATTGTTATCATCAGAAGAAATAGAAAAAGCTCGTCTAAAATCTTGCCCATGATGTTCCAAAAAAACATTAACGAACTCACCGGCAATAAAAGGAAGTGGTTCGTTCAAGGTCAGTTTTATTTCTTTGGCAGTCTTTGTTAAATCAGTAATTTTGGAAATAACAGCATCAATTTTTTTGATAGATTTCATAAGTTTTATTTAGGAATAATATTTGCTAACCGACGCTGTCGATTATTGAAAAAGGCCAACAGAGTAAGTATTGTAACTATTATTAAATACCAAATAACTTTGCTGTCATGCAAAATAAAAATGACATAAGTGGCGCTGGCGTAAAAATAAACGTACGATAATCTTTGAATTCGTTTCCAATTTTTTTGCAAAAGTCGTTTAGAAAGTTGATTAGAAGTAACTAAAAGTAAGACGGCTGAAATATCCGCCAAATGGGCAAAGAGAGCTAAATTAGTGGTTGACCAATAAGAGAGTGTAATAAAAGAGGATAAATAACCACTGGGATCAATCATCAATTTCGCTAAAATAAACGAAACAATGATTGAGACGGAAAAAACTCCCATCCCTTTACGCAAAATAACCAAGGGTCTAATAAATTTTAATTTCGGTAACAAATCTGCCAGAGGCCGAATAATCATCACTAAGAATAGCGAAAAATGAGCTAAGGAAAATAAAATAGTCGTATAGGAAAAGATAAAATCGGGATAAAATACTATCACTTGTGGTAACAACATCAATATCAGAATTGAGAAACCCAGCAAAAAATTTTGAGTTTTAGCAATCAGCTTAAAAAATAATTTCATTTTAAATTCAAATTAGTATCAATAGTACCCGAAGCGTCAATTAATAAATACCGACAATTGATTCCCCCAGTGCCAGTGGCAGTTATCACGGCTGTCGGTCCTTGTTGCAAAAGTAACTTGGTAAAAGCTTCTGCTAAAGCACCATTGGGATGGACAATACTAGCTGATAAACCTTGCAAGTCTGATGTAAAGGTTCCAGCTCCAGTTAAAATATGATGGACCGTACCAATTTTTGTTTGCCAGGTTCTGGCATAAACACCACTGGTGGCCAGACTGGTATCTGTTAGGGAAACGGCTATCTCTGCATTGGTGACGGGGTTAAAAATAAAAAAAGTGAAGGGTTGACCTTTTTCATCATAACCTCTAGTATGCAAATCACCACCGAGATTGACAATTATTCCTCTACAATCACTGTATTTTTCCATTAACGAAGAACAAATTTTTTCAGCTAAATAACCTTTTAGAATTCCGCCAAAATCCAATTTTTGTCCCGGTCCCAACTTTACTTTCTTGGTGCTATCGGTGAATTGCCCTAAAGTAAAGTCACTTAAATTTTTTGGTACAACTGGTGGAATAAAATCTTGAGTCAGTGGTAATGATTGATAATCTGCCACATAACCATAATTAGCTATTTGTACCAAAGGATTAAAGGCACCAGCGGTAATTTTATAAAGTTCATAACTTCGCTTCAAAACCGCATAAAAATCATCTGATACAAACATTTCCCCAGTGCGGTTCAAAATTGATAATTCGCTCATAGCCAAAAATCGAGAAAAGATATTTTCATAGCGCACTATTTCTGCGAAGGCCTCAAGGGCCATTTGATTAGCTAATTCCTCCTTAGGTCCAACCACTGAAACAATAGTGTCTGTTCCTAAATGTCTTTCCTGATAACTATATTCCTTCATCCGCAAACAATACTTTATCAAGATGAATAACCAATGAATCAAAAGATGCTAAAATGGACCTGTTATGAAAATATTGATTGTTGAAGATAATGAAAAGATTTCTAAATATATTACCGACACCTTGATAGATGAAACATTTTCAGTTGATCAGGTTTATGATGGAGAAACGGGTGAGCGTAGAATTATGAGTGGAACTTATGACGCTGTTATTTTAGATGTGATGTTACCAAAAAAAGATGGCCTAGCCGTCTGTAAAAGTGTTCGCGCCCAAGGATCAGTAATCCCAATTTTAATGTTGACTGCTTTAGGTGAAATAAAAGATCGGGTACTGGGACTAGACAGCGGTGCCGATGATTATTTGATTAAACCATTTGCTTTAGCTGAGTTGGTGGCGCGTATCAAATCTTTATTAAGACGACCGACTGAAACAGTGTTAGATATCATTACTGTCCAAGATATTGTGATTGAAACGTCTTCCCATACGGTTTATCAAGGGAATAATAAAGTTACGCTTACCTTAAAAGAATATGCTGTCCTTGAATATCTAATGCGTAATGCTGGTAAAGTTGTCACTCGAGAACAATTGTTGGAACATTGTTGGGATTTTGCTTATAATGCCTTTAGTAATATAACTGATGTTTATATTAAACAACTTCGGCAAAAGTTAGAAAAAAAACAGTCTACCTATATTAAAACCATTAGAGGGGTCGGTTATGTCTTTCAAACCAAATGAATTCACCAGAGCTAATCTCCTACTTACTGGCTACTATGTAGCTGGGGTTTTGGTCCTATTGGTAATATCTAGCGTTACTATTTATCTTATCTTTACTAGCGGAATAGTTTTAAATGGCAATTTAATAAACGGTGCTGAAATTGACCATCGCGAATTTAGTCTTTCAGAATTAAAGGAAAACTTAATTAACATTATTATTTTGGTAAATTTTATTATTTTATCATTATTTGCTATTTCGGCTTATTTCTTTGCTAAGCAAACCCTGAAACCAATCAAGACTATGTACCAAAAACAAGAACGTTTTATTAGTGATGTAGCCCATGAGTTACGCACTCCACTTACTGTTCTAGAATCTGGAGCTGAAAATATCTTAAGAAAACAAAGAACTAATGTTGAATATATTGATTTTATCAAAGAATCCAAAGAGGAAACCGAACGTCTTACTCGTCTTTCTAATGAATTGTTATTTTTGCTATCTCCCCACAAAAACACTCCATCCGAATTCAGAGTGATCAACCTTACCACTGTGATTAAAAATCAATTAAAGCAACACCGGGCTTATGCTCAGGAAAAAAAGATAACTCTAATAGAAAAATTGCCAGAGCAAATATTTTTAGCAGTGATACCAGATAGTTTTATTCGCCTGTTGAATAATTTACTCAAAAATGCCATTGACTACAATCGTCCTAATGGAACGGTTACCATCTCCCTTGCCAAATTTCCGAATGAAATAATTCTAACTGTTGTTGATACTGGTATTGGAATGAGTACCGAAGATACAAAATGGGTATTTGAAAGATTTTATAAAACAGATATTTCACGTCTGCAAAATAGTCACACTGGTACTGGTCTTGGTTTACCGATTGTCAAGGAAATCGTAAATGCCCATAACGGTACTATTGCATTAACCAGTAAAATTAATGTTGGCACCACCATCAACATTCACCTCCCTAACCCAACAACTGACCCTTCATAAAATATTCATCTTAATAACGTAATCTAAAAGTTATTAATTTTCAAAATAAATATGGCACAATATGTTTGCTTAGAATGTGGTTGGATTTACGATGAGGCAGTTGGTTTACCTGAAAGAGATATTGCCCCTGGCACAACTTGGGAATCATTACCAGATGATTTTAAGTGTGCTGAATGTGAAACTGTCAAGGGAGATACCCAGATGTGGCAGAAAATTGATTAAAGGTATCATTTATGAAAAAGGAAATAAAACGAGTTTTCTTTTCTTTTTATTTTATTTTAATAGCGTTTTTTGGTGGTTTTTTTCTTCATAACAAGATTACCGTTACCGAAATAACAAAACCCCCCATCCTTAATAGTGTAGCGCAAACTGATTTTGGTACTATTAAAGTAAAACAAACTAAACCAAAAACAGAACCATTAAATAATCAGACGATTGTACCTGTCCAAAATGCCAAAACCTCTTCTATTTCAACGCTTTATATCCCCAATCAAAAAAATACTATCAATCAAGGATTAGCTGTCAATAAAAATAACAAAAACAATTCCGGGCAAAATTATAATCTTTCCAGTCTTACCAAGAGCCGCCAATCCCGTGCCAGTTAATTAACAAATAAATTATTAAAATAAATATCCCCAAGCTTGCGCTGAGGGATATTTAAGTAGAGTAAAAGTAAATTCAATCATTAGTCCAATTCCCATTTCTAACTAGTGGACTTTTTAATTGCTGATGATAAGCGCGACTTTTTACGGGCAGCAGTATTGACTTTAATGACTCCCCGTTTAGCAGCTTTATCAATGGCCTTATAGGCAGCTGGTAACATTTTTTTGGCTTCATCTCCCTTTCCTACCATCAATGACTTTTTAATATTTTTCACTACTTCCCGCATTGCATTATTACGGCGGATATTAAAAACCCGCTTGCGTTCACTACTCCTAACTGCTTTTTTTGCTCCTTTAGTAATTGCCATATAATTTTTTATCTAAGTGTCAGAACTCTACCTTATTATAAGGAATAAATCAACTATTTTATCCTGATGAACGTTTTGTTAAATTTAGCTGTCTGGGGCAAAAATAGTGTACAATGTCGTTATGATTCGTTTACTAGAAGGTCAAATTGCCGTTGAATCTCTTAATGGTTTAGTTATTAGTGTCGGTGGTGTTGGTTATTATGTCCATACTACCAAAAAAATACCCCGTGTTATTGGTACCACCCTAAGACTGCATACTCATCTAGCGGTACGCGAAACAGCTCTTGATTTATACGGATTCCAAACGGAAATTGAATTAGAATTTTTTGAGCTTCTACTAACCATTCCTAAAATTGGTCCAAAATCTGCTTTGCAAATTTTGGACCAAGCCGATGTCAATTTAATTGTTGAAGCGGTCAATCTCCAAGATGCTGGCCATCTTTCTAAACTATCCGGTATCGGCAACAAAACCGCCGAAAAAATAGTTTTGACTCTCAAAGATAAAGTAGCCATATTCAAATTAACAAACACTGAAGCCACGGCTCCAGCCACTCAAATCTACACCGATGCTTTTGATACCCTGATTACCCTCGGCTATAACCCCATGTCCATCCGTCAGGTTCTTGATACCATTAACGATGCCGAATCAACTAGTAGTTTAGTCAAACAAGCATTGAGAGAACTATCATAGAAAATAGACTGACGTCTTCACTGTCCAACTAATTTCCGAGGGTGCATCTTTGCGAGTCGCAACGAAGCAATCTACGTCTTCATTACTTCCCAAGATCCCTACACTTCACTCGCGAAGGAAGTGTTGTTTTGTTCCCAAAAATACACATTTACTAATGATAAAGAAAAGTGCCAGAAGTGCTTGCATATTACCACTGGCTATTGACATTTTTTGAATAATCTGTATTATATCAAATAAGCAACCGCATGTCGCGGTGCTGGAATGGGAGATAGATGTGAAAAAAGTTCTTGCACTTCTCGCCACCACACTGCTACTGCCGATAGTGGCGACGGCGAAGCCCATCTCAGTGGGTGGATCAGATATCGCTCAGTGGGGTCACTACGACCTCTATACGGCGAAGTTCATCGCCACCGCGGCGGTCGCGGCATCGCCGATATGAACAACCCCACCGTCAGGCATCGGGCGGTTATAATCAAGAGAATCGATGGCTCCTATGCCATCGAGATTCAGCGGTTGGGTCCGCTGGATTGATTGAATGAAATACTGACCCCCGTCGCTCGGTTACCCCAAGCGACGGATTTTCTTTTTTCTTATCCAACCACGACCACACTACAGTGGAATACTCAGACAGACCATGAGACGACTCAGTATAACCGAATCGCCAACAAAAAAGCAGTGGCCGTGGCTTTTTTGTTGAGGTATGGTCCGACTAAACCTCCCGTGCTACCGGTATCACCTCAACAGTGACTGATTTACTAACAGTCTCTATGTCGGGAGAATTAGGGGTGCAGGTAATGGTAAATACTTGTGTATTGGTCAGAATAGAGGTGATTGCGTTGTTGCCAAAATTTCTTCCAGTAACAGTCGCGGGAGTGCCACTACCGTCAGGTCCGGTAGATTCACATAAGGCAGTATAGCCAGCTGGCACATTTATATCCCAATTGATTTTGGCTGATTCTCCACTTCTAATTATATTCTGTGTTGCCCAGAACTTGATAGTGATTCCTGAGGTTGAAGTAGTGTCAGTAACATCAACACTGGTTGTTCTAGAAATACGCGTCCCGTCTGTGCCAGTACAGGTGAGTCTATAGTTTTTAGTGGTTCTTATATTGCCGACTAGAACTGTTTGGTTGCCACTATTGTTTTTACTACCGTTCCAGGCACGCGAGGCGGTGCAGGTGTGAGCTACGATATTTCTTCCTATCCAAGTTAGAGTGGTGGTTGCGGTTGGTCCTTTATTCACACTAGGTGGGTTACCCCAAAAAAACAATCCTGGTGCAGTTGATGGTGGGTTGTTAACAAAGAAACTAACCCAGCTGGTTTTATTATTACTCTGATAGAGAGAGGTGCCGGGTTCAACCAAGTATCCTGGGTCTACCACCAGTCTCACTCTCCATTCTCCGATCTGAGGAAGGGAAATGTCAGGAAAAGTATAGTCAACCTGGTCATTAATACCAAGGGCCCTGACCGTACCGTCAACCGTTTTGTTAATACTACTTCCGTCCTGAATGCGGTCAAACTGCAATTTAACTGGAATCGGAGCTCCAGCGGCTAATGTGCCTTGGTTTTTTATAACAGTATCAACAGCAAAAGGAACGTCCTTGATTTGATCTGCAACAGTTCCTAAAATACCAGTTAGGTCGATGGTTGGTAACAACGGAACGGGACATGTCACCTGGAAACTTGTTGGGCCATTCCAAGGTGCATGAACCAAATTCACACTAAGATTATCTGATGGCCTAGTGGCTCTTATTGTAACTGTTCTGGGTACCCCATCTTTCCAGGCAAGTGGGGTTGGATAACGATAGTCATTTAGGTTGTCTAGACTTGACCCACAATGATTATTTCTAGAGTTTCTAATAGTTGGCTGCAGAGTGTCATACAAGACACCATCAACATAGATACCAATAGTAACAGGATCAGTATGGGGTACAGTATCACAAGCCCAACCTGTCAGGGCTGTACAACTAGAATTACAAGCTGGTTCCCATGACGCCGTACCATCTGGACAGATGTTATTCCTACCAGCGTAAAGGTGACCATAAAAAAATATTTCTCCATAAACTGTTCCGGTTGGGGTTGGGTTGGTAGTATATCCACCACCACCACCATTATCTCTATTAGTAGGTTGAGTAGTAAATTCTGGAAGACCAAAACTACCTGTACTACCGTATACATCATAACCGTTAACAGTACCTAAAAACCTAGCACCATTTGGTGGTATTCCTACCAATTCATGTAATGTAGAGGCATCTCTCCCTCCACTGTTTCCATCTCCCCCATCATATCCAGGAGCATGTCCAGTATTCGGTTCAAAATCTTCGTCATTATTTCTGTTACCCAGAGCTGTCTGGGCTGGGGCAAGCAATGAAAAAACTAAAAATAGCGTAAAGAAAATAATCACAATTAAAATCGTTTTAGGGTGTTTCAAGGGTGTGAATAAGGTTTTCATAAAAATTATTTGGGTGCGGTTGTTAAAAATTATTAAAGGTGGAGTTAAAGCTGGAAATATCCACAGATTTGTCAAATTGGGTAAAATATTGGTCAACTAATGACCGAGCGGCTGCAACATCACTTTGTCCGTACCAACCATACATAATACCGCGCATGGCATAAGCTTCAGCCGTCGCTTGATAGAAATCAGCATGATCAATGTCATCCAGTCGGGTGAGTAATTCTGCCACGGCAAAACCTTCGGCTGCTCGGATGCTAGGATAAATTGGTAGTATTTCATCATTTCCTGTGAAGGTGGGATGTTCAGTGCCGTAGTGTTGGACATTTGGTAGTCGCTTTGAGAGGGGTGGACGTTGGTATTGTTTATTAAATTTTAAAACCAAAAAACGGATTTCGTCATGGAGTTGATAAATATTCCCATTATCTTGGTAAGGGTTTGAGTTGAGTAAGTAACCATAATTTAAACCATTAAAGGAAAAAGCATTGTATATGGTGTCATTTTTTATATTGGCAATCATTTCTGGTGTTAGTTCTTTTTGTACCGCTTGATAGCTGACTAAGTCTGAGGCGTCAGAATCTGGGGGTGGAGGCAGGATGATAGTGGTTAGGGCATCCGGAACAAGCGTGAATTCAGAAGGTCTATTTTTGTATTCTTCAACTATTTGTTGAAATTGATTATCAAAGGTCTGGTCACGTTTAGCTTGCTCGGTAATTAGTGAGATCGGGGTGAGATACCAAACGGTACCAACTAAGACCAAAACACTGGTCAATAGAATCAACAACAACCACCGTAGTCGATGTGAGAGGACTTCATCTTCTCCGCTGATGGCAGTTTCTAGATCTGGGTTCATAGCACAAAGATATGATTAATAATATTATCTTAATGATAACGTGAAAAGGGGTTGAGGGTTGTTGGGTTATGCACAGGGTGTTGGGAATAAGATGTTGCAATTATTCCTGGAACCTAGGAGACTGCAGGTTGACAAAATATTGTTATCTGCTATTGTAGGCAATATCACCGGAATCAACAGGAGGAAAGTCCGATGAAGTTCTTCATTGCACTGTTTGCTTCAACTGTGGCGACGTCGGCGCTGGCCGATATTGTCACTCTCTGTCCCTCGCTCGAGGTGGCCGAGACGACCGTGAATTCAGCCCTCGCCATCTCCACCAACGACATGACCGGCGCTGAGGCGTTGCTTGTTGCCAACTGCCCGGCTTCGGCCGAGGTGACCACGCTCGGAGTCGTGCTCTCGACGATCTACCTTGAGGGTGAGCCGATCGAGTTCCGCCTCGCGGCCGACGGCACCTCGGTGGCGTTGGTGCCACCTAGCATGTTCGGCCACTACTAAGGCCGAACGAATATTTGAGGGGGATGCGTTCGCGCGTCCCCCTTTCTACGTTTGGCGGTATTCGTTTTTTCTAAAAAATAAATGCACAGAGATAATACACTATTTGAAAATTCACTTTTGAAAGGCCACTTCTGTTAAACCTACACATGGGGTTAAATAATTTTTAATATTATTGGATTTAGCTAAATAATTAGCCCATTCTAACCCCTAGTTCCAGAATTAATTGCAACACTTGGGGGAAAATGGGGATACGTCCGTTATTTCTCGGACGTGTGTGTTCTAATATTTATATAATTTAGACCTACCTAGTCCCTTTATAGTACTACCGAGATTATACTTCTTAACCATATCCCCCACCCAATCATCATTAACAAACGGGGTCCCTTTGATAATGGAGTGTTGTACTTCTTTTAGATCATCTTTTTTTAATACACAAATTTACTGATTCCAGATAGTTAGCTGGTAGCTCAGTAGGTAGGGCTGATAGTAGTTTCTGATCCTCATTATTATTTCTTTGTCTTCTATATAAGGAAGACCACGGTCACTCTTCAGCTTTTAATACCAACTTTGATACTCTTTATCTTAATTAATAATCTGTACTCTACCATTGGAACGATTTAATAAGATATGATAAGCAATACCTCCTACTGCTACATGATTCATTCTTGGTATAATATATTAAGACCATAGAATTTAGGTAAATAACGGACGTATCCACATTTACCCAACCGTGACATGAATATATTATGACACACTTTTTGTTAAAATAACGGACTTATCCCCATTTTCCTTTAACTAGCTTAAACTACTAATCAAGTGTTGCAATTAATTCTGGAACTAGGGCAATAAGGTATTGACATTTATTAAAATACGTGTATTATATGTTAACAACTCAAATCAGAAAGGAGTCTCTATGAAACGTCTTGGTTTCTTGTTCCTGGTCCTCCTGACAGTGAGTACTGTTACCGCTGGTACTGACAATGTGTCAGTTTGCCCACGGAGCGAGGGCATCGCGGTGGTGTGCATCGACAAAAAGGGGGAGGTCATCCTGACCGCCCCTAATGTCGGGGCGGTCAGGATGGCGACGTCCATAATGGATGTTCGACCGAGACCTCGTCCGAACAAATGAGAATGAGGATTATTCCCTCGCCCAATAACCACCCGGAGCAATTCGGGTGGTTAAATAATTTTTAATATTATTGGATTTAGCTAAATAATTAGCCCATTCTAACTTTGACTTTGGCAAAATATCCAAATCTCCGTATACTTATGGATATGGATAAAATCTTGTTTTATATTAAAAAAATTATTCCGCGGTCGGTTCTTAATCAGCTTCGTCCGTTATATCATTATGGTCTGTCTTATATCGGTAGTTTGGTTTATCGTCATCCTAGTCGTCACCTCACGGTGATTGCGGTCACCGGCACCAAAGGTAAGTCGACAGTCACCGAGCTCATCACACATATATTAGAAGCAGATGGAAAAAAAGTTGCTTCCCTCTCTACAATCCAATTTAAGGTGGGTGAAAATGTGCGCCGTAATCTATATAAGATGACCATGCCGGGACGCTTTTTCGTGCAGAAGTTTTTGCGTGAGGCAGTTGATGCTGGCTGTACCCATGCGGTAGTCGAGATGACTTCCGAAGGGGCTAAACAATTTCGTCATCGTTTTATGGAAATTGATGCTTTAGTATTTACTAATCTTTCTCCCGAACACATTGAATCGCACGGTTCATTTGAAAAGTACAAAATGGCCAAACTACAACTAGCGGTGGCAGTAGCCAACTCGCCTAAACGACCGCGGATTTTGGTGGCTAATATTGATGACGAACACGGGCAGGATTTTCTCGACTTTGAGGTTGAAAAGATTCTACCGTACTCGCTTGATGACCTCTCGCTCTATACTCTCCATCGCGATAATATGAGTTTGATTATTGATGATACGACCTTGCGTATTCCGTTAGTTGGTTTGTTTAATGTCTATAATACTTTGGCGGCTATTACTCTGACCCGAGCACTGGGAGTATCATTAAAAACGATTGAACAAGCGTTACACGAACTTCCTCCTATCCGCGGTAGAGTCGAACATTTCTATAGCCCAAAGTCTGCCGAGAAAGCGGTCACTGCCATTGTTGACTACGCCCATACCCCGGATTCTTTAACTCAGCTCTACAAGGCATTTAGTGACGTGCCAAAAATCTGTATTTTGGGTAATACTGGAGGCGGGCGTGACACTTGGAAACGACCCGAGATGGGTAGTATCGCCGAAAAGTATTGCGACCAGATTATTTTAACTAATGAAGATCCTTATGATGAGAATCCCCGAGCCATTGTGGATTCCATGGCCAAAGGAATTACCGACCAAAGTAAGCTGGAAATTATTATGGACCGAAGATTAGCTATCAGAACCGCCTTAGAAAAAGCCCCCGATGGTGGTTATGTGTTAATTTCTGGTAAAGGTACCGACCCTTATATTATGGGGCCAAACAACACCAAACAGGTCTGGAGTGATGCCGAAGTAGTGCAAGAGGAATTAGCCAAACTTTAGTTAAATATAGTGGTGTATCGTCTTTATTCAATTACCATCTTTGCAAACAGAGTGAAAAACACCCACCCAGCTGTTCATCTTCGGAAATTACTTTTTTCAATAACAACAATAGTCTTAT
>Ga0210033_1003400_pt1 | contig 12963 bp, 10 predicted proteins | sample CryGeymeta201501_FD_185465 | JGI IMG/M metagenome (GOLD analysis project Ga0210033, IMG submission 185465) | Groundwater microbial communities from Crystal Geyser aquifers in Utah, USA - Crystal Geyser metaG 2015-01 (SPAdes) (version 2) | ecosystem: Environmental > Aquatic > Deep subsurface >... | reverse complement strand
AACAAGTAAACCATTGCAATGTGCTTTTTTTCCTGCTGAGGTAATAATATTAAATTCAAAAGAAGCACGTTCTACAAAATTATCGAAACAAGGAAACCAAACTCTGCCATAATTATGCGGATTTGCATCGAAACCAACGCCTAAGTTATACGCATACGTATTATCGAAATAAAATCCTCCCCAACCACTATTGTCGGTTTGGGGGCTACCATTGTAATAAACTGTAACAGAAGCAGTATCTCCAATATTGAGTACAGCAGGTAAAGTGATTTTTAGTAAAGTATCATCATGAGTAAAAGCTAATGAATTAGAAGACAGAAAAACAGAATCAACATTTAATTCAAGTAAATCTAAATCAATTACACCAACATTATTAATTTTAGGGGTGAAGGTAATAACACAATTTCCATTAATAATTTTATTGGTAAAATCTAAAATTTCTAAATTAATTTGATAATGAAGAATATCTATGGTATCACTTCTACTGTTTAACGCTTTTTGATTAGGAGTAATAGGCTTAATTTCGTGTGTTTGAGCAAATGAAATTGCAATTTCAAAAAGAGATATAACACCAAAAAAGAGAATTTTTTTCATAGGGATATTGTTAATATAAAAATCAAATTTACAGAAATCTATTTTTTAAAAAGGATTAAGTATAGGTTTATCATTCAAAAATTTCAGTTCAATGTGTTTTATGGAGAAGAAATGTATTTTTGGTAAAAAAATGACATTTCAATAGTATTTAATTTTAAATTTTATGTTTTGATTTTTTTATACTAATATTGTAATGCTATAAAGCGAAGTTTTGATTATTTTTCAAAATAACAAAGTGGTTTTTTTCTTCTTAAATCTGTTAAATAAATATAGAAAATAAATGAAGCCTTCAAAAGAATTATTTCACCTGATAAAATCACTGACAAAATCAGAGAAAAGATATTTTAAATTAATGTCTTCGTTGCAGACTGGAGAAAAGAACTATATGAAGCTTTTTGAGTCCGTGGATGAGCAAAATGAATATGATGAAGAGGTTTTAAAATATCAACTTAAAGACGAAAATTTCATCAAACATTTGCCCTCGGAAAAAAACCATTTATATAAGCTTATTTTAAAAAGCTTAAGAGGGTTTCATGCAGATACTTCTGCCGCATCTATTATACAGGAAAACTTACGAAATATTGAACTCCTATTTAACAAAGCTCTTTATACAGAATGCTATAAAAATATTTTAAGAACAAAAGAGACTGCTTATGTTTATGAGAAATATTATTTTTTACTTGATTTAATTGATTGGGAAAAAAAATTAGTTGAAGAAGCTTTTTTGGACAATAAGTTCAAAGTGAACATGGACAATTTAATTGATGAAGAATCGGACTGTATAGAGAAATTAAGAAACATTGCTGAATATCAAAAATTATATTCTAGGGTAAATTATGTGATACGAAAAGGAGGTTATACTCGGAATAAAGAGGGACAGAATGAGATTAAAAAAATTGCAACCCATCCCTTAATTGTTGGTAAGAACACAGCTCATTCTATTAAAGCAACAACCGCATGCTATTCAATTAAAGGTCTTTGTGCTGTTACTAATCATGACCACGAAACTTCTTCTGAAAATTTCAACAAAGTAATTAAAATAATGGAGGCAAACCCGCCTATCATGAAGGAGCTCCCTAAAAGATACATTAGAGCATTAAATAATGTATTATATACTTATTTGGCAGAGAAAGTTTGGGATAAAACGCTTTCTATTATTGAAAAAATGAAAGATTTAGAAACGAAGCAAGGCTTTGAAAGTATAGATATTCAATTGAAATTATTTACATTGCCTTTTAATGCTGAATTAAATATATTCATTTCAAAAGGAGAATACGCAAAAGCTATTAAACAAGTTGTTCCTGAAATTTTAGAGCGGTTAAATCGATTTAATGGAAAAGTTAATAAAGAAGAAGAAATGCTTTTTTATTATAATATTTCTCGGGCTTATTTTTTTACTGAAGATTTAAAAGGAGCATTACGTTATATTAATTTAGTGCTTAACGAAAATAAACCTGGCTTGAGAGATGATGTTTATACGTTTGCTCGATTAGTTAATTTAATTATTCATTATGAGTTAAATAACCTAGATTTACTAGAATATAATATTAAGTCAACCAAACGGTTTTTAACTATTAATAAAAGAGATTATAAATTTGAGACTGTATTCATTCAAGAAATGCGAAAACTAACTAAATGCAAAACACAAGAAAAACTCAAAGATCAATTTATTGAATTTAAAAAGAGTTTATTAACCGTCTTACAAGATCCTTATGAGAAAATTGCACTCGATTATTTTGATTTTTTAATTTGGTTAGATAGTAAAATCAACAATCAATCTTTTGTTAAATTGATGTTGTTGAAAGCAAAAAATGGTGGATAATTAATCTAATTAGTGCCTGTCTTTTTAGTAGAGAGACTGAACTTTAAAGTTCAGCCTCTAATTAAATCGTTGTTTGGCTGCTTCAAAAAGCACTATTCCAGCAGCAACAGACACATTCAGAGAAGAAATTTCTCCCACAATTGGAATTTTAACGCGTGCATCACTATTTTTTAATAATTGATTTGAAATACCTTTTTCTTCCCCGCCCATAATAATTGCTGTTGGAGAAGTATAATCAACATCATAAATAGTGTCGGAGCTTTTTTCGGTGCAAGAAACAATTTTCAAACCACTTGCTTTTAGAAATAACACGGTGTCAGTTAAATTTTGAACTTTGCAAACAGGAATATGATTCAATGCTCCAGCAGATGTTTTTATGGCATCCGCATTTATTTGAGCCGATTCTCTGCTTGGAATTACAATAGCATCTACACCAGCACAAGCAGCAGAACGACTTATTGCTCCAAAATTACGTACATCCGTAACCTTATCTAAAATTAAAACAAAGGGAACTTTTCCTTGTTCAAATAAAGTAGGAACAATTTGTTCAATATCATGCAATGCTATGGGAGATATAAATCCTATAACACCCTGATGATTGCCTGAAACATGTTTGTTTAATTTAAAAACAGGAACATGAGAGAAAGGGATTTTGTGTTTTTTAATGGCGTTGCGCAACTCGGTTAATCCTGGTCCTTTAATGTCTTGTTGGATATAGAGTTTGTCAATTTCTTTTCCTGAGTTGATAGCTTCCAGAATAGGATGTATTCCGAAAATTAAATGTTCGTCTTTATTCATGTGGTAAAATTAGTAAAGTCCTGAAACATATTTATAAAAGAAAATTAATGTTTTTATGAGCATTGGAAGACGGCATTGTGCGTTAGCTCCCCCTCTTGAGAAGCCTGTCCCGATTTTTCGGCAAGGAAGGGGTGTGTTTTTAGAAAACAGACAAATGGATAGGTAACAAAATTCCCTTTTTTGCTTTTGTTTGTGAAGAAACAAACGATGGCGTAAAAAGAAAATTAATTCACAATTAATCATTCAAAATTCAAAATTTCCTTACTTGAATATTACCTTTGCTGCTATAAAAAATCTATTAATTATGCAGTATATTATTTCTTACCAACAGCCCACTACTCATTTTATTGACATAGAGCTTGTCATCGATAAAATAAATGCTTCTGAATTGCTGCTGCAATTGCCCGCTTGGCGTCCGGGAAGGTATGAACTAGGAAATTTTGCTAAAAACATCCAAAAATTTCAACCTTTTGATGAAAATGGGAATCCTTTACCTTTTAAAAAATTAAAAAAAGACTTGTGGGAAATTACTACCAATCAAGCAAAAAAAATTCATGTCAACTATAATTATTATGCAGCTGAGATGAATGCAGGATCATCCTATTTAGATGCCAATCAATTGTATGTAAATGGAGTGAATTGTTTGATGTTTGTTCCTGATTACATCAATGAAAAATGTACATTAACACTCCAATTACCTCATGATTATCAAGTAGCCACAGGGTTAAAAGCCAAGTCGAAACATCAATTTGAAGCAAAAGATTTTCATGAATTGGTTGATAGTCCTTTTATTGCAAGTAATTCATTACAACACCATAGCTTTGAGCAAAACAAAGTGCTTTTTCATTTGTGGTTTCAAGGAGAATGTAAGCCTGATTTTAAAAAATTAGAATTGGATTTTAAAAAATTTATTGATGCTCAAATCAACGATTTTGGTGGTTTCCCTACGGAAGAATATCATTTTCTTTTCCAAATTTTAACTTACAGAACCTATCATGGAGTGGAACATTATAATTCTACGGTAATTGCTTTGGGTCCTTCTTATGAAATAATGGATGAAAAAGGTTGGTACAACGAATTGTTGGGCGTGAGTTCCCATGAATTGTATCATACTTGGAATGTAAAACAAATTCGACCAATAGAAATGCATCCTTATGATTATACCAAGGAAAATTATACCGTTTTAGGCTATTTGGATGAAGGTGTTACCACTTATTTTGGAGATAAATATTTATTTACTTCAGGCGTTTTCGATTGGAATCAATACAAAAATACGTTCGATAAATTGCTAGAAAGACATTATACTAATTTTGGAGTAGAAAACATGTCGGTAGCAGCCTCTTCGTTCGATACTTGGTTAGACGGTTATGTAAAAGGTATTCCTAATCGAAAAGGTTCTATTTATACCGAAGGAGCATTAATCGCTTTTATTACCGATGTTTTTATCATGAAAAACACCAGTAACATAAAAGCATTGAAAGATGTGATGAAACTCCTTTACACCGATTTTGCTAAAAAAGGAAAAGGAATAAGTGATTTAGATTATAAAAAATCAGTAGAGAAAATAGCTGGAGTATCTTATAATGAAATTTATGATAAACTTATTCATGGTACAGCAGATTTCACCCCTTTTTTAGAGGAAGCCTTAATTTATATTGGATGTGAGCTTAAGATTTCGCCATCAAACAATTATAATGAAGCAAAATTTGGCTTTAAAGTACGTTATGAAAACAACAGTTGTATCATTGACAATGTTGTACCTAATACTGAGGCAGAAAAAGCAGGAATAGCGATTGGCGATGAAATTTTAGCCATCAATAACATTAAGTTGGCTAATGATTTAGAGCACTGGAGTACTTATTTTGGTGATGATGAACAAATTATCACCCTAAAAAGAGCATTGGGGAAGGTAGAAAATATTGATTTAAAGCAGGCTAAGAATAATTATTTCAACAATTATCAACTACTTAAACAAAATGAGGAAAGCTCTAATTTTAAGGAGTGGAGCAAAAAATAACGATTTAGACCAACTGCTTTTTTTAATCGATTGTTAATAACATTTTTCAGACAAAAGTTGCGTTTTTGATTATTTGTTCTATTTTAGTTCCCTCAAACAAACAAATTAATATTAACTAAAACTAAAAAAATTATGAGTGAAGAAACTACAACTGCAGAAGTAAACCAAGGAGTTACTTCTGACAAAAATTCAAACAGAATAGGATTTGGTCCTCGTTTAGGTGCATATTTAATAGACTTTGTATTTAATGCAATTGTCGGAAGTATTTTAGGAATGGCTTTAGGAGCAACTTTAGTAGGTATATTTTTTGGGTCACAAGCCGCCACAGGAAGTGCCGAAGGAGATGCCTTAATGGGTGGCTTCGGAGCAATGCTTGGAGGAATGATAGGAACATTAGCAGGTATTTATTTAATGTCCTTGGTTCTATTTGTAATGGAAGGAATTACAGGTCAAACACCAGGTAAAATGTTGTTGAAAATTAAAAATGCCAATCAAGATGGTACTGCTGCTGCTGGTGGGACATTATGGGTAAGAGCATTATTAAAATATTCAGGAACAATATTGGCTTTATTGGCTGGTGTTACTAGTGTTGCTATTTTGGGAACCATAGGCTCTATTGCTGGATTAATAATTTTTATAGGTTGTTTCTTTGTTCTTGGAGATAAAAGACAAGCTATTCATGATTTAGTGGCTAAAACAGCTGTTTTTAAAAAATAATTAAAAAATTTTCTTTCAATCCTCTCGGTGATTTTAGCTTATCATCGAGAGGTTTTTTTTGTTGTATAAATTATTTCATTGCCTTTTTTGTCTTACAGGAGGTATCTATCTTAGTAGAAACTAAAAAGTTTTATTATAACTTAAATTATTATTTTGGACTACCATTTAAGAAAGTTTCCTTCTGAATGACATAAAATCTATCATTTGTGCATTCGTGGCAAAATTGCTAACATTATCATAACACATTTTCCCAATTAGTGTTACTATTAAAATGTAAATTTGTGTTTTAAACTCAATCAAATGAAACATCTTTTTTTAGCTATTTTTTTTATAATAAATACCCTTTTTGCTTGGTCACAACAAAAACAACCCAAATTAGTGGTAGGCATAGTGGTAGATCAAATGCGTTATGATTACCTCACTCGTTTTTGGGATAAGTATAGTGAAGATGGCTTTAAAAAGTTGGTGAATAATGGTTTCAACTGCAAACAAACACATTTCAACTATATGCCTACTTATACTGCTCCTGGACATGCTTCTATTTATTCAGGAACAACCCCTGCCAATCACGGCATCATTGCCAATACTTGGTACGATAAAATAGCAAAAACCAATGTCTATTGCACTTCCGATGAAAATGTGCTATCTGTTGGTACTACCACCAACATGGGAAAAATGTCGCCTTCAAAAATGTTGGTAACCAATTTTGCCGATGAGTTGAAAACTGCGAACAAACAAGCTAAAGTAATAGGCATTTCCATCAAAGACAGAGGAGCTATTTTGCCTGCTGGTCATCAAGCGGATGCTGCATATTGGTTTGCTGGAGAAGAGGAAGGAAAATGGATTTCAAGCACCTATTATATGCAAACACTACCTAAATGGTTGGAAGCATTCAACAAAAAAAATTCCGCTAATACTTATTTACAACAACCTTGGGAAACCCTTTTACCAATCGCTGAATATACTGAAAGCATTGCAGATAATAATCCTTACGAAGAAGTGTTTGAAGGCGAAAAAGCACCTATTTTTCCTCACAATTTACCAGCTTTGAGAAAAGCCAATAAAAATTATGACTTAATAAAATCAACCCCGTTTGGCAACACTATTTTGAAAGAATTGGCGTTGGAAGTGATTCAACAGGAAAAACTAGGTGCTGATGCAATTACAGATTTACTCGCTATAAGTTTTTCTTCTCCCGATTATATCGGACATCAATTTGGTCCTTATTCGGTAGAAATTGAAGATACGTATTTGCGTCTAGATAGAGAAATTGCGGAATTATTAACTTTTTTAGAAAAACAAGTGGGCGAAGGCAATTTTTTAGTTTTCCTAACTGCTGACCATGGTGTGGCGGATATTCCCCAACACGCTATTGACAATAAAATTCCCTCAGGATATTTTGAAGAAAAAGCAACATTACAAGCTGTAAATAAAGCTCTTTTTGAAAAATTTAAGGTGGAAAATTTAGTAGAAAATCTATCCAATTACCAATTGTTTTTTAATCATGAGTTGATTAAGGAACATCAATTAAATTTAATTGATGTTGAAAATGTTGCAGTTAATTTTATGTTACAACAAAAAGGTATTTCAAAAGCAGTATCGGCAACAAGCATGAAATCAGCTGAATTCGACTCAAAAATTTTAGCCAATGTGCAAAGAGGTTTTCATCAAGTGCGTTCGGGAGATGTGTTGTTTGTATTGGCTTCGGGTTGGATAAACAAATGGACAAAAAAAGGCACAACACATGGTTCGCCTTATAATTATGATACACATGTACCTTTGTTGTGGTATGGCACCAACATAAAACAAGGTAAAAAAACCGAACAAGTAGCCATAGCAGACATCGCAGCAACACTATCGGTAATGTTACATATTGCTCTGCCTAGTGCATGCGATGGAAAAGCGATTGAGGAGCTTGTAAAGTAAAATAATTAAATATGATAAAGTATAAAAAAGTAGTAGAGGTAAGTTTTTTAATTTCGTTTGTTGCCTGCTCAGAAGCATCGCAAAACGACAATAATATTCAAGAACAACAGCAAGAAACAATAGATACTTCAATAGCAAACGTGACTAAAGAACAAGTTGACACAACTAGTTTTCTGCAATTTTATCAGCAATTGGTAGCTGCTATTGAGACTAAAAATGCAGCAGCGTTCAACCAACTTTTTTATAAAGATTATGGTTTGTACATTATTGAAAGTTCGGGGGCTATGCCACAAGTAAGTAAGGTATATACAATTGAGCAATACAAAACAACAGGAACAGCACAAGGTTTTTTTGACCTTCAGTTCGATTCGTTGAGTTTAATGCCTGCGGAGGAACAGTTGCCCAAAGTAGTTTGTGAAAAAAATAACTACGACAAGCAAGGTTGTTTTCAGGAAAATATAAACCCCTTAAAAGACAGTGAAATTTGGAATTATGCTAATTTGAATGAAAAAGAAGTTCAGGCAATTCAGTTTAGGAGTGAAACCATAAAAATTACCGTTGTAAACACCTATAATTATACCTTTTATTTTTCACAAATAAATGGTTCTTGGCAACTTAGTTTCATTGATTTAAGAATTCCTTGTACCGCTTAACTGTAATTAAAGAATAGATATAATCTACATTAATTATTAGGGCTAAAACTGTTAATCGAATTGTTAATAAAAAATATGATTTAGCTTATTTTTTATAAGCAAAACCAATGACATAATGGGTATATTTGTTTTCGCTAAAAAAAGCGAAAAAATATTAATAATATTATGAGCGAAGAAAAGAAACAAAATTATTCAGCCGATAGTATTCAGGCACTAGAAGGAATGGAGCATGTAAGAATGCGACCATCTATGTATATTGGAGATGTTGGGGTTAGAGGATTACATCACTTGGTTTATGAAGTTGTAGATAATTCCATAGATGAAGCAATGGGAGGTCATTGTAATGAAATTCAGGTGTGGATTAATGAAGATAACTCAGTTGGAGTTAGAGATAATGGTAGAGGAATTCCTGTGGATATGCACAAAAAAGAAGGTGTTTCTGCGTTGGAAGTAGTAATGACTAAAATTGGAGCTGGAGGTAAGTTCGATAAAGATTCTTATAAAGTTTCGGGCGGTTTGCATGGGGTGGGAGTTTCTGTTGTGAATGCACTTTCTGACGATTTAAAAGCAACTGTTTATCGTGATGGGAAGGTGTATGAGCAAGAATATCAAAAAGGTAAAGCACTTTATCCTGTAAAAGAAGTAGGAACAACAGATTTGAGAGGTACAGAAGTAACCTTTAAACCAGATCCAACTATATTTGAGGATACTGTATTTAGTTATGAAACATTGACAGATAGAATGAGAGAACTCTCTTTCTTGAACAAACAAGTTAGAATATCAATAACTGATCATAGAGAAAAAGATGATGAGGGCAATAGTATTTCAAAAGAATTTTATTCCACGGAAGGGTTAAAAGAATTTGTTAGGTATATTGATGAAACCAGAGAGCCTCTTATTGCCGAAATCATTCACATGGAAGGTGAGCGAAATGGTATTCCAGTTGAGGTAGCCATGATTTACAATACATCTTACTCAGAAAACATTCATGCATATGTAAATAACATTAATACCCACGAAGGAGGAACACATTTATCAGGATTCAGAAGAGGTTTAACAGCAACATTAAAAAAATATGCTGAATCATCAGGGATGTTAGATAAATTGAAATTTGAGATTTCGGGAGATGACTTTAGAGAAGGATTAACAGCTATTATTTCAGTTAAAGTTCAAGAGCCTCAATTTGAAGGGCAAACAAAAACAAAATTAGGAAACCGAGAAGTTACAGCTCCAGTTAGTCAGGCAGTTTCTGAGATGCTTACTAATTATTTAGAAGAACATCCTGCCGATGCAAAAACCATTGTCCAAAAAGTAATTTTAGCAGCAACAGCACGTCATGCAGCCACAAAAGCTCGTGAAATGGTGCAACGGAAAAATGTAATGTCAGGCTCAGGGTTGCCAGGAAAACTATCCGATTGTGCATCAAAAGACCCAACAGAATGTGAAATATATTTGGTAGAGGGAGATTCTGCGGGCGGAACAGCAAAACAAGGAAGAGATAGACATTTTCAAGCCATTATGCCGTTGAGAGGTAAGATTTTGAATGTGGAAAAAGCCATGCAACACAAAATTTTAGACAATGAAGAAATAAAAAATATTTATACAGCCCTTGGTGTAAGAATTGGAACAGAAGAAGATGCGAGAGCATTAAATATCGAAAAATTGCGTTACTATAAAATTATTATTATGTGTGATGCTGATGTGGATGGTTCTCACATTGAGACCTTGATTTTAACTTTCTTTTTTCGTTATATGTTTGAATTAGTAGAAAAAGGACATGTTTATATTGCAACTCCTCCACTTTATCTTTTGAAAAAAGGAAAAGACCAAAAATATTGCTGGACAGATGAAGAACGAGATGCTACTATCCAAGAATTTAAAGGAGCAGGTAAAGAAGGAAGTGTTCATATTCAGCGATATAAAGGTTTGGGAGAGATGAATGCAGAGCAATTATGGTCAACCACGATGAATCCTGAATTTAGAACCTTACGACAAATTACTATTGATAATGCAGCTTCTGCAGATCATACATTCTCTATGCTAATGGGCGATGATGTCCCACCAAGAAGGGAATTTATTGAGGCAAATGCTAAGTATGCTAAAATTGACATTTAATAAATTGTGTGATTATTTATTCTTACTAAATAAGGCTGATGTAAAATTTTACATCAGCCTTATTTAGTCGTTCTATAAACGCTACTATTAAAAAATATCAAAACAATTTTCCCTGATCGTTGGGTAATTTCACTCTACCTAGATGATGAAAGGCTCTTTCGGTGGCTTCTCGCCCTCTTGGTGTTCGCATCAAAAAGCCTTCTTTGATTAGAAAAGGTTCATACACTTCTTCTATGGTGCCAGCCTCTTCACCAACAGCAGTGGCTATGGTTGTTAACCCAACAGGACCTCCTTTGAATTTATCGATGATGGCTAATAATATGCGATTGTCCATTTCGTCTAATCCGTTTTTATCCACATTTAGTGCGTCTAGACCAAAAAGAGCTATTCCCTTGTCGATACGTCCATTTCCTTTTACTTGAGCAAAATCTCTAACCCTTCTTAAAAGAGCGTTTGTAATACGTGGAGTCCCTCGGCTTCTTCGTGAAATTTCATGAGCGGCATCATCATCTATACCAACATGAATGATATTGGACGATCGTTTAATTATTTTCACAAGAACTGCCGCGTCATAATATTCTAATCGAGAGGTGATACCAAAACGAGCTCGAAGTGGTGCAGTTAACAACCCTGTTCGGGTGGTTGCTCCAATAAGTGTAAAAGGGTTTAATTCAATTTGAACGCTTCTGGCATTTGGTCCAGAATCTATCATGATGTCTATTTTATAATCCTCCATTGCAGAATATAGATATTCTTCAACTACTGAAGATAAGCGATGAATTTCATCAATAAATAATACATCTCCCTCTTCTAAATTAGTTAAAAGACCTGCTAAATCGCCAGGTTTTTCTAACACAGGTCCAGAGGTTACTTTAAACCCTACACCAAGCTCATTGGCAATGATATTGGCTAAGGTTGTTTTTCCTAATCCTGGAGGACCATGCAATAAAACATGATCAAGCGATTCTCCTCGCTGTGCAGCTGCTTTTACAAAGATTTTGAGATTCTCAACTACTTTTTCTTGACCAGTGAAATCATTGAAAGATAAGGGACGCAATACTTTTTCTATCTCCTTTTCTGTAGGAGTTAGGTTTTCTTTATTTGCATCCAAATTAGTATTCATAATGTCAAAGGTAGTAATAATACCGATTATACGAAATATATAGTCCAATAAATTATACTATTTTGTTATATCGTTATTTACTATTGTAAAATTTAAAAAGTCCTTGGGACTAATTTTAAATTACAATTGGTATCACTTAAATTAGTTGTTCGGATTGAGATTAAAATTATTCAGCAGGAATTTGTTTTCCTGATATGGACTGAACAATTGAGCCTAAATAAACTTTAAGTTTAATTACATATATAGGTGATGAAAAATGTTCTTTCACCTCTCCATTTTTATAAAAAACCAACCGATATCCAACACCTAAACCCAATCCAACCCATTTAATTATTTTATAATCAATAAGCATAGCAGGTTCATAAGATAGAATTGTAGTTCTATTTTTTGATTCCTCCTTTCCTTCAAAATTAGTGTAATTATATTTTGCCGAACCTAAACCAATTTGTGTGGAAAGATTAAATTCCCATTTTTTTGATGTGAAGTAAACATATTCAAAATAAGGTGAAAAATAAAAATAATTTAAATTGACAGGAATGGTATCTGCCTGCTCAATAATTTCAGATTTTGCATTTACAAACAGTTGATTGAACCCTAAACCAACATTAAATTTTTTATTAAAACTGAGCCCTATTTTTATACCTGTTGTTTTTACATTGGTGTTTCGAAGAAATGAAAACCTCGAATCAAATTTGAATTCAAACTTTGGTTTGGTGTTAAAGCTTGTTTTAAACTCATTTTCAAAAACATTGGGTTGTCCTTTACTGAATAGACAAAGTGCAAAAAAAATAAAGAAAGTAGTAAATGATTTACTGCTCATGATTTTCAATCGAGGAACTGTTTTTTTTATAATTTTTATAGATGAAAAATCCCACTATGGCAATTAATAGATAAGGAATAATCATTAAGTATAAGATGCCATTATTAATTCCAAGAGCAGTTTTACCGCCTGATTCCAAATCAGATTCTACCACAGCTTTGCACATTGCACATTGTGAAAATAATGTGTTATTAAAAATAAAAAGGGCAAAAAAAAGTATTATGTAGGTTAGTTTTTTCACAAGACCAAAATTAGTCAACTTTTTTTGATTTTATAAATTAGATAGAAACCATGTGTTTAAATCCCTGTTAATCAGTGGCATAAAGATGAGCTGAGTAGTAACAATTCTTTTTTGTTTTGCTAAAATTCACATACAAT
>Ga0210033_1003398_pt1 | contig 12966 bp, 7 predicted proteins | sample CryGeymeta201501_FD_185465 | JGI IMG/M metagenome (GOLD analysis project Ga0210033, IMG submission 185465) | Groundwater microbial communities from Crystal Geyser aquifers in Utah, USA - Crystal Geyser metaG 2015-01 (SPAdes) (version 2) | ecosystem: Environmental > Aquatic > Deep subsurface >... | reverse complement strand
GCCGACGGCGCTGGTGCCGCTGGCCGCGGGGCGGCTGGGGTCGGTGCCACCGATCATGGTCTTCGTCAACGGGCTGACGAACGGCGCCGATGAGGCGGTGACGCTGACGGGCGGGATCGGGTCGCAGGTGAGCAACGGGGATGACGAGGTGCCGGGGACGGAGGACGACGTCTACGCGCTGCGGTTCTCGTCGTTCAGCCAGCTGACGGGGGACTTCCTGATCGCGTTCGAGGGTCGGGTGATGGGGCGGGCGCTGGCGGCGGGTGCGGAGGTGATCAGCCTCGACCTGACGGGGATCAGCGACATCACCGAGGGGCTTCGGCTGCGGGTGGAGGGGGTGGACATCACGGCGACGTTCACCGAGAGCCTGACGGAGATGACCGACGGGGATCTGGTGGGGGTGCTGACGCGGCAGGGGGTGGTGGAGCTGGCGGAGGCGCTCAAGGACATCCTGCCGCTGGACCCGGACACGTTGCTGGCGATCCTGGACCCGGACGGGGACGGCCGGGTGCCGGTGCACTTCCGGTTCACGGGGCGGAGCGTGCGGGTGGACGGTGTGGCGGCGCAGGAGCGCGACGTGGCGCCGCTGCCGCGGGCGGCGGGGGTGTGCTGTCCGGCGACGGCGTCCATGGGGGCGTCGGTCGACCCGTTCCTGGCGGCAGACGTGAAGGATCAGGGGATCCAGGCGGACGAGGAGGCGCTGGCGACGCGCGCGATCGCGGCGCTGGTGGCGGACGAGGACGTGCTGCACGTGGCGACGATGCGGGTGGTGGACGGCGTGTTCCACTACTTCGTGCACAGCGCGGGCGGGATGGTCGAGTTCGTGCGGGAGCGCAGCGGCGCGGGAACGACGTACACGGTGGTGGCGCAGGAGGGGATCAACCCGCTGGAGCGTCAGGACATCGTGGAGTGGTCGACCTTTGAGGCGCTGGTGGCCTTCGGGGAGGACCAGGCGGTGGCGAACCCGGAGGGCACGACGTATGTGGACAAGGGCTATCCGCTGGGGGATGCGCGGCTGGCGTTCGTGCCGTCGGCGCAGATGACGTTCCCGTATGGGTACGAGCGGGTGGCGGCGTACTTTGACGACCCGCGGGCGGGGGATCTGGCGGTGGAGCCGCACTCGTTTGGTGGGAGCGGGTTTGGCTCGCACGGTCACCTGGGGGTGCTGGAGTCGCGGTCACCGTTGATCGTGGCCGGGCCGGGCGTGCGGAGCACGGGCGACACGGCGGTGGGAGAAGACTTTGCCGTGGTGGACTTCGAGGGTGACAGCCAGGATCCGGGGGCGCGGCAGGTCCTGTTCCGGGTGGCCGGGGCGCGGCAGGTGGATGTGGCGCCGACGGTGGCGGCGGCGCTGGGGGTGGACCAGCACGGGATGGCGGTGCGCGACGGTGTGTTCACCGACGATGCGTACCTGGCCTGGCAGGACGGCCGTCCGCTGCTGGAGCTGTTCACGGACGAGGCGCAGGCGCAGATCGCGGCGGGGCAGCCCGTGGCGCGGCGCGCGCTGATCATCATCAACGACGGCCTGACGTCGACGGAGCTCCTGCACGAGGCCGAGAACACGGGCTTTGACGTGTCGCAGTACCGGGCGTTGATGGAGCGCGGGGTGACGATGCAGTACGGCTCGATCTCGAACTGGCCGTCGAACACGTTTCCGGGGCACAACGTGGTCGCGGCGGGGGCGTACAGCGGCCATCACGGGATCATCGGCAACAACTTCTACGAGCGCGAGGTGGCTGAGAGCTTCAGCCCGATCTCGGACCTGGTGACGACGGAGAAGTTCTACGGCTCGTCGCACGCGAGCCTGCCGGTCGAGACGTTGTACGAGGCGGTGCATCGGACGTTCGGGCCGTACGACCCGACCGGTGGCGGGATGACGTTCACGGCGAGCGTCAACGATCCGTCGAGCCGTGGCGCGAGCTACGCGACGCTGGAGCGACGTCGCCCCGAGGGGATGTCGGACGTGTCGACGGGGGACACGGTGACGGTCGGTGGTCGGGCTTTCCCGCTGCCGGAGGTGGGGCTGGAGGACTACGAGGGGTTCCTGGACAACAGCACGGTGTGGCATCTCCACGACCTGTTCCTCGGCGGTGAGGTGCCGGCGCCGACGCTGGTGATCGCGAACTTCGCCTCGACGGACGGCGGCGGGCACACCTACGGGCCGCACGGGGACACGGAGCGGGAGGTGGTGATCCCGCGGGTGAACGCGCGGCTGGAGATCGTGATGGCGATCCTGGCCGAGGCGGGCGTGCTGGACGAGACCTTGATCGTGCTGACGAGCGATCACGGCATGGAGCTCAAGGACCGGTCGCGGCAGGGCTCGGTGTATGACGGGCTGAGCCAGGAGGGGATCCGCTTCGTGACGGGGGACAACGCCATCTACTTCAAGACGATGGCGGTGGGCGTCGACGGGGACCTGAGCGCGGGGGTGGCCTCGTCGTTGACGGTCACGGTGTCCGACAGCGACACGCTGGGGGCGGCCGAGGTGTTGTTCCCCGTGGGCGCCGCGGTCGAGGTGACCGAGGGCGGGACGGCGGAGCCCGCGGTGGTCGATGTGGCCGGCCACGCGACGCTCGTGGTCACGCCGCTGGCCGACGCGACGGAGGTGGTGCTGTCGGTGCGGCACCCGAGCTTCACGGCGACCGAGGTGCGGCTGCCGGTGGCACCGTAGCGCCGGTCGGGCTCGAGGCGCCGACCGCGCCTCGCTCGAATGTTCTATCTGCTTGATATAAAAGAACTATTCTAGATCGACGTGAGCACGGGTGTGCCTCGCGCCGCAGGCCCCTCCGCGGCTTATTGCAGTTGGGTGCAGATACGCCCTCGCAGAACGGGCCCCGTGTTGACGGGGGTGTAACGTCGGTGGCTCATGATCGGTTCCAGGGTCTTGCCCGTCAGAACGTTGTCCGCGACCGAACCAGGGACGCCGTACCAGCTGGGGTTACCTGCCACATGGCAGCCGCTATGACCCCGGAACCCATCATGAGCCTTCAATCCAACCATTGATACCGGAGGACGTCTCTGTCTGTCCCATGGCGAAACCCAGGCTCAGCGGGCGTCGGGGTCGGCGAGCCAGGCGGCGAGGGCGTCGGGGTCGGCGAGGTCGAGGACGACGTCGCCGAGTCGGTCGGGGCCGAGGGTGTCAAGGCGGGCCGTGAGGGTGGTGCGCTCGGTTTCCGTCAGGGGCCGGCCGAGCCGGCGGGCGTATAGGTGCAGGAGAGGGGCGAGGCCTTCGTTTCGTCCTTCGTTTCGTCCTTCGTTTCGTCCTTCGTTTCGTCCTTCGTTGACGCCATCATCGCGCCAGCCCTGGCGCAGCTCTTCCCAGGTCATGTCCGCGTTCATGAGGAACTCCTGTTCGTCTGGAGGCAGCGCCTCGGTGGGTTGCTGTTGGTAGAAGATGCGCCAGCGTTGCACGAGCCGCCAGAGGGGATCTTGTTCGATGGGGCCAGTGGCGGTGGTGATGAGCTCCTCGATGGCGTTGCGCTGTACCTTGCCTCTGCCGAGCAGTCGGAGGGCCAGGGTGTCGGTGGTGACGGGAAGCTCGCTGATGACGACGACGGTGGCTTTGAGTCCGGCGCAGAACGCCCAGAAGCCCGGCGGGTCGGTGTGGTCGTTCCGGTCGTTCAGACCAGTATGACGACGGCCTTCGAGGGCCGCAAGCGCCTTGTGGGGCGGGCCGGGGCTCAGGATCCAGAGGTGGCCGGTCAGGTGGGGCTGGTCGGCGGAGGCGTGGGAGTAGAGCAGGTGGCGGCCCAGGCCGAGGCGGAGGGTCGTCAGCGTGGGGGTCTTGCGGAGCACCTCGAACAGGCTGGGGCCGTTTGCCATCGTGGCGAGCATCGCCGCTCGGGGGTCGAGCGCCGAGGGGCGGCGGGAGGGCGTGAAGCCCACGTCGGCGTAGTGGGCGCCGGAAGCGATCGGCACCTGCGCGGTGACCCGACCGCGGCGCGCGAGCAACGTGCGCACCAGCTCCTTGGCGAAGTTGTCGTGCCGCTCGCGGGGCACGCTTGGGTTCTCCTGGGTCTCGTCCACGGCCACCTCCAGGCACGTTGCCTTGAGGCCGCAGGGTCACTCGCCGTGATACCCTTGTCAAGCGTTCAGGTGCAGGGGGCGTGGGTGTTCGGAGGGCGTCGTGGTCCGCTCGCTTGCGGGTCGGCCAACGCCGCCGCCAGCGCGCTCCCTTGTACAGGTCGAGGACGATGTCGCGTAGAAAGTGGGTGGTCACCGCAGAAGCCTGGCCGGAGCGTCTCCCGACGCGGAGCACCGGAGCCCCTGCACGTGCAGGGTCGCGTTCACAACGTGGTGCGGCCTGCCCCTGCACGGACATGGGGCCGCGCCCAGGCCGATCCCGCACGTCGATGCCATGGCACGACCACGTTCGCAAGCCTTGTGGGCGCGGCAGCGCACATGCACTGTCCCGTTCGCAACGCCGAGGCACCCTCCCCTGCACGGGCAGGGGCACGCTGCCACCTCTTGAGATCGAGGCGAGGCCGCGTCGGTGGTCCCGGCTTCCAGGAGCGTGTCGAAGAAGACTCCCGTCGCTGGAGCGGGCCGAAGCAAATCGCGATTACAGGTGTCTGCCGACTCGCCTCACTGCGTTCGGCTCGTTGCCCCTTTCGCTCCGCTCAGGGCCGGCAGACCCGCCCGTCATGTCGTCGACGATGCTCTGGCATCGCCTCCTCCATGTCGAACAAGATTCGGTTCACTTCGTCTCGGTCCAGCTCGGACCGTGAAACCGATCAGCGCTCTAGAAGTCCCAGGTCGCGTTGAGGCTGAACAGCTCGCCGGAGCCCACGAGCACGCCGGCCTCGAGGCCGAGCCCTCGCCACGGGGTCCACAGGACGTCGGCGCCGAAGGCGCCGATGGTCCTGGCGATGGGGCCGACGAGCTCGGACTCGGAGTAGATGTAGTGGGGTCGGATCATGACGTCGGGGTGGACGTTGATCAGGAACTGCTGCTCGACGATGAGGTAGCCACGGGTGCGCTTGCCGGGGACGGCGGCGCGATAGCCCGCGTCTCCCGCGAAGCCGATCCCCATGGAGACGACATCGACGACGTTGTCGAGGGACTCGAGGATCTGGCCGAGGTTGAGGCTGAGGCGCGCGGTGGTCTCGAAGCGCAGGATGGCGGTCTGCTCGGTGACCGAGGGCAGGACGGTGAAGTTCTTGCGGTCGAACGAGGCGTTCTCGAGGGTGAAGAACCAGGCGAGGTAGTCGGACTCCTCGCGGCCCTGGCGCAGCTTGAGGCCGAGCTCGGCGGTGTACTCGGCGTAGTCGCGCAGGACGTGCTGGAGGGTGTGGAGGCCGAGCACGAAGAAGCCGAGGTCGGCGTCGAGGGCGAGCTCGAGGAAGTGGCAGGGGTGGGCGAGGGTGCAGTCGAACTCGTCGGACAGGAGGGTCTGGAAGGCGAGGCGGGGGCGGGTGGTGTCGAGGAGGCCGGTGGGCGCTGGCAGGGTGTCCTTGGTGGCCTTGGAGGAGCCGATCACGTCCATGACGTAGGCGGAGGAGATGAGGACGCCGCCGAGGTTGATGCCGAAGATGCCGACGTCGTCGAAGGCGCTGCTCTCGTCGACGGCGGCTACGGTGAGGATGCCGGCGGCGATGAGGCCGAGCCCGACGCCCTCGGTGCCGAGCAGGCGCCAGCCGACCCAGCGGTTGCCCTGGTAGAAGTGGCCGAGGCCGTTGAAGACGAGGCCGGGGACGGCGGCGACGAGGCCGGCGACGACCGAGGGGTCGTGGGCCTTGTAGCCCTCCCACTGGAAGCCGAGGCGCCAGAGGGCGCAGGGATCCATGGCCGCCAGGGGCTGATCGCGATCGATGGCGGTGACGGGGACGCCCTTGCAGGGGCCGTCGATGCGGGACAGCTCGCAGGCGGTGAGCTCGGTGCGGGGCTTGTCGAAGTCGATCGGGGCGTCGGGGGGCTGCCCCGCGCAGGGGTCGGCCGGCTCGGCAGGTGGGCCGGGCTCGGGTTCGGCGTCGGGTGCTGGGGGAGGGGCGTCCTGGGCGACGGCGGCGGCGGGGGCGTGCAGGCACAAAAGGAGCGCGACGAGGGGCCCGACGACGGCTCCGGCGGCTGCGCGCCGGGGTGTCCGAGGGGCGCTCATGGCGTCCTGGTCAGGACGAAGCGGCCGTCCTGGACGGAGATGAGCAGGGGCGCGGCGAAGATGTCGCCGCGGGGATCGACGGTGACGGGGCCGGTGAGGCCGTCGAAGCCGGCGGTGGCAGCGATGCCGGTTTGGAGGGTGGTGGGGGTGGTGAAGCCGAGGTTGAGGATGGCCCGTCGGAGCAGGCGCATGGCGTCGAAGGCGAAGGCGGCGAAGACGTCGGGTTCGCCGCCGATCATGGCGCGGTGTTCGCGCAGGAAGCGGTCGTTGAGCTCGCCGTCGGCGTCGCGGGTCCAGGAGGCGGCGATGGTGGCGCCGTTGAAGTAGCTGGCGCCGTCGCGCAGGAGGGCGTCGTCGTACCAGGTGACGTTGCCGAGGCAGGTGAGGTGGCGTCGGCCCTCGGTGGTGGAGGGCCGATCGGCGGGGGCGCACCAGAGCTGCTCTGCGGCGAGGAAGGGCATGAGGACGGAGACGCGCGAGGCGACGTCGGGGATGAAGACGGCGTCGGCGTGGGTGCGCGCGACGGCGGCGGCGGCGGCGGAGAAGTCCCGTGAGGCGGGGTCGTAGGGGGTGGCGGTGACGATCTCGACGCCGTGGGCGGCGGCGGCCTTCTCGACCAGGGCTCGGGCCTCGCGCCCGAACGGGACGTCGGGGTAGAGGACGGCGAGCCGGGTGTGACCGACGGTCCGGGTGTAGGCCAGGAGGGCGTCGACCTCGCGGGTGCTGTCGATGAAGTAGCGGAAGATGGAGGGGCCGACGTCGGCGACGGCGGGGTCGAGGCTGAGGGAGACGAGGGGGAGGTGGCGTCGCTCGGCGGCGTCGGCGGCGGCGCGGGCCTCGGCGTTGGACAGGGGGCCGACGATGGCGGTGACGCCGGCGCTGGCGAGCTTGTCGACGCCGTCGCGGGCGCCCTCGGGGGTGCTGCGGGTGTCCTCGACGACGAGGGTGATGCGGGGGTTGGGGGAGGGGCGAAAGGCGCGCTGGGCCAGGAGGAGTCCGTCGAGGGCGTGCTGGCCGACGTGCTTGTCGGCGCCGGACAGCGGCAGGAGGGCGCCGACGCGCAGGACGGCGGGGCCAGCGAGGGCGTCGAGTCGGGCGTCGAGCTCATCGGCGAGCGTGGCGTCGTCGATGCGGAGGAGCCGTGCGGAGGTCTTCTCGCCGATGTCGGCCAGGCGGGCGCGCGCGTCGGGTCCGCGGGCGTCGTCGGGGTCGAGGAGCTGGTCGAGGAGCCAGGCGGCGCCGGCGATGGCGGCGACGAAGTCATCGGGGTGGTCGAGGAGGCCGAGGCGCTCGTCGGGGTTGAGGCCGGTGCGGGCGAGTTCGAGGGCGCGTGCGCGTGCGAGCCGCCGCTGGTCGGGGTCGCCGAGCTCGAACAGCCAGCTGAGGGCGACGATGGCGTCGGTGTGGCGCCCGTGTCGGGTGCGGGCCTCGGCGATCAGGATGAGGAGGTCGGGCAGGTCGGCGCGTGGCAGCACGGTCGGGGGGGCCTGTCCGGGGTAGAGGCTGTCGAGGGTGTCGAGGGCCTGATCGAGCTGCGCGTTGCGGGCCAGGGCGAGGGCGAGGCAGGCGGCAGCGACGGCGCGGGTGGGCGTGGGGAGCGAGCTGTCGGCGGCGGCGTCGGCCAGGGGCTCGAGGGCGCCGGGCGAGGGGTCGAGGCGGGCGTCGGCGTTGGCGGCGAAGACCGAGGCGAGCTCGGCGCCGGGGGTGTTGGGGTGTTGGGCGGCGATGGCGAGGAAGGCGTCGCGGGCCTGAGCGGGGTGTCCGGCTGCGGCGAGTCGGTGGGCGTCGTCGAGGGCGGCCTGGACCTCCTCGTCGAGCTCGGGGAGGTCCTCGCCGCCGCCGACGCCGTGCTGGCGCGCGCCGGGGCTGTCGTCGAGGCGCGTGGCGGGCGTGTGGGTGCAGGCGGTGCCGAGCGCGAGGAGGAGGGCGATGAGGGCGCCGAGGAGCGCGCGTGTGCGTCGGTGGGGCTGTGGGGTCGGGGAGGGGGCAGCAGGCATCGTGGCGTCCGTGGAGGGGGGATCAGCCGCGGGCGGGGGTGTGCGCGAGGGCGTGGAGGGCGTCGGCCGGGGTGTGGAGGGCGACGACTGCGGGCCGCTCGCGGGTCTCGAGGGAGCTGGTGCGGCTGCGGGCGTTGGTGAGCACGACGAAGACGGCGACGGCGAGCCCGACAGCGACGAACAGGGCGACGACGAGCAGGAGGATCCAGGGCCAGAGCTTGCGCTGGGGCGCGGCGGCCGGCGTCTTGCCCGCGGCACCGGGGACGGGGGCGAACTTGCGGGTGGCGAAGGCGCCGGGGTCTTTGGCGTCGGGGGGAGCCGCAGCGTCGGGGCGCTTGCCGAGCTTCATGGAGGCGACGTCGAGCGCGGCGGTCTTCCGATTGTCGTCGGTGAGCTCACCTTCAAGGAGTGCAGGGTTGTCAATGAAGGGTCTAAGGAGGTTGCGGACCTCGACCACGTTCTTGGGGCGGTCGTCAGGGTCCTTCTCGAGGAAGTTGAGCAGGACGTCGCTGAAGGCCTTGGAGACGGGGTGTTGGGGGCAGAGGGTGGAGATGGGGGGCGGGGGCTCGTGCAGATGGAGGTAGAGGAGCTCGATGGGCATATCGGCCTGGAAGGGGGGCCGGCCCGCGATGAGCTCGTAGGCGAGGATGCCGAGGGCGTAGATGTCGACGCGGGGGTTGGGCTCCTTGCCGGCGATCTGCTCGGGGGCCATGTAGCTGGGGGTGCCCATGACCTTGCCGGTGACGGTGAGGCTCTGGCCGCCAGCGACCTTGGCGATGCCGAAGTCGAGGACGGTGACGAAGATCTCGCCGTCGGCCTTGTGGTTGACGAAGATGTTGGCAGGCTTCAGATCGCGGTGGACGATGCCCTGGAGGTGGGCCTCGCTCAGGGCGGCGCAGACCTGATCGAGGATCTTGACGGCGTCGAGGCGCGAGATGGCGTTGTCCTTGATCAGGATGTCGGCGGGGCTGCCCTCGAGGAACTCCATGGCGATGTAGAGGGCGCCCGCGGTGCTCTGGCCGAAGGCAAACAGCTTGATGATGTTGGGGTGGGAGAGCGATTGCAGCAGGCGCGCCTCTCCCATGAAGCGCTTGACGGAGCGCTCGTCGCCGCTGATCTCCCGGTGGAGGACCTTGATGGCGACGGGGCTGTTGGTGGTGAGGTCGATGCCCTTGTACACCTTCCCCATGCCGCCTTCGCCGATGACGGTCTGGATCTTGAACCGATCGCCGAGAGTCTGGCCGAGGAGGTTGGTGGGCTGTTGTTGGCCGCCGATAGCGACGGCGGCGAGCTTGCTTTGATCGTAGGGGCACTCGGTGATCGAGTCGTCAAAGAAGCTGTTGCACGAGGGGCAGCGTTGCATGCCATCTTCCTGAGCGCCAGGGTTGAACCACATCCGTGACAGTCCTATCACAACAGACCCGCTCGGGTCACGCACGACCGATCGGAGTGACGACAAGCGCGCCTTCGGGCGGTGCGGTGCATCGGAGGGGGAGGTGTGGACGCGGGGCGAGGGTGCCCGGGGCGGCGCGCCGACGAGTGGGACAACGCGCGCGAGCGGGAATCGGCGCAGAGGGCGAGGGTGAAGGATGAAGGCGAGGACGGCGTCGAGGTTGGCTCTGGTGGGTCTGGTGATGGGGGTGTGCGCGGTGGCGTGGAGCGGGTCCGCGCGCTCCGAGCCGGGGGCGGAGCCGCCTGCGGAGGCCTCTGCGGAGCCGTCGCGGCACTTCAACCATGACTCGCTGGTGGTGGGCGGGACGGTGCACTCGTTCGCGGGTGACGTGGGACCGATCTCGCCGTTCCTGGGGATGGGGTTCAAGTGGGACACGTTCAGCGACTTTCAGGGGATCGAGGGGCTGAAGGACCGGACGATCTGGGAGTACATCGCGCTGGGGCTGACGGTGTATGGCTTGGTGGGGCTGACGGACTTTGAGGTGGACGAGGCGCAGGCGTCGGATGCGGGGGCGGCGTTCGACCGGGGCTCGGCGTTCCAGGTGGGGATCCTGGCGACGATGATGGTCCTGCCGGGCTGGCTGCATCCGTACGTGGGGATCGGGTTTGCGTGGACGGAGCTGCGCGATGCGTCGGAGGCGCTGGAGGGCTCCCAGGTGTTCCCGATGCTGGACGTGAACCTTGGGGTGCGTCTGGATCTGAACGGGACGCTGTTCGTGGACTTCTCGAACTACGCCAACTGGGGGCGCGACGGGGCGGTGGGGGTGGGGGCGACGCAGGACATCCTGTTCTTCTCGACCTTTCTGGGGTTGGGGGTGAACGTGTTGTAGACCCGGCTGAGCGGCAGATGGGGGCGACCGGCGGTCCAGAACCGGGATAGACCCGCCTGGGCGGGGCGCGGAGGTCGGTGGCATGGACAGGGCCGTCGGGGGTGGGTATCGTCGGGGTGGGCGAAGCGCAAGAGCGCAGGCGGGCACAGGAGCGATGAGAATTCGATGACGGAGCGCAAGCGGGTGCTGGTGGTCGACGACGACCCGGCGATGTGTGAGCTGCTGGCGAGCGCGCTGGCGGACGGGCAGTTCGATGTGTTCGAGGCGCCCGACGGGCACGCGGCCTACACGCTGGCGCTGCGGGTGTACCCGGATCTGGTGATCAGCGACGAGCGGATGCCGTACATGTCCGGGACGCAGCTGTTGACGAAGCTGCGGGAGGATCCGCTGTTGGGGTCGACGCCGTTCATCCTGTTGTCGGCGACGCAGGACCCGTCGCAGGCGTCGAGCTCGCTGGCCAAGGGGGCGAACGAGTTCTTGCCGAAGCCGTTCAGCGTGGAGGAGCTGATGACGCGGGTGCGTCGGGCGATGGTGCGGCCGCCGTCGCCGACGCGGAGCGTGATGCGTGGGGACCTGCGGTTCTTCCCGTTGCCGGACGTGCTGGTGATGACGCATCAGAACCGTCAGACGGGGCTGCTTCGGGTGAAGAACCACGAGGGTGGCGATCGGTTCCGGTTCCTGTTCGAGGAGGGGTCGCTGGTGTGGGTGACGGGTCCGTGCGAGGTGGTGGGGGTCAAGGCGTTCAACCGCTCGATGCGGATCAAGGAGGGGAGCTTCAAGTTCACGCCGTGGGCGTCGTTCACGCGTCAGCCGTGGCACGAGGAGCTCCCGGTGAACAACCTGCTGTTGGGCGGGATGCAGGAGGTGGACGAGATGCCGCTGCTGCTTCGGGAGCTGGGGGGTGGCGCCAGGCGGCTCGAGGTGGCGCCGGAGGCGGATCGTGCGGCGCTGGAGAAGACGGGCATGGTGGACCTGCTGCTGTCGGGGGAGGCGGCGTCGGCGACGCTGACGGAGCTGCTGAACGCGTGCACCGAGGCGGATCTGGACGTGGCCAACGAGATCAAGCGTCTGGTCAAGGAGGGTTCGCTGCGGGCGGCGAGCTGAGGCGGGTCTGTGCCTGGCGCGGCTGATGCGTCGTAAGCTGTTGTTGTAGAACATATTTTGTGGTTTGCGCTGCCGTCGGTGTTCGCGGTGGGAGGGGGGCGTGGCGCCGGTGGTGCGTCTTGCCACGGGTGGATCGATGGGGTTGACCGCAGCTCACCAAAGCGATAAGTGATTGGTGTAAATGGTAGCGGATGGCAGTCTGAAACGGCGGACGGTAGGTGGCATGGGGCGCAAGAAGATATCGACCTGGGCAGCGGAAAACGGCGTCCACTACAAGACAGCGATGACGTGGCTCCACGCGGGGAAGCTCCCGGTGCCGGTTGAGCGGACGCCGGGCGGACACTACCGGGTCGTCGAGGAACCTTCGCCTGTGGCGCAAACGGGGCGCACCGTGTTGTACGGACGCGTCTCATCGGCGGGCCAGAAGGAGGACCTCGCGCGCCAGGTGGATCGACTGCGAGCCTTTGCGACGGCCCGTGGCTTCGCAGAGGTTGAGGTGGTCCAGGAGGTGGGCAGCGGTCTGAACGGCCACCGCCGCAAGCTCAGCCAGGCACTCGCCGACCCGAAGGTGGCCCGCATCGTCGTGGAGCATCGCGACCGACTGGCGAGGTTCGGTGTCGAGTACATCGAGGCAGCTCTCCACGCGCAAGGCCGCGCGGTGCTGGTGGTGGAGGCGGGCGAGCAGAAGCTCGACCTCATGCAGGACTTCATCGACGTGGTGACGTCGATGTGCGCCCGTATCTACGGGCGCAGGGCGGCGAAGCATCGCGCAAGGCGCGCGCTGGCAGCCGCCGAGGTCGACGCATGAAGGTCGCGCTCAAAGTGGAGGTCCAGCCCACTCCGAAGCAAGAGCAGGCATTGCGCCAGCACGCCGGGGTGGGTCGGTGGACCTACAATTGGGGCATCGGCAAGTACAAGGCCGCCTACAACACATGGGTAGAGCTCGACAGGCCGAAGGCCTGGAAGGGATGGCCGACGCCCATCTCCCTCCATCGAGAGCTCAACGTCCTCAAGAGAGTGGCGCCGCAGGACGGCGGCGTCCCCTGGATGTACGAAAGCTCCAAGTGCGCCCCGCAAGAGGCGCTGCGGGACCTTGGCTGTGCGATCAAGAACTTCCGCGCAGGTCGGGCGAAGTTCCCCCGTTTCAAGCGCCGGGCTCGGGGCCTCGGAGGTTTTCGGTTGATGGAGGGCGGCGCAACGAGTGGAGCGAGTTGCGCAGGACGGGCGAGCGGAGCGAGAACGGCCGGAGCCCGGCGCTCCTGTGTAATCGGCTCCATCGCTGTGGAGCTCAAGGTGATCCGCGTGCCCCGCGTCGGCCGCCTGCGGATCAAGCCCGGAGACCACGGCTACCTGCCTGTGGGCAGGCACGGTCAGGTCTCGGTGACCGAGGAGGCTGGTCGATGGTTCGTCTCCCTGCTGGGGCCAGAGGTCGAAGAGGCGTCGCCGAACGGCAAGCCCGCCGTGGGCCTCGACCTTGGCGTGGTCC
>Ga0210033_1003390_pt1 | contig 12985 bp, 7 predicted proteins | sample CryGeymeta201501_FD_185465 | JGI IMG/M metagenome (GOLD analysis project Ga0210033, IMG submission 185465) | Groundwater microbial communities from Crystal Geyser aquifers in Utah, USA - Crystal Geyser metaG 2015-01 (SPAdes) (version 2) | ecosystem: Environmental > Aquatic > Deep subsurface >... | reverse complement strand
GGTGGCACCGGCCGGGAGTTTGATGACGGGCGCACTCCGATTGAACACCTTGCCGCCACGGTCGAGCACGAAGTGGTTGTGGGTCGCGACAAAGGCGAATGCGATGGACAGGGGGGTGCGGAAGCGGTTGCGTTGAAAGCGGCTCCACTCCCACCACGTCAGTCCAATCTCACGGTGGTTTCCGTTGGGCTCGCGTCGCAGCCAGAGCATCGTGCGGTATGGCCAGAGGAAGCGATGTACTGCGGGCGCCTGCGACTCCGACACCGGCTCCAATTCGGTGTTGTACGGGAATAGTGTTGTGTTCGGTTGCACGATGGCCCAGTCACGAACGCGGTCGCCTTCAACTGTAGTCGCGATGTAGTCGTCGGAGATCCTCGCCCGATGGAGAGCTGCTCGCGGCGTGAAGTAGATTTCGTCAGCACGTGTCATGCAGACGAAGCCAAGCTCGCTTGCCACCTTCCCGAGCCGGTCTGTTGCTCGCCGCTCCAGCGCATCCTTCAGTTCGGCCGCCCCACCACCACCCAAACTCCACGGGTGCTTGCTCAACGTCTCTCGCGGCAGATCAGCCACGCTCACGTACTCATCCTCGAAGCCAACGTGGTCCCAGCCCTCCGCAATGCCGAGCCACACTCGGCCCTTGGCAGGGTCTGCGGGCGTGCCGCTCTCCCCGCGCTTGCCCATCACGGCGCGCACCCGCCCCTTCTCAGGGCGACGGTTTCGCCCGAACAGCAGCACGGTCGGCGTGCCGTGGAAGGGGATGTACGCCTGCGAGGTATCGACCACGAGCGACAGTTCGAGCCCAACCAGGACCTTCTCGATCAGGGGCTTGCCGAACTCGCGCTTCATGAAGTTGTTGCTGGTGATGATGCCGACGAAGCCGTCCTTCTCGGCGAGCTGAAAGCAGCGCTCTGTGAACGGGGATGCGAGCGAGTACTGCCGATAGGCAGATACATAGCGTTGTGATTTGCCGATCTTCTCGCGGTGGTAGTCCTTTCGCGCCGCGTCCTTCTCGGTGATGTACGGCGGGTTCGCCACCACCGCGTGGAACCTCTTCTCGAACACCCTCTTGAGCGCGGCGCGAACATCCGAGCGCGTCAACGTCGCGCGAGGCTTCTCCTCTACTTGCTCGAACAGCGCGTACTGCAGCGACGGGTTCTGCTCCTCCTTCTCGACCTGCTCGAGCCCATCGGCCCAGTACACGTGCGGATGGAAGCGCGCGGCGTCGGCGAGCTTGGTGACACCCGCCAGCTCGGCGGCCGTCATGATGAGGCGCGTGCGCGCGAGTGCGCAGGCGTAGTCATTCAAGTCGATGCCGACGACGCGTTCGAGCGCATGCGCGACGACCTTCGCGCGGTCCCAGTCAGCGTGCTTCTCGGCGGTCGCGGCGATCAGGCGCTTGAGCCCATCGATCAGGAAATGGCCCGAGCCGCACGCTGGATCGAGCAGCCGCACCTCCTCGGCGCCGAAGGTCTCGATGGCGGGCGTCAGCGTGCGGTCCAAGATAAACGCGCGCACGAAATCGGGTGTCTGGCAGAGCGCGAAGCGGGCCTTCACGACCGGATCGAGCTCTTGGTACAGGTCGCCCATCAGCTCGCCCTCGAAGTGCTCCTCGGCGAAGCTCCACAGCGCGCCCGAGTCGGCGTCGCGGTGCCGCCAGAAGGCGATCAGCGCGCGCGACAGCTCGTCGGAGGGCAGCGCCACCTCGGCGGGTTGCGGGCTGAACAGCTCGGGCACGCCGCCACGCGTGCTGGCGAGGTCCTTGTAGATCCAGCGCAGGAACGCCGTCTCGCCCAGGTTCGGCGCGAGCTTCTCGAAGAGCTGCTGTGCTTCGGGGTCGAGCAGCCGCCCCGGCGCGAGCAGCCCGCGATCTTCGAGCACGCGCACGTAGACGCTCTTGAGCACCCAGAGCACGGCCGCGCGGCGCGAGAGCAGATCCGTCCACACCTCGAAGTCCTCGCCGACGCGCTCGTCCTTGTGAAGCTGCTCGGCGGCCACGCGCGTAGCGCCGGGCGCGCGCATCTTCGCGCGCAGATCGGCGGCGATCCTCGCGACGTGGTCGCGCAGCGCACTGGTCAATCGGGCTCGGTCGGGCGGGTTCATGCGTCGGTGCTCGCTGCTCGGTAGGCCTGATGAGGGTGGCGAGGGTTGTCCGGGTACTTACGGACCAGCGCGCCACGCTCGAGCAGCGACTTCAGGTACATCGTGCGGACTGTGCTGGGCTGCCGGCCGAGCGCCGCTGCGATCTCGGGCAGCGTCCGCCACCCGTCGGCACAGAACGCCACGACCGCTTCGAGCTGATCCGCCATCGGCTTCCAGCCCCGGGTTTCCTCGGAGCCCGACGAAGTTTCCTCGGAGCTTTCCTCGGAGCTTTCCTCGGAGCTTTCCTCGGAGCTTTCCTCGGAGCTTGGCCCCATGCCCCGCTGGTCTTGCCGGAAGCTACCCGCCGTGGCGGACCCGACGGAGCCCGGCTCCTGGCTTGCGTCCGTCGCGAGGGAGTAGTGCCTGGTCCGGGCTGGCCCGCTCGCGACGAGCAGGCCCTTTCGGAGGAGCTCTTGCAGCTTGATGGTCACGTCCCGGGGGTGCGCGTTCGTGAGGCCTGCGACCCGCGCATGCGTCACTCCGCCTTCTGCATGCGCGGTGACGAGCGCCAAGTGGCCGATCTCGTCTTGGGCGTCGAACATCGCCCCCAGGTGCGCGCGCACCGCGTCGACCGAAGTGTCCGGCAGGAGGGTCACCAGCCGCAGCTTCAAGTGAAGCTCGGAGTTCTCGGCGTCCTCGATCAGCTCGGGCGTGCGCCAGCGCTGCTCCGACCACGCGCGCAGGATGGTCGGGCCGCCGGAGCCCTCACGCTCGCCCAACTGCAGGAAGCCGAAGAGGCGCTGCACGAGCGGATTGCGCGGCTCGCTCAAGCCGCCTTTCCAGACCTGCTCGGGCGTCACGAGCAAGAGCCCCGGGTTGATGAACTCGAATGCCGCGGGGTCGCGCAGCACGCGGACGCCCCCGCGGCCTTCGTAGTCGGCGTGAATGAGCGTGTTGACGAGCGCTTCGCGAACGGCCTTGTGCGCGGGCGTGTCGTCGACGCGGAACTGACCGCCCTCGAGCGCAAAGGGCACCTTGAGCCCCTCGTAGAGCTTGAGCACGATGCGCGTGTAGAACTCGAAGAGGTTGGCGTTCCACGAGCCGTCGGACGAGATGCGATCGACCCAGCGCGGCCCCACGCCGATGTCGGCAGGCAGCTCCCGATAGCTCAGGTGCCAATGCGGGAACCGGTCCCGGATGGAGAGCTCACGACCGAGCATGAGCAGCCCGCCGAGCGTCAGGCCCAGGGTGCTCTGCCCTCGCGCCTGCTTGAGCACTCCGACCTGCCGCAAGAAGCCACTGTCGTCTTCGGTGACGAACGGGTGCTCGGGGCGCTTGCCGGCGAAGACGTTACGGTAGCGGCGGATGCTCTCGGGATCGAGATCCGCCTCGGTGAAGTGCTCGAGCACCTTGGCGTCGCGATCGGGGAGCGAGTCGGCAATCATCCGGCGCGCCACCTCCGGACTGACAAGGCGATCACCTTCGTGGACGCGCAGGTAGGCGCGCGTCATCGTGCCGTTCAGATGCACCGGCCGCAGGGAGCGCGGGGCTTTGGGAATGCGGACGACGAGCAGGTGGCGACCCTCGAGGTCTTCGCGCGTCACGCTCGCCCGCGTGAGCAGATTGGCGCTCACCTTCTGCGGGTTCTGCAGCGTGTTCCAGAGATCGCGCTCGACCTTGTCGAGGTCCTCGATGCCGCGAGCCTCGAAGGCTCCATCTTTGCGCTCTGCCGCGCCGAGCACGATCACGCCGCCCTCGGTGTTCGCGAACGCGCTGTACGTCTCCCAGAAGGACGCAGGAACCTCGCCTCGTCCGTCGGCGCCCTGCGCGAGCTTGGCCTCGAACGCCCAGCCCTCTCTGAGCACGTCCCAGTCTTCCGGGTTCAAGCCACGCCTCTTGGCAGTGGGTTCAGCAGAGGCAGCGTCGCGCCTTCGAGGTGCCACATGGCGGACCCCTCGTTGAAGCGCGGCTGGCGGTTGTGGATGACGCCCGGGACCACGAGGATCCAGAAGCCCCGGCTGCCGGAGAGCGTCTCGTCGTAGAGGCGGCGCGGAAGGTCGAGCGCCTCGCACAGGCCGAAGAGCGCGGTGTCGCCCAGCACGATCACATTGCCTGGCCGGCCGTGCTCTTCGAGCAGGTTGAACAGCGTCTGCTCGGCGGCCTCGGTCAGCGCCTCGCGCTGGGCGACGAAGCGCTCGGCGCGCTCGAGCGACTTGATGTCTGCCGAGTGCTCCGAGAAGAACGCGTCGTCGAACGACACCCAGTTGGCCGCAAGCGCGGTGGCGACGGAGCGCCCGATGTCGGCGTGGCTCTCGGGCGGCGTGACGAGCATGCGGAAGCCGCGCGAGCTGGCGGCCTCCTTCAGCATGTCGCGCACCACGATCTCGGGGCTGCGTTCGGCGCCGAGCGAGATCGGGAGGTCGTCGCCAGCCAGGGCGGGCGTCGCGAGGATGGAGCCCGCGCGGCCCGGCAGGACGAGCGCGCCCTGCACGCGGCAGTCGAGGTCGCGCAGGATCGACAGCAGGTGATCGGGATCGGGATATGGCGTGTGCGGACCGAAGATGCGCCGCACGCGCACGGCCAGGTCTTCGAGCGCGATGGGCTCGCGCGTCTGGTCGATGACGAAGTCGATGCTCTGCTTCGGGTCGATTGGGCCGATGAAGAGCTGGCCGGTCTCCGCGATCTCGACGTCCTCGCAGATGCGCACGCCGAGGGCGAGCGGATCGCCGTCGAAGTGCGGCAACAGCCGCGCGAGGGTTCGGCGCGCGCTGTCGGGCTCGACGGGCGGCCACTGGCCGGCGAGGCGCACCACCTCGGCGGCGAAGGCCTTGACCGTCTCGCGGTCGAAGATGGGCCGCGCGACGAGCGGTTGGTCGGCGCCGTCGACCTCGAAAATATGCGCGCGGCCGGGCGTCACGCGCACGAGCAGGCGCACGATGCCTGCGCCCGTCACGACGCCGGCAGGCCACTCGCTCTCGAAGCGCTGGCCTATGTCGTCGAGCCGCACGATGCCGCCGAAGCCATCGACCACCACGTCGAAGGCGCTGCTGAGGTCGGCGAGCGCCGAGAAGTCGAGACGCTCGAGCCCCTTCGACAGATCGTTGCTGATCTGTGGCTGGTTCTTGCCGAGGTTCTCGGCGATCTGCTCCTGCGTCTCGGGCTCGCCGGTAAGGCCGATGGACCGCTCGACGGCGATGCGCTGGCCTTCGTTGAGAGGCCGCGAGGCGAGCGCCCAGATGCGGTCGAGCGTGTGCGCGCCGTCGCCGCTTCCGCCCGCCTTGCCATCCGTGTGTGCGCGGAACTGGTGCAGCGCCTCGACCACCTCGGCGAGCTTCTTCCGGCCGATGCCAGGGAGCCCGAGCAGCGCGCTGCGCGTGAGCGAGGCGACCGCACCGACTGTGGGCAGGTCAGCTTGCGCAAGCGCCGAGCGCAACGCCTCGCCGAGCGGGAGCTTGTGCACGGGCTCGGGCGAGTCACACAGGTCCGGCAAGAGCGGCGGCTCGATGGCTGCCGTCGCCACCGTGCCTTCGAGTCCGCGCCCGAGCAGCGTGTCCTGGAACGCGATGATGTCGTTCGCGGTTTTGCTGCCGATGGCGTGGATGGCCCTCACCTGCGCGGCGGGCAGCGCCAGGAGCTGTCCCACGGTGTGAACTTGACAGCGAGCGAGCGCGTTGATCGCGCGCGTCGAGAGACCCGTCGTTCGAAGCGGGGTGGTTGCGTCGATCTCCTTCGGCGGCGGGATCGACGATGACGCGGTGGTGTCCTCACCGAGCGCGACGAGCAGCGCCTCGCGCATGGCGCGCGCCGACGGGAAGCGCTTCTCGGGCGTCGGGTCGAGGGCCTTCCTGAAGAACGCAGCGAGCCCGGAAGGCTGGATGTCGTCTTCCGAGGCGCTCGGCATCTGGCCCGGCTCGGGCACACGGCCCTCGAAGGCGTGGCGCCCGGCGTAGAGCTCGAACAGGCAGAGCGCGGCAGCGAAGCGATCGGTCGCGTGCGTCCAGCGTGCGCTCGCGGGATCGCGGTAGAGGGCCGTGCCGCCGTAGGGCGCATCCTCGGGCATCGCCGCGAGGCTGAAGTCGATGATGGTGAGCTGCCCATCCGCGACGAGCAGGTTGTCGGGCTTGAGGTCCTTGTGCGTGATCGACTTCTGCTCGAGGTAGTCGAGGCCCGCGATGAGGTCCTCGGCGAGGCGACGCTGCACGGTGGGCTCGGGCGCGTGGCCCGAAGCGGCGACCTGCGCGAGCCACTGGCGCAGGTTCACGCCGCTCACACGCTCCATAACGAGCGTGAGGCGCCCCTCTACCATCTTCGTCAGGTCGATGACCCGGACGATGTTCGGGTGGTCGAGGGCGGTCAGTGCCTGGTACTCGCCGCGCAGCGCCTCCTCGGCGGCGTCTTCGGAGCGGGCGATCTTGAGCGCGCGCGTGCGGCCGCTGACGAGGTGGCGCGCGGCGTAGACGACGGCCATGCCGCCTTGCCCGAGGCGCGTGACGATCTCGTAGTCCGAGCCGACGCGCGTGCCGGCTTGCAGATTGTCGGCGTCAAGCGGCGCGCGGCTCACGTTGGGGATGAGCGCCTGCACGCGGGGGGACGGATCGCGACCCACGCGAACGGCCTCGATGGCCTCCGCAAGCGAGGGATACCGGTCGGTGGCACGCAGCTCGACCATGCGTGCGACGGCCTCGTCGAGGCTGAGCGGCAGGCGCTGCGAGATGTCGCGAACACGGCGCATGAGCCGGCGCTGCGCCATGAGCTGGCGCGTGTTCTCGAACAGGGGCTTGCCGGTGAGGATGAGCGCCAGCATCGCGCCCAGACTGAACTGGTCGGACGCAGGCTCCGCGCTGCTGAAGGCAGCGACGACCTCGGGCGCCGCGTTCACCAGGCGGTCGTCGTGGATGGTCGTGAGCGAGATGGTGGCGTCGCTCGTCATCTGCTTCGCCAAGTCGAAGCCGGTGACGCGCACCTCCGTCGGCTCCTGCTTATCCTCGACGAGCACCACGTCGGGACGCAGCAGGCGATGCACGACGCCTTGGCGATGCACTTCGTCGATCGTCCGCGCGATGCGCATCCAGAGGTCGGTGCGGGCGCGGAGATCCGCCTTCTCCTTGCCGCGCGCATCGGGGCCGTAGCGTTCGACCCAGGTGGTGAGCGTGATGCCCTTGAAGTGTTCGAGCGGCAGCACGATGCCGCTCTCGTCGGAGAAGGGCTGCTCGGCGGTGAGCACGCCCTCGCTGCGCCCGAGGCGGCCGAGGACCTGTGCCTCCCAGCGCGCGCGCTCGGCAATGCGATCACGCTGGACCTGCGTGGCGAGCGGCGGAGTGCTGTAGATGCGCAGCACGCGCTCGGCGCCGGAGAGCGCGTTCTTGCCGAGCAGCTCGGTGAAGGTGTCGTGGTGGTCGAGCGTCTCGACGACCTCGTACTCGCGGACGCGGCGCACGGGGCGCGGGCCGCTCTGCGCGCCAGTGAACAGCTCGAGCAGCTCGCGCTCGGCGCTCGACGACGGCGCGAGCGCGCGGCCGCCACTGAGGCGCGTGATGAACTCGGCGTCCTGGAGCGCGGCGAGGATGGTCTTCTTCGTGTGGATGCGGTCGTTGCTCGCGGGGCCGCGTACGCCCACGTCGGTGGTGGTCGAGAGAAACACGAGGCCCTCGGTCCAGACCTGGCCCGCCTGGTAGCTCGCGTTCTTCAGGTGCGACTTGAGCACCTGCGAGGTGATGCGATTGAGCTTCAGGGGGCTGCGGATCTTCTCGGGCAGCCACCAGTCGTTGTCGGTGCCCTCGATGCGCCCCCGGTACGACTTGATCTCGACGACGAACACCGCGTGCGGGCCAACGACGACGGCGTCGAGCTCGTAGACGACGCCGCTGCGCTCGACGAGCCACGCGTTGCCGTAGACCGTAAAGCTCTCGGGAAGCCCCTCGACGAGGAAGCGGAGCGCCTGCCGTTCGGCGTCGTGGGCGGGCTCGCCGATCTGGATGAACTTGGCCGCCATCGCTTACACCAACAGGATCTTCGCGGACGGGAACCAGATCGCGAGCTGGTCCTCGACACGAAAGAGCCCGCCCTTATCCGGGTGAAGCCCGACGACGAAGTCGAAGGATCGTTGACGGAGCGGGTGCTCCGGGTTCTTGAGGTCGGACGCCTCGGCGCGCGTGGCGAAGTCAGAGTGCGGGGCGCCGAGCTCGAGGGCGACGACGCCAGCGAGCGTGAGCTCCTGCCAAGAGCCACACGCCACGACGAAGTTGTCCTGGAGGGTGAGGTCCTTCTGGCCGCTCACGAGGTGATGCGCGAGCTGACCGCCGGTGCCCGGCAGCTCGAGGACCTTCTGGTGCGGCTTGACGACGTGGAGGTCGGAGCGCGCCATGCGCGTCGGCAGACCGAGCATGCGTGCTTGCTCGAGCATGTACTCGGCGCTTGCCGTGCTCAGTGAGAGTGACTCAATGGCCTCGAGCCAGCCGTCGGTCACGGACTCGGGCAGGCGATCCGGCCGGAGCCCGCCGCCCACGGTCTCGGGATCGAAGGGCACGCGATGGAGGACGGCGGCGTCCTCGAAGAGCAACGAGACGAGGGCGACGCTGGAGAGGCGGCCATGGAAGCGCGTCCAGGTGTCGAGCTTCGGCTCGGTGAGGCGTGGCCTGCGCCGGCCAGCCGCTTCGTCGCGGGCGAGAGCGTGAAGGAGCGACGCAGCCCACACGCCAGTGGGGCGCTGCGCGTCGTCTAGCCCAGTGACATCGAAGCTCGGCATCAGCGATCCCCCCGCGTCGGGTCCTCGGAGGCGCCCTCGGCGCGGACCCACGGCTCGGTTGTCATCGACTCTGCTCCAGCCCTGTGTAGCCCCTGCGCACTAGTATCCCGCCACAGAGCATTTGTCCGGTTGATTCGTCGGTGATCGTAGGACGGGAAGGTCTGCGGGGTCGACGAAAAACTCGCTGCGGGCCTGGATAGCGCTCGGAGCGCATGAGGGGAGCACGGGGATGGTCTGAACGAAGGGGTTGAGTATGGGAGCCCTCGATCGGAAGCTGGCGTCTGCACACAACCCGCTCCTAATAGGGGACCCCATGCTCGAGATCGTGCCTGACGCAGGCGCTTCCGCCAACCCCTGGTGTCCCTCCGTTTTCTGGAGGCGTTCCGTGCCGAGGTCGACGAACGCGCCGGTGACGGCGACTTCGCGGGCCGAGCCGAGGTCGCGCTCGCGCTGGCGAATGAGCGGGTGCGCGCGGAGCTGACCGCAGGCTGCGCTCTCCCAACCCACAAAGTGGATCTCTAGGTCACCACGCGCCCTCGTTGGGCATGCTCGCCCACGGCTCCCGTGGTGCGAGCGCGTCGCCGCGCTGGAGCAGCTCGATGGAGATGCCGTCCGGGGAGCGCACGAAGGCCATGCGACCGTCGCGAGGCGGGCGGTTGACGATCACGCCGCCGTCGACGAATCGCTGGCACGCGGCGTAGATGTCGTCGACCGCGTAGGCGAGGTGGCCGAAGTTGCGGCCGCTCGTGTAGGGCTCGGGATCCCAGTTGTGCGTGAGCTCCACCTGCGCGTCCTCGTCGCCGGGCGCGGCCAGGAAGACGAGCGTGAAGCGCCCCTTCTCGTGCGCGTGGCGGCGCAACTCATGCAGGCCCAGTAGCTCGCAGTAGAAGCGCAGAGACGCGTCGAGATCGCTGACGCGGACCATGGTGTGCAGGTACTTCATCGAGCATCTCCATGCTCCGCTCGAGTGCGAAGCGCAACACCGCGGCACGCCACCGCATGTCATTCGTGGCCCCAACTGAGCAACCGAGCTTCTGAGGGCTCAGCCGCCGGCTGTGCCCTCAGAACATGCCCAATTCTAGGCGCGCCTCTTCCGTCATGCGCTCCGGCGTCCAGAAGGGTTCCCACACCAGCTCGACGTGGGCTTCTTTCACGCCGGGCACGGCGCCGACCTTCTGCGCGACATCGCTGACGAGCTGTCCTGCCACGGGACACGCGGGCGCGGTGAGCGTCATGCGTACTTCGACGCGGCGGTTGGCGTCGATGTCGATGCCATAGATCAGGCCGAGGGCGTGGATGTTCACGGGGATCTCGGGATCGTAGACCGTCTGCAGCGTCGCGACGATCGCCTCGCGCAGCTCCTCGTCACTCTCGACCTCCTCGTCGGGGTGGCGACCGGGGACGGTCAACTCGTCGAGATCCTGCGCCGCCGGTTGGGGGCCGACGGTGGGCAGATACATGCGATCCCTGTCGCGTTGCTGCAGGTGGTGGCGTTTGAGGGCCTCCACCTCCTGATAGCGCGCGTCGGGATTGATCTCGGGGATCGGGATCGGGTTCGTCCCGGGCGGCGGGCGCTCGGTGTCGGCGGCGTCTTCTTCCGCTTCCATCGACTCATCTTCTCGAGCTTCTGCGCCCATGCTGACCTCACTCATGCGAAGAACTTCTTCACCGCGTGCAAGCCGCGGAGCAGCGCGTCGATGTCGTCACGCGTGTTGTAGAGACCGAGGGACAAGCGGGCCGTCGCTGGTACGCCGAAGCGATCCATCACGGGCTGCGCACAGTGGTGACCCGTGCGAATCGCCACGCCGTGTTGGTCGAGGATCTCGCCGATGTCGTTGGCGTGCGCCGCGTCCATCACGAAGGAGATGACGGCCACCTTGCTCGGCGCCTCGCCGATCACATGGACGCCCTGGATGTCCGCCAGGGCATCCGTCGCGTATTCGAGTACGGCGCGCTCATGAGCCTCGATGCCCGTCGGTCCCAGCTCCTCGAGGTACTCGATGGCCGCGCCCAGACCGACCGCGCCGGCGATGTTGGGCGTGCCCGCCTCGAACTTGTAGGGCAGGTCATTGTAGGTCGTCTGCTCGAAGGTCACGCGATCGATCATGTCGCCGCCGCCTTGGTACGGCGGCATGGCCTCGAGCAGCGCGCGTCGACCGTAGAGCACGCCGATGCCGGTGGGGCCGTACAGTTTGTGGCCGCTGAAGGCGTAGAAGTCGCAGCCGATCTCCGAGACGTCCACGGCGATGTGAGGCGCGCTCTGGGCCCCATCGATCAGCACGACCGCGCCGGCGTCGTGGGCCGCGCGCGTCATCTCTTCGACAGGAAGCACGGTGCCCAGGGCGTTCGAGACGTGGGCGAAGGCGGCGACCTTGGTGCGCTCCGTCAGGCGCGCGCGAAAATCTTCGAGCAGCACGTCGCCCGAGTCGGTGATGGGCACGACGACGAGCTTGGCGCCGGTGCGCTCACAGACGAGCTGCCAGGGCACGATGTTGGAGTGATGCTCGAGCCCCGTGATCAGCACCTCGTCGCCTGGCCCGAGCGTGCTCCCGTAGCTCGACGCCACGAGGTTCACGGCCTCGGTCGTGCCACGCAGCAGGATGATCTCCTGACGCGATCCTGCGCCGAGGAAGCGCTGCACGTTGTCGCGCGCGCCCTCGAAGGCGGCCGTGGCGCGCTGCGAGAGTGTGTGCACGCCGCGATGCACGTTGGCGCAGTCCCGGGCGTAGATCGCCGCCACGGCGTCGATCACCCGCTGGGGCTTCAACGCGGTCGCGCCGCTGTCGAGATAGGTCAGCGGCTGCCCGTTGATCTGCTGCGCCAGCGCCGGGAAGTCTTCTCTGGCGTGCTTGGCCGAGAAGAGCGGCAGGGTCTGGGTGGCGGAAGGGCGCGTCACGAACGGTGCGCGATCTTCATTGGACGTCATCAAAGCTCCTCCAGGTCCAGTTCGGTGTCGCCGAAGCGTGCGAGAAAGGTGCCTTCGACCCGAGCGCGCGCGGATTCGGGGATGCCCGTCAGCACGCTCTTCACGAAAGCCCAGGTCAGGATCGTACGCGCGTCCGCGAGTGGGATGCCTCGTGCGCGCAGGTAGAAGAGCGCCTCTTCGTCCAGCGCGCCGACGGTGTTGCCGTGGCTGCAGACGACGTCGTCCGCCTCGATCTCCATGTGGGGCTTGGCGTCGACGCGGCCGTTCTCGGAGAGCAAGAGCGTGGCGATGTTCTGATGCGCTTCGGTCTTCTGCGCGTCGTGGGCCACGGCGACGATGCCGTCCATGACGACGCGCGCGCGTCCGTCGAGCACGCTGTGGAAGCGCTGGTGGCTGGTGCAGTGGGGCGCCGCGTGTTCGAGCCAGACGTGGGCGTCGGCGACCTGGGAAGCGGTGGCGTGGGTCGCGCCGAAGAGCGCGCACTCGGCGCCGGGCTCGGCCAGGGTGACGCGCACATCGGTCCGGCTCAACGCGCCTCCGAGGGTGGCGAGGTGAAGCTGATAGTGCGCGTCGCGCGCCACGCGCACGTCGAGCTCGGCGACGTGATGCGAAGGCGCGTCGAGCAGGCGCAGATGCCGGAGGCGCGCGCCCTGACCCACGAAGATCTCCGCCACGGGGCCGGCGAAGCTCGCCCCGTCCGTCTCGCCGGCGTAGTGCTCGAGAAGCGTCAGGCTCGAGCGCTCTTCGAGCTCGACGACGAGACGCGGGAAGCTGGCGCGCCCACCGCTCGCCTGGTGGACGAGGGAGAGCGGCAGCGTCGCCTGAACGCCGGCGGGCACGCGCACGCGCAGCACCTCGTCGAAGAGCACGGCGTTGAGGGCCGTGAAGGTCGCCTCCGTCGTCAGCTCGCCCAAGCGCCCGAGCCCCGCGACATCGCTGGCCGCGACGCGAGAGACGTCGACACGGTCAGGGGACTCTCCGTCGACCTCGAAGGGTGACGCGGCTCGCGTAAAGCGCGCGTCCGGCAGGTCGCGCAGAGGCGTGGAACGCCAGGCCTCGAGCTTCGCGTGGGGCAGGCCCGCTTCGAGCACGGACGCATGTGCGGCGCGACGTCTTGCGTCGCCCTGATCGAGCAGCTGAACGAGCGTCGCCTCGGTCACGCCGGCGCTCCCGCGGCGGTGCGGATGTCCGCGTAGCCCTTGCTCTCGAGCTCGAGGGCGAGATCTTTGCCGCCG
>Ga0210033_1003379_pt1 | contig 13006 bp, 11 predicted proteins | sample CryGeymeta201501_FD_185465 | JGI IMG/M metagenome (GOLD analysis project Ga0210033, IMG submission 185465) | Groundwater microbial communities from Crystal Geyser aquifers in Utah, USA - Crystal Geyser metaG 2015-01 (SPAdes) (version 2) | ecosystem: Environmental > Aquatic > Deep subsurface >... | reverse complement strand
CGCATACGATTTATTCATTACAACATTATCTCTCTTGCTTTCCATTTTCAATTATCCATTCTCAATTTTCAATTGCCCTGCGAATGCTTTTTGCAAAATACTTTTATTTAATTCTTCTAAATCATGTAGTTTCTTTTTATAGATGGCATCCAACTTTTGAGTTTCAATTCGCAAAGCATCTAACTTTCGGACGATTTGCTGTTGTTCTTTGAATGATTTTGGAAATGAAATAGAGAGGTTTTCCCACTTCGATTTATTAATAATTGGCAGTGTTGCTTGTGCGCCTTTTCCCTCTAATATAACCTTTTCTTGAAATCCCTTTGAAGTCATCGCATAGTAAATGAATTTTGGGTCAAACTCTTTTTTTGTAGTTAATGAATTTATTTGTTGATTGCAAGAAACTTCTTGTTCTGCATATCCGACTTTCCCAATTGTTGCACCTATACAAACCATTAGTATCGAACCGTTTTCCATTTTTCTACCTTTCTTTAATCCGATTTCGCTTAATCCTTCATTATTATATCGAATATCCCCTTTGCTTGAAAAATCAACATCTGCTGGTTTAATGAAAGGAATGAAGTTTCCATAATTTTCTTTCTCAATCGTTTTAGGTGTTGTTCCTGTTTGTGCGTTTCCAATTTCATTTACCTTTTTCTCTTCCCATTCTCCATTTTCAATTTTCAATTTTCCATTCTCAAACACCGATTGCAAATAGCTTTCAAAAAGTTCTTTCGCGTTCTGCAAATTCTTTTCAGCATTCTCTTTTGCTTTAGCTATTGCGGCAAATGCTTCATCTAAAATTGTTACTATGCGTTTTTGTTCGGGTAGTGGTGGGAGGGGAACTTCAAAGTTACTTAAGTCACTAAACTTAAGATTGTTTATGTTTGCTCCATCGGACAATTCACTTATAAATTTTTTATATCCTTCTGATGTCATTACATAATATAGAAAAACGGGATGTAAATTATCTAATGGCTTGATTAATCCCATGAAACCACCAAAGGCATAGTTAAGGTCAGAATCAATGAGAGCAACTTTACCCAGATGATTTTTGCTTCCATTTGCTGTGCATATTAGTAATGTTCCCTTGCTAACCATTTTATTGGGTGATATTTGAATTGCATCTCTAATATATCTTAACTCTGCAAAATTCAATTTATTTGTTAGTACATTAATATTGTTCGATCTTAGAACCATGTTATTAGAGAATTCAACTTCGTCTTTTTTTGAATAAGTTAACCCTCGCAGAAATTCTACTACTTCCCCCAGCTTTTTTATTTCCCACCCTTGCTTCATAAGATTTCCATAATTGAATTCAGAATCTCAGCGCTCTGTTCATCCAAAGCTTTCATCTCATCTAATATTTCTTGCGGCTCGCGTAATTGCTTTTCTTCTTTCTTATTCGGGTTCTTCACGCTCAAATCAAAAGTAGTTTTATCAACATCGGCAATCTTAACGCTCCAGCTATTATCACTATCCTTTTTAGTTTCTTGCAGTTTTACAAACTCAGCCAAATCATTTTCATTAAGCGGGTTTGTTTTACCAAGGTTTCTATCAAGGTTCAGTGAGTAATACCAAATCTTTCTTGTCGGGCTTCCTTTTTCAAAAAACAATACGACTGTTTTAACTCCCGCACCCTGAAACGTACCGCCTGGCAAATCCAGCACCGTGTGCAAGTTGCAATTCTCTATCAAATGCTTTCGCAGACTAACAGAAGCGTTATCCATATTACTCAAGAAAGTATTTTTAATTACTACACCGCCTCTGCCGCCGGCTTTCATAATCTTTATAAAATGCTGCAAGAACAAAGAAGCCGTCTCACCAGTTTTAATAGGAAAGTTCTGCTGAACTTCCGCTCTTTCTTTTCCACCAAATGGAGGATTAGCCAATACAATATCATAACGGTCTTTCTCTTGTACATCAGCAAGGTTTTCGGTCAATGTGTTTGTGTGGATAATGTTTGGCGCTTCAACACCATGCAAGATCATATTCATTGTGCCGATAATGTATGCAAGAGATTTCTTTTCTTTGCCATAAAATGTTTTTGTCTGTAAAACTTTGTCTTGAGAAGTAGAACGGTTTTTATGATGTTCTTTCAAATATTCAAACGTTTCGCACAAGAATCCCGCAGAACCAACCGCGCCGTCGTAAACAGTTTTGCCTAATTGTGGTGCAACAACTTTTACAATAGTTTTAATTAATGGTCGCGGTGTATAATACTCGCCGCCGTTACGTCCGGCGTTTCCCATGTTTTTAATCTTGTCTTCATAGAGATGGCTCATCTCATGCTTTTCAGCACTACTCTGGAAACGTAACTGATCAATTAAGTCTATAACTCCGCGCAAAGTATAACCGCTTTGTATTTTGTTTTTCAGCTCGTTGAAGATTTCACCAATCTTATATTCAAGTGTGTCTGGAGAAGTAGCTGAAGCTTTAAATTTCTTTAGGTATGGAATTAATTTCAGATCAACGAAATCTTTCAGATCATCACCAGTTAGGGCTTTATTGTTGTCTATTTTTCCATCTTTGGTTTTCGGCGCTGCCCAAACATCCCATCTATATTGTCTGTCAATCAGAAACTCATACTCTTTTCCAACAAGCTCTGCTTTTGTTTTGCGGTCTTTCTCAAGATCGTTTAGATACTTTAGGAAGAGAATCCAAGATGTCTGCTCAACATAATCCAACTCGTTAGAGCATCCTGCATCCTTGAAAAGGATATCGTCAATATTTTTAAAGGTTTGTTCGAACATTAAATAATTTCTTTCTTATTGTTTACAAAGTTAGCAGTTTGTTATCTCTGACTAATCTTGGAATAATTGCTCTAATAATTTTGTTCTTTTAATATTAATCTTCCTATCAAAATAATTACTCCCTTTTACCTTTTCTCCCTCAATAAAGCCAAACCACAACGCAAATCTTTCAATAAATCTTGTGTGAAAGGCTAAGGAAAGATTTGAAGCTTCCCCCTCAGCATTCTCAAGGAAAATCGGAAATGTCAAGAAATATAAGTCGGTAAAATACTTCAGCTCTCGTTCTTCGGCGCCGTACTTATTTATGATATAAAGTGAATATAAAAACCCTATCTGTCCAACTTCGACGTTGTCAAACCCATCATTATATGACCAGTTAAAATCCAAGGTAAAAGTTTTCAAAAGTTGATAAAAGATTTTCCAATAATTATCATCCATTAATAATGTTTTACATTTTTTAGTCAACGACAAATAGTTGTTCTTCTTTTTTATCAAACCAGCTTGAGTTAAGACGATTTTAACATTATGTAAAATAAGCCAATCATACTCCGCATGAATTTTTATAATTCCATTTTCTATCCATCTGTCAAGCAGATAATGTTTAGAGTAAATGTCTTTCATTAGCGGACGCGGGAGATTTCCTTTGGGTGTTAATTTTAGATCGGTTTCGCTTAATTTTGAAAGTAACTCGATGACTACATTAAGTATCGGGCTTTCATTGAGGCGCTGATTCTCCTTTATGCGGTTTATCTTTATCGGGCAATCATTCTCAAAAGGGAAGTAAATTATTTTGTGCATTTGTAAGGGAGTAAATCCATCACAATCTGCCAGCGGAGTATTGTTGTAGTCTAACATAGATTTGAGATTCTTGATTGCATTATAGAAATTTGTTTTTTATTTGCAATTACGTCGTTTATTTAAGGCTTAAATTCTTCAAGCTCCAGATTTTTTATTACCTTATAATGTTTCGTATTTCCAGTCAATAACGTTAAGCCATTTGAGACAGCGGTAGAAGCTATCAACGCATCTGCCAAAACTAACGAATTGCTTAGATAATGTTCCTCTACTAAAAACATTGCCTTGGCAGAAATGTCTTCATTAATGAATAATATTTTTACATCCCATTTCCTTAAAGCAGATCTCAACAAAGTTAACTCACTTTTATTTCTCATCCCTTGCACTAATTCCATATAGGTTACAACGGAGATGAAAAAACCATTTAGCTTTTCAATAACTTCTTTTGCCTTAATGTTTCCCCGCATATACCAGATTAAAACATCGGTGTCAATCATTGTCATAAGAAACGTTCCTTTCTTATTTCACGGACATAAGCGCTAACATTTTTTAAGTCTGTTCGGTTTTTCCATATCCCAAATAATTCATTTGTAGTATCAATACTTTTTTTCGTTTTATTCATAGGTACAAGTTTTGCATAAGGTTTTCCGCGAAACGTAATGATCACTTCCTCTCCGCGTGAAACGGACTCAAGAAGTTCTTTTGTGTGAAATCTCAATTCTTTTGCTGTCGAAGTCATTGTTTATCCTTTTCGTATAGTTTATACTTAGCAAAATAAACTCTAAGGTCATTAAAAACAACACAAATCCAAGAAGTAAATAAAGTGGAAAAATATTTTTCATGGTTGACAATCTCATTCCATTCTCTTAGTTTTGTTCTATCATTTATTCCCCTCCGAATAAATGTTGAAAACAACCGCTTTAGCTGAACCCCCCTAAAGCGGTTTTTTATTTTTTCCCGCTTAAGAAAAAAAATCTTGACATTCAATTAAAAGTATTTTAGTTTTGCACCACGATTCATTGTGCTTACCCCCCACAGTGAATTATTCAATATGCCCGGTAGCCCTCCACCGGGCATTTTTATTTTCAGCATTTCTAAAATTATTGGCATAAGAAAGATATACTAACAACAAACAAGGAGTTACTATGTCTTTCACCATCGGCTGCGATCCCGAACTTTTTGAATAGAAATGGGTATAAGAATTTTGATGAGGAGTTAAACTCCTTTTCATAATTCAATTTCCTCGCTACTCATCCACTACTTTCTCACCGAACATCCGCGAATCATTGTTTATAATTTCATTAACGATTGGAGAAAACCCTATGACTTGGGAACAGTTATATCCAATTGTAAAGAACAAGTTTATTATGCTGTGCTGCGTTATGATCCAAGGCGAATAGATAAAAGGCAAGAATTAATTTGTCAATCGTATGAGCTTTACAAGAGTCATATTGAGAAAGGAATACCCATCAACAAAAACGTATTCAAGCAGTTCATTACAAAGCGGAGTCGTGAAATTGATATTAGATCGGTCTGCAAGAAAGGCTACGGCGGTACGAGCTCTCTTGATCCGTTGAGCTTCATCAATCGTAGGGCAACCTCGCCAGTGACTGTTGTTGAGTTTTCGGAGTGGATGAATGTTACTCCCAAGACGAAAGAAAATGTCGAAGCAAATGTTGTCTTTAGTGTGGACTATAACGACTGGTTGCAAAAACTAAGTACTGCACACAAACAGATACTTGAGTACCTTATTCAAGGTTTCACAGCCCCCAAGATCGCTACGCTGCTTCACGAAAAAACTACCAAGGTCAGAATGATCATCAAAGAATTGCGACACTACTTCGTAAAGTTTTTCATGGTTCAACCACAACATGCTTGAAGTCTTTTACAATTGCCAACGAAGAGCTTCATGCTTTTCGTTACGTTAAATCTTAAGTCCATTGATTCAATATGAGCCGAATTAAATGCGGACCTGATGTTTATTGCATCATACTTTGGCCACGCAGCCTCTGTTGGTTCTTAAACTTTTTTTCATTCCCCCGCTTGACAATAATTGGTTTTTCACTATTTTACCAATAACAAAATGGAACGGGTTGGTAATTGTTGATTCTGGTAAAAAATATATTTAGAAGAAACGATCTGGTTCACATACTTTCTCTTGCTTCTTCTCAGCTTCATTTGATCTCCTTGGGGATAAATGAATGTACTTCAAAGACCAAAACGGTTAACCTTGTAATAGTTAAAACAGATTTAAACAAAAAGAAATAATACGGTTAATAAATATGAAGAAGTACGTTTTTCTCATTTCATTTCTTTTATTTCTTTCACCGGTTTTTGCACAACAAGTTTCAAACGTTTCCTTTGAAGTATTTGAAAACCGGGTTGAGATTTATTATGATTTATCCGGTAAGGACGGCTCAGAATTTGAAGTCTCGCTCTCACTAAAACGAGATGAATCCTCTGGTTTTGTTTTTGTCCCAAAGACAGTAGTTGGACAGATTGGTAAAAATATCCATCCCGGTAAAAAGAAGAAAGTTGTTTGGGAAATGAAGAAGGATTATCATATAGACCCAGAGGTTGCAGATTATTATTTTGAAGTATTAGCAAAAGAAAAAAGTTCAAGTTCCTTTTGGTACTATGTTGCAGGAACAGTTTTAGCGGGTGGAGGCGCGGCAGCAATTCTCCTCTCCAAGAAAAAAGATTCACCGGCAGAAACAGCCCAATCAATTGGAGCTGCACCGGATAGACCATAAAATAAAGAATTCTAAAGGAGTGCTTTTATGAAACTACTATTAGCTTTATTTATAACTTTTTCAATGACATTTTATTGTCAGGAAAATGTTGGAAGAAGTACTCGTGGAAAATTAATTCCCAAACCGAAAGAGGAAGTGAAGCCGAAAGAGTTACCGGTCACCACAATGTCAACCGACCAATATTATACCCCTTTCCTGGTTGCTGATTTAGAATACACTGAACCCTCTCAGAATAATTATTTGGATGCTAACGAAACTGCTACGCTCATATTAAAACTCAAAAACATAGGAAAAAATCCTGCTGAAAATTGTGAATTAAAACTTATTCCGGATGTTTACGACCCAAACATTCAGATTATAGGATTAAAGACTATTCCAAAAATTAATCCAGGGGAAGAACTCACCTCTAACATCCAACTTGTTGCTAATAACAAAATACAAACAGGAAAAATAAAATTTACATTTAGAATTATTGAGAAAAACGGTTTTGATCTTGAACCGGAAAAGGTGATCATTGTACCTACACGCGAATTTAAACCCCCACAATTAGTAGTAGTTGATTATGCGATAGAAGACCAAAATAGAAACCTAAAAGTTGAAAAAAGAGAAATGGTTGATGTAACGATAAGAGTTCAAAACCAAGGAGAGACAAGTAGTTATGATACCAAAGCTACTTTGAAGCTCGGAGATAATGTACTGCCTGTTGACGTAAAAGATTTATATGATCTTGGTGAAATTAAACCGGGAGAATTCAAAGATATAAAAGCCTCAATAGTTACAAATACGAGAGCGACCGAAGTTGTATTGAATGTTGTTTTGGATGAATCAACAAATAAATATTCAGTTAGAAAATCAATAAATCTTCCGTTTGATATTGTGCAAAAAAAAGTTGATGAAATTGTTATTGAAAGAAAAGATATTACATTTCCGGCTATTGCTGACGCCAGTCTTTCAAAGCTTGATATTGCTGAAAATATTCCCATCGCAAAAGAACAAAATAGAGATGCTGTTGCGGTGATTATCGGAAACAAGGATTACAACCACGCCCCAAACGTAGAATTTGCTGCCAATGATGCTGCAATAGTTAAGAATTATGTTTCAAAAACTTTAGGTTACGATCAAGAAAATATCATCTATCTTGAAAATGCAAAGCAATCTGACTTTGTGAGCATTTTTGGTAATGACCAGAATTATAAAGGAAAGTTATTCGATTACGTCCGGAAAGACCTCTCCGAAGTGTTTATTTATTACAGTGGACACGGCGCACCTGATACCGACACTAAAAAAGGATATTTGGTGCCGGTAGATTGCGACCCGAACAGAGTTTCGTTAAACGGGTATGGGCTTGCTACGCTGTATACAAACTTGGATAAAGTTGCAAAAGAGAAATCTATTAAGCATATCACCGTAGTTATTGATGCTTGTTTTTCCGGCACCAGTAGTGGAGGGAGTTTACTTTCCAACATAAGTCCAATATACATTACAACAGAAAACCAGACCTTGACTACACCAAACGCTTCTGTTTTTACAAGCGCTACCGGAGACCAGGTGAGCAATTGGTATGCAGAAAAAAAACAAAGTTTATTTACTTATTTTTTCTTAAAAGGATTAAAAGGTGAAGCAGACTTAGATAAAAACGGAGAAATTACTACAAAAGAATTGTACCAATACACCGCCGATGAAGTTAATGGTGTACCATATTGGGCAAGACGCATTAACCAAAGAACACAAACCCCGACTTATTGGGGCGATGATTTCAAATTAATTAAGTAGGTGTATATGTTTCTTTATTCTATAAATGATAAGAGTGGTTGGATTTCATTTAGCAAGTCAGGTACTGGTAATTCTCCGGTCACCTGGAAGTCATTAGTTGTAGTTAATATTAGAAAAGACTATTACAAAAATCAATTAGGGAAATAGAAAAAACAAATTAACTATTTATTGGAGCGATAAAGACTAAGTGACTACATCATTTCAGAAGATTGTGTTTCATAAAATGATATTGCATAATATACATGACAGGTGAATCGTGGAAGAACTATCGCACTATCGGCAGTTCTGTTTGTTTTTGGCAATTTTATAAATACCCGTATTCCAGGTTGACTTTGTGATTGTAAACCTTTTCCGGCGGCGAGCATTCTTTGCTATATGGCTCTCAATACCGGCAATAAAGACAGAAAGATACTTGGAGAAAGAGATGATTATGGAAATGAAAAATATCACTAAAGTAAGAGATGTCAACCTTTTGGAGGATTTTGAACAAAAGCTTCTACAACTGCAAGGGGTGGTTCCCTCAGGCACTCATTCTCCTTTTTTAACTATTTATTCGGAGGCACGGTGAAAAATTTAATTACACTTTTTGTTTATTTGAGTTTGACAGTTTATAGGCAACCCAATGCTGTTAGAAAAACAAGATTTATTATGTTACTTGCGCTCCTTGTTGGCTTGACGAGTGCAGCTTTTGCACAAACACCTAACTGGACTTGGGCTAAAAGCGCGGGTGGAAGTTTTAATGACGAAGCGCAATTCGTAGCCACTGATGCTTCAGGTAATGTTTATGTAGCAGGATATTTCCAAAACTCTTCCATCACCTTTGGTTCAACTACTTTGACCAATGCGGGTTCCTATGATATATTTATTGTGAAATACGATGCGAACGGAAATGTGCTTTGGGCTAAAGGAGTAGGAGGGGATGGTGACGATAGGGCGAATTCCATTACTATCGATATTTCAGGTAATGTGGTAGTGGTAGGATATTTTTTTAGTCGCAATATCACCTTTGGTTCTAGAACTATAACGAACAACGGTGCTTATTCTGATATGTTTATCGTAAAATATGATAACAATGGCAATGTAATTTGGGCTAAATCTGCTGGTGGGTCTGGTGATCAAGCACATTCAGTTTCAACTGATCCTTCAGGAAATATAATTGTAGAAGGGAATTTTGGAACTTACAATCTTACCTTTGGCACAACAACTTTGATACCGGTTGGTGCCGGTGATATATTTATTGTAAAATATAATAGTAATGGCAATGTGCTTTGGGCTAAATCTGCCGGTGGAAGTGGTGATGATTTGGCATATTCCGTTGCGACAGATGCTTTAGGCAATGTTTATATGGCAGGTTCTTTTAACAGCGTCACCATCACCTTTGGCTCTACTACTTTGACCAATGCGGGTAGTCCTTATAATGATATATTTATTGTGAAATACGATACAAGCGGCAATGTACTCTGGGCGAAAAGCGCTGGAGGGAGTAGTAGTGAAGAGGCTCGTTCTGTAACTGCCGACGCTACTGGTAATGTTTATGTAGTTGGAGATTATCAAAGTTCTTCAATCACCTTTGGTTCTACTACTTTAACGAATGTTGGTAGTTCTGATATGTTTGTTGTAAAATACGATGCGTCAGGTAATGTACTTTGGTCAAAAAGTGAGGGAGAAATATATGATGATAATGCATTTTCCGTTTCAACCGATGCCTTAGGTAACCTTTATGTGGCAGGAGAATTTCATTTGTATCCAATCACCTTTGGTTCCACCACATTAACAAACGCAGGTACTTATGATATGTTTATTGTGAAATACGATTCGACAGGCAATGTGCTCTGGGCAAAAAGTGCAGGTGGAAGTTATGATGATTGGGCATATTCCGTTGCTACAAATGCTTTAGGTAATATCTCTGTTGTGGGATATTTTACAAGTTCCTCCCTTACCTTTGGCTCTACTACTTTGACTAATGTAGGTAGTGGTGATATGTTTGTTGCAAAACTGGATCATCCAGCCAATGATAGCATAACCTATAGCGGAAAAGTTTATCACACAGTAAAAATTGGAAGCCAAACATGGTTAAAAGAAAACCTTGATATTGGAACAATGATACAAGGGACAACAAACTCAAGCAATAACAGCACAATAGAAAAGTATTGTTATAATAATGATCCTGCAAATTGTACAACCTATGGTGGTTTATATCAATGGAATGAAGCGATGGCGTACAACACTACGCCTGGTACACAAGGGATCTGTCCTACCGGTTGGCATATACCAGTACAAACTGAGTTTAGTACATTAATAGCAGCAGTAAGTAATGATGCTAACGCATTAAAGGCAATAGGACAAGGTCAAGGAGATGGTATTGGAACTAACACAAGCGGTTTTACAACTTTGCTTGCGGGTTGTCATGACCCAGGTAACGGTTTCCAAGATTTAGGTGTTGGGGGCAACGCATTTATTTGGAGTTCTGAGGAGAGCACACCAACACAATCTTTCTTAATGCTGATGCTTGGTGGTTCAAGCAGTATCTACTTGTATAACTATGAGAAGGAATTTGGTTGTAGTATTCGCTGCCTCAAGGATGAAAACCTTACAGCTTCTCTTCAACTAAATTCCCCTAACGGCTCCGAAACCTGGCAAGTCGGCTCAACACAAAATATTACATGGACAAGCACCGGTGTAACGAACGTAAAACTTGAATACACAACAGACAACGGCACAGATTGGACAACAATTATTGCGAGCACTCCGGCAAGTAGCGGAAGTTATGCTTGGACGATTCCAAATACACCATCAACACAATGTAAAGTAAAAATTAGTGATGTTAATAATTCAGCAACTACGGATGGAAGCGATAATGTTTTTACGATAAACGGAATGGATAGTATTACTTACGGAGGAAAAGTTTATCACACAGTAAACATAGGTTCACAAACCTGGTTAAAAGAAAACCTTGATATTGGTACGATGATCCAAGGCAATGCAAACCCAAGCAATAACGGAAGCATAGAAAAGTATTGTTATGAAAATAATGAGGCAAATTGTGCAACATACGGAGGGCTGTATGATTGGAATGAAGCAATGGCATACAGTACAACACCGGGCACAAAAGGCATTTGTCCAACCGGATGGCACATCCCAACAAAAGCAGAATTTGAAACACTAATTGCAACGGTAGGTAACGATGGAAATAAATTAAAAAGAGAAGACCAAGGAACCGGAAGCGGAGTCGAAACAAACACCAGCGGATTCTCTGCCTTGTTAGCGGGCTACCGCGCCAATAATGGTTACTTCTACAATTTAGGTGCCAATACTACCTTTTGGAGTTCTACAGAGTACATTGCAGCGACCGCGTACAGCTTGTACTTGTGGTACGATGATAGCAATATCTACGTGGACGGTAACTACAAGGGAAGCGGTTTTAGCGTGAGGTGCCTCGAGGATGAAAACCTTAGTTCTTCCATTCAAATTATTTCTCCCAACGGTGGAGAAAGTTTTGTTGCTGGAACTGTTGATACTATTAAATGGACAAGCTCGAATGTAGATTCAATTAAAATAGAATTAACCACAAACAACGGAAGTAATTGGGCGCTGATAAAAGATTCAGTTAAAGCAAGTCTTGGAACTTTTGCTTGGATAATTCCAAATACACCATCAACTCAATGTAAGATCAGGATCAGCAATTTTATAAACGGTCTGGTTGGTGATAGTTCAAATGTGTCCTTTACTATTGCATTACCAAAATCTATTTTAGTTACTGCCCCAAACGGCGGAGAGAATTGGAAAGTTGGTGAAACTCATAGTATTACCTGGACAAGTTCAAATGTTGATTCAGTAAAAATAGAATTTACAGCAAATAACGGAAGCAGTTGGATACAGGTAAAAGATTCTTTTAAAGCAAGTGTCGGTACATTCGCTTGGACAGTTCCAAATACTCCTTCGTCACAATGCAAAATAAGGATTAGTGACTTCAAGAACAGTGCTGTTGGCGATACTTCAAACGCCGTTTTTGCCATTGCATCAGTTATACAAAAATCGATAGCGGTAACCTCTCCAAACGGCGGAGAGAATTGGAAAGTTGGTTCGTCACAGAACATTACATGGACAAGTAGCGATGTTACAAATGTAAAACTTGAATACACAACTAATACCGGAACAAGTTGGAGTTCTATAATAGCAAACACTCTGGCAAGCAGCGGCAGTTATATATGGATTGTTCCAAATACACCGTCTTCAAATTGCAATGTAAGAATCAGTGATGTTGCAAATAGTACACTTGCAGATACAAGTGATGATGTTTTTACAATTTATTCCACAAGTGGAAATGATAGCCTTACATATGGTGGGAAAATTTATCACACAGTACAAATCGGAACACAGACATGGCTTAAAGAAAACCTTGATATTGGGACAATGATACAAGGAACTGCAAACCCAAGCAATAACGGGACTATAGAAAAGTATTGCTACAACAATGATCCTGCCAATTGTACCGCGTATGGTGGTTTATATCAATGGAATGAAGCGATGGCATATTCAACAACACCTGGCACACAAGGTATTTGCCCAACGGGTTGGCACATTCCAACCAAAGATGAGTTTGCTACGTTGAAAGCAACTGTAAATAATGACGGAAACGCATTGAAGGCTATAGGACAAGGAACGGGAGTAGGAGTAGGGACAAATACAAGCGGGTTTTCTGCGTTAATATCTGGAAGCCGTCACTATGCAGCTTATTTTAATAATCTACACACATACACTTATTTTTGGATGTCACAACAGTACGACTCGGATAATTCTGGATCACTAGATTTGCTCTCCGACAGTAGTGTAGTAGCAACTTAATTATGCAACATAGTTATAGTTTCGTATCTTTGCAGAAACAATAGACTATAACTATGAAAAGAATCGAGATAAAGTTAAGACCAAAAGAAA
>Ga0210033_1003378_pt1 | contig 13013 bp, 8 predicted proteins | sample CryGeymeta201501_FD_185465 | JGI IMG/M metagenome (GOLD analysis project Ga0210033, IMG submission 185465) | Groundwater microbial communities from Crystal Geyser aquifers in Utah, USA - Crystal Geyser metaG 2015-01 (SPAdes) (version 2) | ecosystem: Environmental > Aquatic > Deep subsurface >... | reverse complement strand
AAGTAGGCGAGCTTTGTTTTATCGGTTAGGAGGCTTATCGTTTAGAGAATATTTAAACTACCAATTAAACAAAAAATTTGAACCCATTTCTTTGTATGATATCATTCATAACCATTCAGAAATAGGTTTTGAAATAAGCACTCAAATAAAGCCACTAAAAGAATTTAAGGAATACCTAAATTATGGCTATTATCCTTTTTTTAAGGAAGATGTGGATACCTATCACCACAGGTTACGACAGGTTATTAATACAGTTATTGAAGTAGATATACCAACAGTATATGCGGTTGATTATGCTGCTGTGCAAAACATCAAAAAACTTTTAAGTATAATTTCCGAAATAGTCCCATTTAAACCCAATATTAAAAAATTAAGTGAGCAGATTGGTATTTCAAGGGAATCGCTCATTAAATATTTAAAATATATCGAAAATGCTGATTTGGTAAGTTTATTATATAGCGAGAATAGAGGAGTAAGTTTGCTTAATAAACCAGAAAAAATATACTTGAATAACACCAATATAAGTTATGCCTTAAACAACAATATAAATGTTGGAAATGCGAGAGAAACTTTTTTTATTAATCAGCTAAAGTTAAATCATAAAGTACGTTTCTCTACCAAAGGTGATTTTAAAATTGATAACGATTTTATTTTTGAAATTGGTGGAAAAGATAAGGGCATAAAACAAATCGTTGACCAAACAAATGCTTGGATTGTTGCTGATAATATAGAAATATCCGTAAATAACAAAATTCCATTATGGCTTTTTGGTTTTTTATATTGAATTAACGTATAAAATAATTCTAAAATTGATGAATAGTATTCAACTTCCATATCAACAAACAGGCTATTTTTCTAAATTAATAATAGATTATTTAGAAGAGAAAGAGGGGTTAAAACCTTTTTATAATCAAAATTGCAACATCGAATCTTTTGCTACAATTATTGAACAGCGAAAACAATTTCCAGTAAATAGAACAACTTTAGTCGATGTTTTAACTCAACAATATAAAGGTGTTGATATTTCAGCTATAACAAAAACAAATATTCAACTATTAAAAAATGAGAATTGTTTTACGATAACTACCGGTCATCAACTCAATCTATTTACTGGTCCACTTTATTTTATTTATAAAATAATTACCACCATTAATTTGGCTAAAGAGCTACAAATAAAGTATCCAAATAATAACTTTGTTCCAGTTTTTTGGATGGCAACCGAAGACCATGATTTTGAAGAAATCAATCATTTTAATTTGTTTAAGAAACGATACGAATTGGCTAAAACACAAAATGGTGCGGTTGGTAAAATGAAGTTGGATGGAGTTGAAGAATTAATGTTAGAATTAAAAAAAGAGTTAGGTGATAGAAATGAAGCAGACGAAATAATCGCTTTATTTTCAAAATTCTATTCATCAGAAAAAACGTACGCATCCGCCATAAAAGGAATTGTTAATCAGCTGTTTGGTAAATACGGTTTGGTTATTATAGATGGAGATGAAACTCGCTTAAAACAATTATTTATACCTGAATTTAAAAGTGAGTTGTTAGAAAGGAAAAATCATCAACTTATTAATTTTACTTCCGAAAAATTAAAAAAATTAGGATATAAACCCCAAGTTTCACCTCGTGAAATCAATATTTTTTATTTAAAAAAAAATATTAGAGAACGTATTATTTATGAAGAAAACAAATACAAAGTAATCAATACTACTATTGAATTTTCTGAAACAGAAATTATAGAAGAATTAACCAATCATCCCGAACGATTTAGCCCAAATGCACCGATGAGATGTATGTATCAAGAAAAAGTTTTGCCAAATTTAGCTTACATTGGAGGTGGTGGAGAATTAGCTTATTGGTTGCAATTGAAAGAAATGTTTGATGCCAATCAAATTTCTTTTCCAACACTTGGTTTGCGAAACTCAGTATTATTTATTGATAAAGGAATTCAAATCAGATTACAAAAATTAGCAATTGAACCAACAGAATTATTTCAAGATACCGAAACCTTAATAAAAAACCAGTTAAAGAAAAGTTCAACTACTATTTTAGAGTTAAAAAAAGAGGAAGAAATAGTTATTGCTGTTTTTGATGCTATCGCAAAAAAAACTGAAACAATAGACCCATCCTTAAAGTCTTTTGTTGCTGCTGAACTTCAAAAAACACTAAAAACGATTCAAAACATTGAAACTAGATTGTTAAAAGCTGAAAAACAAAAAAAAGAAGTAACCGTAAATCAAATTAGAAATGTAAAAGAGAAACTATTTCCTAATAATGGGTTACAAGAAAGGCATGATAATATCATTTCTTTATTGCTTGCAAATAAATCAATTATCGATAAATTGATTGAAAAACTTAATCCGCTAAAAAAAGAATTCGTGATACTTTCGGAGTAATTAAAATTTTATTTTTTTAATTACCAAATTTTCGGGAGTGCCAATTTTTATGATATAAATGCCAGAATTAAATTTATCCCGAGAAATCGGGATTATTATTTGGTTAGCTAACAAACTTTTTGAATAGATTAATTTACCCAACAAATCATAGATTTCTATGGTTGCATTTTTTTCAATTAATGATGAAACAAATAGATTTTGATTGGAATAGTTGATATCATAGTTATTATCGTTTGATTTCACTGCAACAATATCCGAATAAGAATATTTTCCATCAAAGTCAGTTTGTTTTAACCGATAGTAGTTTATTCCATTAAAAGGATGTTCGTCAATAAAATTATAAAACAAAGTTGTATTACTGTTTCCTGCTCCTTTTACTGTTCCAAAAGCTATAAATTCATTGGTATTGTTACTGTGTTCTAGCGTAAAAAAATTATTATTTATTTCAGCTTCTGTAATCCACTCCAATCCATTTTCTGAAGCCGATAATTGTTTTCCAGTAAAAGAAAGTAAAGTAATAGGTGCGATGATAGGAGTACTTAGCATAATATCATCTACAGCAAAAGAAGGGTCCGTTCCTGCTCCATCATCGTCATTGACCCAACGAAAACCAATTTTTACATTTGGATTATTATTGGCTGATGCAGGAAGAAGTTGTGTATAAGCTGTCCACATTCCTTGCCCCCCACATAGAGTTGTTTTGGCTAAATTAATAAGTTGTGCCCAAATAGCTCCGTTAAAATACCACAATGTTGCATTATCGACAGCAAGTTGACCATTTTCTATATAATTAAAATTTATTGTAATAGTTGATTTTCCAACACAATTTATTGTAGGTGATTCTACTCGCTTATCAGTTGTCGTTCCATTTCCCCATCCGCCAAGACCATAAGCACACCAACCTCCAGCATCATAAGATGCTCCCATGTCTCCAAGAGTACCTGATCCAACATGAAGTGACTCATCTGATCCACATCCTGCACCACAAACACCAGATGCTTGTCCATTTTCTGCACAGCTAACATACCATATATTTGGAACTAAAGGAAACCCACAAAGATCAAGTGCAGGACTCGCATCAGTAACAGTCCATGGTCCGTTTCCAGTATTAGACCCTGCGGCCAAAGCACCGCTGGTGTTGCTGTTTTCAAATGCTTCAGTCCAAAAAACTTGACTTTTAGCAATTACTGCTAAAAACAAAAATAGTATAAAAGGAATAGCTCGTTTCATCTTACAAGTATTAACGTAAAGTTATTTTTTACGTTGCTATTATTTTGATGAATTTTATTGAATTATTTCAGTTCTAACGAAGAATAATTTTATTAGAAAAAGAGTTGTTTCCTGAAATTAGACGATAGATGTAAATACCTTTTTTATAAGAAGAAAGGTCTATTTTTAGGTTAGAATTAATAGTGGACTCGATTATTTTTCTTCCAGTAATATCATAAATTACTAGTTTACCAATAAAATCAGTTGTGCTAAGTTTAATGTAAAGTAAGTTGTTATTGACAAATATAGAGAAATCAGTTAATTCATTATTAATTGCAATGATAGAGGAATGGGTATAATCTCCATTAAAATCGGTCTGTTTTAATCGATAATAATTAATTCCAGAAGTAGGTGAATCATCCACAAAATTGTAATGAAGTTGAATGTTGCTGTTACCAGCACCATCAATAGTTCCAATTGGATTAAAATGAATTGCATCTTTAGCCCTTTCAATAGTAAAAAAGTTATTATTTATTTCAGTTGAAGTGACCCATTCCAACAAATTAGTAGCACCAATTGGTTTGCCAGAAAAATTTAACAATTCAATGGGTAATAATGCAGTTGGTGTACAACCATCATTCAAGTAAGTCGGATTTCCAGCAGCATCGTAAGCTACATAAGCACCATCAGTACTAGATAATAAACACCTTTCGTAGGTTGCTGTATCTAAACATGTGGATCCAAAATCAACTGTTAAAGTTCTAAAATCGCCACATCCTGCTTGATAATTTGCAAAACGACCACCTGTACTCATATTGTTTGCAAAAACAGCATAGTATGGACCAGTACCACATAGTCCTGAAAAATCAAATGTATAAGTAGGACTAGCACCAGTAAAAACAATCACATTAGCATTAGCAGGAATCGGGTCTGTTTCTACAAATAAACCTGCACAACCTGCCCACGTATTTAATGAATCAGTATAAACTGCGTTAGTTGTCCAATTTTGTGCACCACATCCAGAATTACAGAAAGAACCACCTGAAGGAAAAGTAGCTGTAAGGCTATCTAAGTATAGATTACTATTACCATTGGTGAATGTAAAAAATTCATTAATTCCTTCTATAGCACCACCACACGCATCAACCAAAATACCTGTAATTTCTGAACAAATAGGAGCAGAACAAGCAATGGTAGAGGTATTCCCTGTTAAAACTCCAGTTAAAAAGTAATTTTCTGTGCAGTTGATGGTAGTTCCGTTATACTCAAAAATGGCAAAGTAATATGTTGTAGAAGCAGCTAACCCAGTAACAGTAACACTATTTCCAGCACCATTAAAAACAACAAACTCACCAGCAGCTATTGTAGCTCCAGAGCCAAAAACTGCATTGGCATTATAATTAGTTTGGTCTGTAGGAGTTCCTACAATTGGAGCTAAAGAAGCAACTACCATTCTTTTTGCACCATTACCAACTGTCCAGTTTAATAGAATACTACTACAAGTTGTATTTGGAAAAGTTAAGAGGGAAGAATTGGTAGTGGGCTCGGCTGATAGGACACAATTGCAAAAGTCTTGGGTTGGATTTATATTACCCATTGAATTTGCTGCTGATCCTGCCCATGTGAAATCAGTATAAATTGTACCAGTACCTCCTAGTTGTAGTGAATTACCAACGGCTGATCCACTAGCTTCTGTAACTCCAATATCAGTTGAGCCTAATCCGTTTGCAACATTATTTGTTGCAGTGAAAGTACCTCCGTAACTGATAAATTGAATTACACTTGAAGTACATGTATTATATAGAACAATACCATCAGGATTACCATTTTGTATTCCACTTATCGAGAACCATACAGCTCCATAGCCACAACCTTCATCATCAATGGTACCTGATAAGATGGTAGTTGGAGTGTAATTTGCTCCACCAGATCCATTATATAAGTAAATCGTATAACATGATAAATCTGTACCTGCTAGTCCAGCTATTTCGACCCCTTCATTAGCATCTGCTCCAGTATTATCATAATGAATTTCATTAATAAAAACTGTCTGAGCAAACCCACCAAATGAAGTTGTAAGTAAAACTATTATTGATATGATAACCTTCTTAAACATTCTTTATCAAAATGGGTTAAGCGGTTTCGGGAAAAAATATCCCTATAGGGTGATCACTTAAATTAATGCTAAATTAAGCAAAATTTGTTTTGCAACCACTTGATAATGTTAATTTTGAGTTATCTAATTATTAACAATTGTTTAAAAATAATTTAATCCATTAAAAAGATGATTCAATAAAAATATTGTTTTCAATTTACATCCTTTATCTTTGCCGCAATTATGGAGAAATTACTAATCATAGATTTTGGTTCTCAATACACGCAGTTAATTGCTCGTAGAGTAAGAGAGTTAAATGTGTATTGTGAAATTCATCCTTATAACAAAATTCCTAGTTTAGATACAGATTGGAAAGGAGTGATTCTTTCTGGAAGCCCCTATTCTGTTAGGGAAGAAAATGCTCCAAAACCAGATTTATCACTCATAAGAAAGGAGTTACCGTTACTTGGAGTTTGTTATGGAGCACAATATTTGGCACAAATTTCAGGTGGCGAGGTATTGCCTTCTAAAATACGAGAATATGGAAGAGCGAATTTATCTTATGTGAATAACACAAATGAGCTCACCAAAGGGATGAGCAATAATTCTCAAGTGTGGATGAGTCATGGAGATACCATAAAAAATGCTCCCAAAAATGTTGAAATAATAGCTAGTACAGTTGATGTAGATATAGCAGGTTTTCAATTTATAGGAGAAAAAACTTTCGGAATACAATTTCATCCAGAAGTTTATCACTCTTCAGAAGGGATGGTATTGTTGAAAAACTTTGTTGTTAATATTTGTGGTTTTTCCCAAGACTGGACACCAGCTTCTTTTGTGGAATCTACGATTGCTGAATTAAAAAATAAATTACAAAACGATAAAGTAGTCTTAGGACTTTCGGGTGGAGTAGATTCTACAGTTGCAGCCACATTATTACATCAAACCATTGGAAAAAATTTGTATTGTATTTTTGTTGACAATGGATTATTACGGAAAGACGAATTCCAAAGTGTGTTAAATCAATACCAACATTTAGGATTGAATGTGAAAGGTGTTGATGCTAAAAATAAATTTTATAATGCGTTGGCTGGAATTTCAGACCCAGAAACTAAACGAAAAGCAATAGGTAAAGCTTTTATTGAAGTTTTTGATGAAGAAGCACACTTAATTTCAGACGTTAAATGGTTGGCACAAGGAACTATTTATCCCGATGTAATCGAATCTGTTTCGGTAAATGGAGGTGCATCTCAAACTATAAAATCACATCACAATGTTGGTGGTCTGCCAGATTACATGAAATTGAAAGTTGTTGAACCACTTCGATTACTTTTTAAGGACGAGGTAAGAAGGGTTGGAAAAACATTAGGATTAAATGAAAATTTGTTAGGAAGACATCCATTTCCAGGACCAGGTCTTGCCATTCGTATTTTAGGAGACATTACTCTAGAAAAGGTACAAATTTTGCAAGAGGTCGATCATATTTTTATCAATGGTTTGAGAGAAGCAGGATTATATGATAGTGTTTGGCAGGCAGGAGCGATTTTATTGCCTGTTCAATCGGTTGGTGTTATGGGTGATGAACGAACTTATGAAAAAGCAGTAGTATTAAGAGCAGTAGAATCTACAGATGGTATGACTGCTGATTGGTGCCACTTGCCTTATGAATTTTTAGCAAAAATTTCGAATGAAATTATTAATAGAGTGAAAGGTGTAAATAGAGTAGTTTATGATATTAGTTCTAAACCACCAGCAACAATAGAATGGGAATAAAACTAGTTCTCAGTTGGCAGTCGGAAAATTAATAATTTGAGGACTGAGAACTGAAGATTGAATATGAAGAAATTAAAAAGCATAGCAAAAGTTATTTTTTTACTACTAACAATGCCTTTAGCATTAAATGTTAGTGCCCAATCCGATTCGTTAGAAGTACATCAAATTAATGGAAAGAGTTATTATATACACTTTGTGGAAAAAGGACAATCACTTTATTTTATTCATCAGAAATACAATGTTCCCTTAGAAATTATCAAAGCTGAAAACCCGAGTGTTGAAGACGGATTAAGTGTTGGTGAAAAAATATTTATTCCTATAAAAAAAGACCTTTCAATAATAGCTACTGTTGATGGAAACTACATCAATCATGAAGTCCAAAAATTGCAAACCCTTTATTCCATTGCCAAACTTTACCAAGTAACACAACAAGAAATTATTGCTGCAAATCCAGAAATTAGTGAGGGGCTAAAAGAAGGTCAAATTATTAAGATACCAGTTTCTGGTTTAAAGAATACGAATACAACAATTGTTGAATCTGTAAATCCTACCTATAAAACACATGTTGTTAAACAAGGAGAAACGATATATTCATTAAGTAAATTTTACCATACTACAGTTGATTCTATTTTATTAGTAAATGGAGGGCTAACACAAGGATTAAAAATAGGCGAAAAAATTAACATTCCAATTAAAATTAACCCATCCGAATTGGCAAATAGTAATCAGGCATTAAATGTTCCAATTAATAAAATACAAACTTCGGTTAATAATACTAGAGTGAATAGAAAATCGGAATATGCTATTGGATTATTATTGCCTTTCTATTTAGAAGAAAATGCAGAAATGGTTCAGCATAGAAGTGCTGTGGAAGAAAAAACAATATATCCAAAAGCTAGATTTGCTATAGAATTTTATAACGGTTTTTTAATGGCTTTAGATTCAATATCAACAGATAAAATTAGCTTTAAAGTGTATGTTTATGACACAAAAGGTAGTGATTCTACTCTAATTTATACTATTTTGCAACAGCCAGAATTTAAAAAATTAGACTTAATCGTTGGACCACTTGATTATGATAATTTTAATGATGTTGCAGATTTTGCATTACAACATCACATTCCACTTATTTCTCCAGTAAAACAAAGCAATAAAACGCTTTTAGGAAATGAATACGTTTTTAAGGCTGTCCCTTCAAAATCTACCAGCATTAAACAAATATGTACATTAGTTGTTGATAGTTTTAAGACCGAAAATTTATTAGCAATAGAATACGAAAAAGCAAAGGAAAAAGCTTTAGTTGATTTTTATGTTAAAACCTATAACAATCAATTATTAAATTATAAAGATACATCGGTATATTCTTCCATTAAAACTTTAAAAATAAATTACAACATTGCTGACGTGGTGAGTAATTTAAAAATAGATAAAAATAATGTGATTTTTGTTCCTGCTACCGAACAAACCTTTATTACCAATTTATTTAATTTTTTATCTACCACTTTAAATAAAAGAGAATATCAAGATTACAGAGTTACATTGATTGGATTGGAAGAATGGATGAAATTTGAAAATATTGATTTAGAATATTTTCAACAACTAAATGTACATTATTGTACAGAAAAATTTATTGATTATAATGATTCCACAACAGCTCTGTTTGTTAAAAATTATATCAAAAAAACAGAAACTTATCCTTTACAAAATGCTTTCTTTGGTTTTGATTTGGCTTACTATTTTGGTAATAATTTAGTTAAAAATGGTTCTTTGTTTTCGGAAACATCATTAGAACCTTTCAAAGGAATGTCAATACAGTTTGATTTTGTGAAAACTGGTGTCGAAAGTGGTTATGAAAACATGAGTTCAACTATTGTTCGATTTTATGATTATACCCTAGAAAGTGTAACACATTAATAGTTGATTAATAACCGTTGGTATAGCTTTTTAACCCTTTCATATAATTTTATTATTAATTAACAAAATAATTTCTAAATTGCATCCTAATTCTTCACTAAATTTCATGAGATGCTAAAAAAGATACTTTTTATTTCAGTTGTTCTATTTCAAACACTTTCGGCTAATGCACAACTTAATATCAATTTAATTGGACAACTTACATTTCCTGGTCATGGCGATTTAAGTGATATTTGGGGTTATGTGGATAGTACAGGAAAAGAATATGCCATTGTTGGTACTAATAACGGTACCTCTATTGTGGACATTTCTACCCCATCTTCACCTGTAGAAGTTTTTTTTAGTCCAGGAGCTTCTTCCATTTGGAGAGATATTAAAACATGGAATAAACACGCTTATATTACCAATGAAAGTGCAAATGGACTTAAAATTATTGATTTGTCAAATTTGCCTGGACCAATTACAACTGGAGATGTCTCTCAATATACTGGTTCAACCTACCCTTTTGCATCAGCTCATAATTTGTATATCGATGAAAATGGATATTGTTATATTTTTGGTGCCAATAATGGAGTAGGAGGTGCAATTATACTTAACTTAAACCCTAATCCAGAAAACCCTATAGAAGCCGGAAGATATAACACCTACTATTTACACGACGGCATGGTAAGGGGAGATACCTTATGGGGAGCAGCAATTAATGACGGATTTTTTACCGTTGTTAATGTGAGTACAAAATCGAGTCCAGTAACCATGGCAACACAAAGTACACCAAGTTTTTTTACACACAATTGTTGGATTTCTGATGATGGTCAAACACTTTACACTACCGATGAACAAAGTAATGCATTTATTGGAGCCTATAATGTAAGTAACCTTTCTAACATTAGTGAATCGGATAGGGTTCAATCTAACCCAGGACAATTACCAATTATTCATAATGTTCATTTTATGAATAATTACATCATTACTTCTTATTATCGGGATGGAGTTACCATTCATGATGTGAGTAACCCAACCAACATGATTGAGGTAGGAAATTACGACACCTCTCCAGCCTTTTCGGGTAACGGTTTTAATGGATGTTGGGGAGTTTATCCTTGGCTACCTTCAGGTTTAATTATTGCAAGTGATATCGAAAATGGTTTATATGTTTTAGGTCCAACCTATACACCCGCATCTTTTTTAGTAGGAAATGTTAAAGACTCTACAACAACTTTTAATTTGGATGCGGTTCAAATCAATATTGTTTCCACAACAACTTCTACCAACACCAATATTTTAGGGAATTATCAAACAGGTATTGCAACTGCTGGAACTTACAGTATTTCTTTTACAAAGTTTGGATATAAAACTAAAACGATAACAGGCGTTGTACTTTCTTCTGGAAACACCACTACTTTAAATGTAGAGTTAGTTCCTATCGTACCTTTTACCTTACAAGGACAAATTATTGAAGCTGTTACCCTAAATCCTATTGCAAATGCGAAAGTGCTTATTACTAACCCTTTGTTTACTACTACCGTTCAAACTAATGCGAGTGGAAATTTTACTGTACCTAATTTCATAGAAGATTATTATGACGTTTACATTGGAAAATGGAGTTACAACCAACTTTGTTTGAGTAATCAAAATCTCGATTTAGCTGGAAATACACATGTATTTCAACTAAATACTGGTTATTATGATGATTTTACTTTTGATTTAGGTTGGACAGTAACTGGAAATCCAACTTCTGGAGATTGGGAAAAAGGTATTCCAGTAGGAACTACCAATGGAAGTGATTTGGCAAATCCTGGAGAAGACTCCCCAACAGATTGTATGGATGAAGCTTACATTACAGGAAATGGAGGCGGAGGAGCCGGTACTGATGATATTGATGGAGGACAAACAACTTTAACATCACCAATTTTTGATATTTCTACTTATGGTGATGCTTATCTTCATTTTGATAGATGGTTTTATAATGGTGGTGGATTTGGTGGACCAAACGATTCGTTGGTAGTTGAACTATCCAATGGTTCTACTACTGTTGTAATTGATTTTTCTACTGTAAATGACGCTACGATGAGTACTTGGGCTTCAAAAACCATTCAAGTTTCAAGTGTAATTACTCCAACTGCTACTATGCAATTGATGGTAAGAGCAATGGATATACCCGCAGGGCATGTTTCGGAGGGAGGTTTTGATAAATTTATGGTGGTAGATTCCTCTCAAGTTGGGATAGTAGATGCTAACAAAAAAGCGAATGATAATTTTATTTATCCTAACCCTTTTACTGACGAGTTAACAATTAAACTTACCTCAATAGCCAAAGTTGTGCGAGTTGAAGTTTATGAGGTTACTGGTAAAATGATTAATAAAATTGAGTTCAACAACACTTCCATTGCCAATTTTAAGAATAATTATACCAATGGAATTTATTTTATAAAAGTTTATGGAGATGGAGTTTTGATTAAAACTCAGAAAATGATTAAGCTCTAGAGTTCTTGTTTTAGTTCAATTAAAAAACCTTTAATTTTTTGCAGAGATTGTACAATCTCTGCATTTTTTATGGTATCTTCTTTATTGCCTTTTAGTTTTTTCTTAGCTCCTTCTAAGGTAAAACCTCGTTCTTTTACCAAATGAAAGATAACATGGAAATTAGCGATATCCTCTTTGGTAAATAAACGATTGCCTTTTTTATTTTTTTTAGGTTTAATAATATCAAACTCTTTTTCCCAAAAACGAATTAATGAAGTATTTACCTCAAACATTTTGGCAACTTCACCTATGGCATAATATATTTTTGAATCCGACATTTAACAAATTTAATAATTATCTGTTATCCTCCACTTTTCTAAGCGTATAAAATAAAACTACTACTTAAAGCATTTGCATGGAACCAATCGCTACCTCGAGTTTAGCGTAGCGTAACTCGTGGTAATTTAATCAAAAAGTTTAATTTTGTTGTATGAGCAGAAATTATAAATTTCATAACAAAGAAGGATTGTATTTTGTAAGTTTTGCAGTAGTGTATTGGATAGATGTGTTTGTACGAGAATTGTATTGTGAAAAAATTATAGAAAGTTTAACCTATTGCCAAAAAGAAAAGGGTATGGAAATAGCCGCTTGGTGTATTATGCCGAGCCACATCCATTTAGTTTTTAAGGCAAAAAATAATAACCCATCAGATTTGATTCGAGATTTTAAAAGACATACTTCCAAAGAAGTTCAGAAAGCAATAATAGAAAATATACAGGAAAGCAGAAAAGAATGGATGTTGTGGATGATGGAACGAGCAGCAAAGAAAAACAGTAATGTTAAGAATCGACAATTTTGGCAGCAACACAATAAACCAATTGAGTTATGGAGTAATGAAGTAATTGAACAAAAAATTGACTACATACATAACAACCCAGTAATAGCAGGATTTGTTACAGCGATTTGTGATTGGAAATATAGCAGTGCAAAGTCATTTTCAGGAGAAAAAGGAATGTTGGACTTAGTTGAATTGTAAACGGAACGAGTTACCTCTCGCTGCCGCAAGTTTAACGAAGTGTAACATGTGGTAAGCTAATCAAAAAGTTTAATATTATATTATGAGTAGGGATTATAAATGGAACGAGTTACGCTACGCTAAA
>Ga0210033_1003377_pt1 | contig 13015 bp, 10 predicted proteins | sample CryGeymeta201501_FD_185465 | JGI IMG/M metagenome (GOLD analysis project Ga0210033, IMG submission 185465) | Groundwater microbial communities from Crystal Geyser aquifers in Utah, USA - Crystal Geyser metaG 2015-01 (SPAdes) (version 2) | ecosystem: Environmental > Aquatic > Deep subsurface >... | reverse complement strand
CTGCGGTATTCGGTGTTCTTCAGGCGGAGCGGAACTTTCCGATTTACGATGTTTGGCGCTGCCTTGATGGGGAACTGCAAGACCGCGTTACTGCGTGGTGTCATTGTGTGAACTCTCCGTATAAGGGGCTTTTTACGGAAAGTTTCAAACCCCTTCCGTCGTCAGCTGTTCACACAATTTACCTAGGTGATCAGATTACCAAAGCGAATATTAGTTTTAATAAAGTGATGGGCTATCGCGTCCGTAACAGACAAGAAAGACTGCTTTGAGTAATCATTCTGATGTCATCCACTGTCACATAAAATATTTATAAGGTGTCAATGCACATCGAGGTATGTTTCAAAAAATTGCCATCTGTGTCTCCCTCTCGGCCATTGCCGACGTTCAGATACCCGACCGTTTAGGACCGCAGTACCTTAGACACCAGACGTTCAGGGGCTCAGTGGATGGGCATTCCGAGATCAACGTCGCTGGCATTCTCTCTACTGACTTTTTTCGCCCGAATTAGTCTAAAGTGCGCTAATGACCAAGCCAGCCAATACAGCCCGCGCCCAGGGGACTAATGCTGGAGCTTCTGCCGCTCTCGCGGGCTATGACTATCAGCTCGATGTCTCAATCTTTGCGGCCTTGCGTATCCTCTTTGTGACCAAATCGGCGTCACGCATTACGCTCGAGCCGGCGAATGCTGACGATATAGAGGTGGAGCTCGAGGAAGACGATCCCGGTCATGTCGAAGCGATGGCGCAATTGGGCGTTGCTACCCGGATCATCATGCAGGTGAAGCTGCGTGGCGGTGATCCCTGGTCGATCGATGCGTTTGAGCGGCTGCTCAAGCATGGAAAACGGCGTACGCCAGCTAAGGACCATTTGGTTGATCCCGATGTTCGCTATCTCTTGGTGACGAATGCTGATGTCTCGGGCGTGGCTCGGGAGCTTCTGGTCGGGGATTTTGAGGAGCAGCCAGGGCATGACGATTTTCCGGAATCGCTACGCAATATCCTGCCCGACGCACCGGATGGACGCCTCGCAATTTATGCCTGCCTGACGCCGAAGCTCCTTGAATATGAGATCGGACATATCCTGACCACTATTCTGCGAGTGCCCAAGGATCGGCAAGGACCGTGCCTCGCTACGCTCCGGGAGGAAGCCAAAGCCCGCATGCGCGGCACCTCGCCGGGGGGCTGGGCCTATAACGATCTGCTCGGCACGATCCGCGGCCATGGCGGATTCCTAGCGAGTGTCGCAGAACTCGACGCCTTCGTCGAGCCGACAAATTTCCCCGACATGATCCGTCAGATCGAGAATAAGAACGCGGTCGTTATTGCCGGATCATCCGGCACGGGCAAGACGCTGGCTGCACGCGCGCTGTGCGATTTGGCGCGCAAGCGCAACGGCGCGCTCGATATCGTCGTGGTCAATCCGAACAGCGACCCATCGAGCATCCGGCAGATCGTCCAGACCGGACCGAAGCTCTTTTATCTCGAAGACCCATGGGGGCAGAACAGTCTGCGAACCGGCTCCGAAACGTGGACGGAACAGCTTCCGCGCATGTTGCGCGATGCCCATGCCGCCAACCAGTTCGTCGTAACGTCCCGGAGCGACATGTTGCGCGGCGCGCAAGCCGTCGATGGACTCGCGCCCTGGTCTATCGAGCTTGAAGCCGATCGCTATCTCAACGGCCGGCTCGCCAAAATCTACGATAAGCGGATGGATATCCTCCCGCCTCACCTTCAGTCGAAGGCGCTCAGCTTCAGGCCAGATGTTCTGCGCTCGCTCGAGAAGCCGCTCGAGCTTGACCTGTTCTTCGCGAACATCCTGTCCGGTCGCGGCGAGGGCGAAAATGATGGGCAATGGCTACATCGCCTGATCGGTCTCGCGCATCGGGATGCGGTCGAGGGCGTGGTCGACCGCTATCTGACCCTTTCGGACGCGACCGGCCAATCCGCCATCATTTGGGGCGTGCTCGCGGCACGAGGATCGTTCGACCGCATGACGCTCACCGCACTGATGCGGTCCTTACGCAGCGCCGAGCCAACACTCGCCAACAACCTCGACAAGCTGATCGACATGTTGATCGCCGCGCGTCATCTGCGCCAACCGACCACTTCGATCGCATTCGCACATCCGAGTGTGCGTGCGGGTTTCGAGAAACATCTGAAGGAAAACTGGTTTCGCCATGAGTTGGCCTTTGCGACTCTACTGACCGCGCTCACAACCCTCCCGCAACCGTGCTCTGAATGGGGCATGGAAACGGCTGCGCGACTAATTGACGAAGGGCGCCGGCTTGTCACCGGGGTCGAAGGCGGTACGTTCATCTTTGAAGTTCCTGCCACAGTCCAGACCAGAATCGATGGCTGGCTCGAGGCGGCCCTGATCGACCCTGGCGCCGACTTCCCCAAGCTTCTCCAGCTCGCAAGCGATGTCGGCAGTGCAACATCCAACCCGTCGGAACTCGCCCGCTGGCTACTGACCAGTATCCCGCGCGGTGCGGCATTCTTCATCGAACGGTGGGAGGCCCCCATCTTCTCCGACGCATGGTACGAGCGGATCTCCCAGGATCCGCGTTCCGTTTCGATTGCCGTGCGTTTCGTTCGCGACCAACTTTCCGATGAACACGGATCCTACGGAACCGAATTTCCGGTCGCACTCGACCGCATTGCGACAGGGCTTGAAGAGGCCTACCTCCACGCCGCGCGCCGTCTCGTGGGTTCGGGTTATGGGCCGAACATCGAGGCGGTCGTGACCGGCGCGCTCCGTGATCTGCCAGCCTTCAAGGCGGTGTTCGAGGAGGCACTCGACGATCTTGCACGCGATAACGCCAAGCTGGCGGAGAATGCCGAAAGATGGCATGCCATCGAAGATGGCGAGTGCGACTATGGGGTTGAGGAGTATTACAACTCCGGCATGGACGACGATGGCTACGCGTCCGGCTTCATCGTCAGTAGCTATATCGAAGCCGTCCGTGCCGCTGGCAAATGGAAGGCATTGGCCGAACACAATCGCGTCTCGGAGTTTGGCTACTATTGGGCGCGAGCGATTCAGAACACTGATGCGGATACACCGACCAGCCCTGAAGAGTTGAGGGCGATGTTAGCTGCCGCCCAGGCGGACGGGCATGAGGACGAGGCGTGGGACGCTTTGTACAAACATTGGCACCCGGATTTCCGCGACAAGCTCAAGCAAGCACTCTGCAATGGCATCCCAGCTCAAAACGGTCGCTGTGCCGCGATGGCCTGCGCGATATCGGTTGATCGAACCCTTCTTGCCGAGGCGTTCGATGGGTTGCCGACATCCGCTTCTCGTATAGCCTTTCTCTGCGACCTGATTAGCGCGCACAGTTACTATTCGCCGATCCGAAAAGCTGGGTGGCGACGCGCAATAAAGGCGTTAGATCCGTTCTTTCGCAAAATAGGGCGGGCGCTGTTTTACGGCACCTCAAGCGCCGCCCCGCTCAGTTCTCAGGTTGTAGAGATTCTCCAGCAGGCAGCCGAGACCGCACCGCCTCGCATTCTCTCCAAAATTCTCCCGATCCTGATCGAAGCGGGGGAGGCTCCAGCCGATCCGATCCGGCGCTGGCTGAAGGAAACCACTGATAAAGATCTCGCCGAGGCGGCCGCCTCCGCTGCGGTCGCGATCGAGGACGAGGAAGCAATCGCGATGGCACTTCAGCATCCCCGGGCCAATGCGCGCGCCGTCGCACTCGAGTTCCTCGCAGGTCGGACTAATGCACCTTTCCCCGCCGATATCCTCGCTTTGTCGATCGATCCCGGGCGCCGGGTCCGTCAGGCACTGGTACGTGCCCTCATGGCGAAGCCGCATCTGAAGCACCTCCACGTGCTGCTCCGCCTGACCAATGACACATGGTCCGATGCCGACCCATCGCATAACGAGCCCGACTCCTTTCCGATCGCGCGGGCGGGGGTGAAGGCGCTGGCCACATATGCTCCCTTGCCCGACCAGATCAGCGATCAGCTCATCAAAGTCGCGACGAGCACCCCGGATCGGGAACTCAGCCAAGAGTGTCTGGGTGTCGCGGCCTGCCACGGCTCACCCGCTATTCGGAAGAATATCCATGCGATGGTCAACGATCGCGATCAAGGACGGCTTCGGCTCGATGCTCTCAACGCCTTGGTCTTTGCGGAGACGATCGAACCCGAGTTGCTGGCGCCATTCGCTGCAGAACGAATCATGAATCTCAGCGCGGCGCTCGCGACGTCGGCGGTCGTGCTGGTTTGTCACCATGCCTCGCTCGAAACCGCCATTGCACTTTGCGAGCGCATGGCCCATTCGAACGCAGATCGGTCTCTCGCGGTTCTCGGCGCCTATGTTCTCCATGATCGCGATCCCAGGGCCGCCCAAGAGATCCTTGATCTCCTCGCCGAAGGTCACCCGGCGCGTCGCCTCTTCACCGTCGAAGAGAAGCTCATGCCTGCATCGGTTCTGGATGGGCTTGGTGACATCAAGCGCAAACGGTGGGTCCATAGATGGTTGAGCGACCGTATCGCCAAGGAGTGATCGAGTGGTTCTTACGTGAGGACGTGGGTGCCAAGCGCTGCTGGTCGCGCCGCATAGCGGAATCAAATCGCAGCCCGTCTAGTTGATCAGGCCAATATGGAGCGGCCAAGAGCACTTGTACAAACTAACTGGACCTGTCTCGCCAAGCCCCGTATTCGCCGTGCATTGCGTCCACGAGACAGGGCCGTCCGAGTTTGTCGCAGAGAAGTCTGCTTTTTGCGGATAGGGGACAAAACCGCGGCCAAAGCTGCCGATTCAGCTAGGGTAATTATTCTTCCGGTTTGGCCTCGATAACTGACATCCAACAGCTGTGGCGGGTTTGGTCCCGATGTTCAGTGCTTAACCCCATACGTATTTTTGACCGAAGTCCTTCATCCAGAAGAGAGCATCTGGGCCCCCAATGTCTCCGTACTCGAAGTGCTTGGTGCCAACTTGACTCAGATCGACTCGAATGCCCCCGAACTCATACGCGCGCGCTAACCTCGGATCAGTGATATTCCAGCGAGGCTCTGAGATGTCATGGGCGAAAGCGTTTCGTATTTGATAAACCAGTCCTGCGAACTGATCAATTTCCAACTCAGGTGGATAGACTAGCTTTATCCCAGCCTCTTCTCGGCACCTGTTCAGTGTGATAGCTGCAGCACCGAAAGTAATGCCCAAATTATTTGCCAAGGCATGGACGAGGTCATCTGCCGAATCCAGCACTTTGTCAGGGAGAACAAAGACCATTCGTCCTTCGTGGAAGGTCAATGGTTTGTCGAGTTCGTCGACTTTGATCTTGCCTTCGAGCGCGTAGTCGTACAGCTTCCACGCAAAGGCTAGTTGCTTAAAGGCGGTGTCGATGTATCGCATGGCTCAGCCCACTAATTACCAGACACCCGATATTTCGGGACCATGAAGAGTAAGGCGAGTAATTCTTCCATCGTTGCTCCCCATATCCAAGACCTCGGGTATACGCTTGGGCGGTCGGCGATACCAATGCGTACAAATGTTTGCCAGATCGCTGGACTCAAGCCTTTGTTCAAAGCTCTCAATCATGGCCTGCGTTCGCTCACGGTCGGGGAATAGCGAAAATGAGCCATCTTTACTTAGCTCGGCAGACGATGGCGCCATTTCAGCCAGGGGACGTTGAAACATACGGCGTGGGGTTGGGTGTTGAATGCCAGCCGCCTGCAGGTTTTCGCGGAACACGGGTGCCATGAAGTCTATGGCGTAACCGTTACACTCAACCCAACAATGAAATGCCTCTGGAGTAGCAACCAGTATGTCGCTCTCCAACTTCCCAAACGTTGCAGCAAGAGAGGATTCTCCATCCACCAAGTAAAGTGCGGCACCAGCAACAGGAAGAGCACTCAATTTGTAGTGATGTCGAAGAAGGAGCGCTCCTGTAACAGCGAAAAAGATACAAGCACGATGAGTATGGGCGCGACCATCAAGCACCGAGTAGATAACGCGGAAGATGCGACAGTAGTCTGCGAACGGAAGTATCAGCTTGGGTGGCGGCATCGTAGGCAGCGGTTTCAGTGGGCTAGGTGTTATTTAACGGACGCACCATCAGAAGAAGTGAGGCGCGAGTGCTTTTCAGAGTCAATGGCTAATTCTGAATCACATATTTTCGTCTGTCCGCATATGCATAATAGTACGGGCGGACGCCAATGTCTCCTTTGGCACGTATCGGAAGCATGTGATAGTGGCGACGACCATCCGCTATGGCCGATGAAGAGGCGGCGGGTGTTCTGCCTAAGCTGCCGCAGGGCACCCGCCGTTCATTCTTGCGCTATGTTTTAGTCAGCGAATCTTGAAGGTATCAGGCAGACCTTTGCTGTTGTTGGCCCATTTAGCTAAGTAGTGAGTAGATGACCATCGAGCAGGCTCGCAAGTCTCGCGGGGGGGGGGGGGAATGGCCCCTTGAGCAATCGTTCTGGTTATACGGTAACTTTTGTTTTCTGTGCTGACTTGCTCTTCTTGGCGCCAGCTACAGGAGCAATCTTCGCAACCGCACTAGGTATTAAGCACAAATTCCCACTTTCCACACAGCGGCAACCACACTGGGGATCCTTGAATGAGCTGCAGAACTTCAACAAGGTATTCCCGTGCTGATGAAGTGTATTTGCCCGAGTACAGTCGAATCTATCCTGCGTCAGTGAAGCGAGCCACCCCTTTTTCTGATACGCATTGAGCGCACCCTGCTTTGGATGTCCATAGCTGTTCCCAGCCCCAACAGACATGACGAGTCGTGCTGGCGAGCCTTTCTGTGGGCTTGGGACTGCTCTTCCGGTAATCAGGGCGCCGTGATGTGGCGCAACCAAACCGCACAGTGGAACCTTATTCCGACCAGCAATACTGGGAATGCAGGGAAAATCTGCATCCCCCGTCAGCAAAATGGCGGAGTCTTTCGGATCTGGTCGCACGAACATTGCAATGCCGCTGTTGTTGCGATCATTTGGCACCCCGGGCGGTGGACTGCACGCCTCTAGCCACCCCGCAGAGAAGTAGATTCGTTTAGCCACATCTGGCCACAGCAAGACCGCACTCACCCCCGGCAGCAGTTTTTTTCGCCTAAGAGCGTAGTAGAAACTCAGAGTTAGAGGGCCGAGCTTGTGTTCTTTGCTTCGCGGAGCGCGGGCAATCCAAAAACGCTCCAAGGCCTCATTTTTCCATTCATGTTTTGTCGTGATGCTACCCGGGTTGTAAGAACTGCTCGCTATAGCATGGCACCAATGATCCATGTCCCAATGAGATAACACCACCGGAGGAGTTGCCTTCTTTTCGCAAGCAAAGAAGTTAGGTTGTTTAGCTGGCCGGGAGTTAGCATGGAAATTCGGAGACCATCCGAGATCAAAGTAAATGCGAGGATGCTCATACCTATCGACGATGGCATTGCAGTTGCCCTGGCCCACGTCGTAGACAGCCACAGAAAGCTCAAGTGGATCGACTTCCCTCAACGACATCTCCAGAACTCCCGCAATGATGCTTGGGTGAGACCGTACTTCCCTTTCAAGCATTGACTCCTTGTTTAGAAAGTCTAGTTTTTCTGACGACAACGCCTCGATAGAAGCGATGGAAACTTGCGGCGGTTCATCACTGTTACCAAACATGACCACTTCAGCTGGAATCATTTCCTCATTTCGTTGGGAATTTACGACGATTCGCACCCAGCCTTCGCTGAGCTCGCCCATTTCAAGCTTGCACTTCATGACTTGCCCAAACGGCGCTCTTAACGTCAAAAGACCATGATCAAACAATTTATCTTGGAATCGAATGCCACGCGGGGAGTGGTCATAGTGCTCCAGTACGGTTTCCGAAAATGAGTCAAATATCACCCAACCACCATTGTCCGTGTCGTCGCGTTCGATCTCCACGAACGAGATAAAGCTGCGACTTCGATATGACTCCCTACTGTCCATTGGCGCCACTCCCTTGAACGATCAAATTTCTAAGCGGATTGCTTGGTTATTCTCAACTTGGTGTCCGCCCCCGGCTTCTTCGGAATTTTCTCGAGCGCTTCCCACAAGCGCTTGGCATAGCTATAGCCGGCCTGCTCTACAGTAGAGCCAGTAAAGTGAAAGCCCCATAGCAATACGAATGTCAATGACACGGCAAGCACGAGGTAATGTTGCAGGGCTAGTATTTCAAGCTTCATATAGGGCTGTTGGTAGTTAAGTGCACCGGCTTGCAACATCGTAGCTACTGCTGCACTGAGGGCCACAAGCATCCCAACCCATCTCGCCCCGTGTGCGTTGCGGTTATAGCCATACGCCACCAGTTCCTTGAACACAAGAGGGAATTTCTTGTGGTCATTGGTTTTGGGGCGCAGCGCATCGGCCGCAGCAACATACGCTTGATCCGCCTTCTGAGGTTCGGTCTGCTCATCTTGTGCAGTGGGCATTGCAATATCGAGCTTCGAGGTCACTAGACTGTGATACCGCTGCTTGGTCTGCTGCGGAAGGCGGCAGTCTTTATGACGCAACATAATAGTAGATGGCTGCCCTCCCCACTTAGCGTTCAAGCGGGCCTGAGCCCTCTGGCCCCAAGTACGCACAAAGCTCGCTAACAGGTACGGCCCCCCGCAGGTCGCAAGTACGGAGCTCAGGGCGACAACCAGCGGATGTTGAGTGCCGTATAACAGTAACAAACAAACGATAGCTGGCAAAAGCACCAGCAGACCAGGAAAAAGGCGGGCCTTAAGGTCATATGGATCCAATAACTTAGCGAATACAGTTACCCATTGCATAAATATTCCTCCTTAATCTGTCATATCGAACCTGCACCAAGGCAGCAATGCCACCCGGTACTCAGAGTGATTTTTCGAACGATTGGAACCGCTCCATGTTCACTCTGGACTGCCCATCACCATAGAAATTTATTCCGGCTTCATAGTTAATTAGTCCAAGAAATTTACTCTAATTGTCCATTCTAATGAGATGATGACCTAAGGGACTGGGACGATTTGGTTGAAATTATCTCCCTCGGTATCTAGATCAAGAATATGCAGAATTCCTATTGTCTCTGCCAAAGCCAATAGGCTGGAGAATTTAACTTGAAAATAAATATCCACGACGGCCTGCTCCAGTTTTTCAACGTTGACCACGGTGCATGTTCGCTTCTTACCTTACCTACCGCGCAGGGCAATAAATATGTGCTCATTGATTGCGGTCATAACACAGCCTACGGAGGCAGCCCATGGTATCCAGCTCAGCATTTATTGAGCAATGGCATCAAACACATAGACCTCCTAATAGTAACGAATTTCGATGAGGATCATGCGAGTGGTGTACCTAGCTTGGTGGACAATGGCATTTCGGTTGCCTGTGTACTGGGTAACCCCACTGTCCCCCCTGAGGTCATTGAGCACCTCAAATCGGAAGATGGGATGGGTAACGGCATCCGCGTGTTAGTCAACACCTTGGCAAGTCGGCGCGCAAGGAAGATGGTGCAGACTCCGCCAATCATCCCTGGGCTAGAATTGTCTTGGTTTTGGAACCCGTGGCCTTTTTGGGATACCGAAAATAACCTATCTCTGGTAGTTCATATGTCCATTCACGGCATTAACTTTCTCTTTACAGGGGACATGGAACGGAATGGATTAGAGAATCTGTTGAGGCACGCACCCTTCGCAAAGATTGTTAGCGCTATTGATGTGCTCGTAGCACCGCATCATGGACGAGCAAATGGAAAATGTGAAAGATTATTCAACGAGCACGGCTGCAACCCAACTCTGGTGCTCATCTCAGACTGTGCAAAGCAGTATCAGTCCCAAGAGACGGTACCTTACTACAAGTCTAAGGCACGCGGCATCCAAGACTTTCGAGGTAACGGGCCTAGGTATGTCCTAACCACACGAAGCGATGACCACTTCTATTTCTCGTTCCTTGATGGTCAATGCTTTGTGCGTTGAACTAAAGGGGCGGTAAACATCTTGATGCAGACATGTCTGGATTTTCAGAACATGTCCGCTTCGGCCGAGCTACTTGTCGGTGGATTTCCAGACTGGGATGACCGCTACCGCTGCTTTGCCGCCCTTGGCCCTTCGGCATCCAACCCTATATTGCACACAACAGATCGCTGGGTTTCTTACTGGGCAACCAAGTTTTGCACAATACGGCTTAGTTCGACGGTGCCGTTGAAACCTTGTTTCCAACCACAGAATGCAAATAGCCCCTTATTCAACGCAAACAGCTGTCCCAGAGTACATGGTTTGTGAAACCTGCCATTGAGAACCCTGTTGTTGGTATGTGCCTGTCGTTGCCTTAAGGTCGATGATTGCATTAGCTCCCAGCCTTTGGGCATTTTCGATGATCGACAACATGGCTTCTTTCTCTGCAAGATCAAATTCTTCTTGGGTTGATGCCTGCGTTTTTGACTTCCCAGATACTGCGCCAATGACGGATGTGATATTTTTTCCCGGAACAGATGAGGTCGAAACTGTTGTGACCACACCGCGTTTCTGCGCTAGCACTTGATCCAATGAGGCAGTCGAAGATTTAGCTTTTTTACTGCGATAGGCGTTGATTGCAATGATGATTACAAGGCCGATAATAAACAACTCCATTGCCGATTCTCCTTTTGATTTTTATGTGAAAGATCTCGAATGATTCAAACAACCCATACATGTCGTACCGCTGATTGTTTGCAGATGATGGGATGAAAATCCTCGATACGGATTTATTCCGAACTGATGTCCTCTACTGGGTGAAGCCACGCATCACCCAATGATTCACCATTAGCCTTTGATTTTCTCGACGTCATCAACCTTGTAAGAAACATCTGTCACGATGTTCTTATCATCGAGGGATACAACGAGCAGGTAGTTGTTATAACTGGTCAACATACCCGCAAATCTGGCGTAGCTATATGCGTACACCAATCCCCTTCCGTTCTTATCCTTGATGACCGGATATAGGACTTCACCAGAGGGTTTTCCCAGCAGAGCAATCACGTCGTCCCTGGTGCTAATGCCCTTTTGGATGGATGAAGCTTTCTTACCTTCGAACTCGGTCGACTCTCCTTCCATCGTGCTGTTGAACACTTCCCCAACCATCGTATCGTTGAAGATCGTGTAGGTCAGGGTACGCTGGGGAATGATCAGCCCCCAGAACTTGGCACCATCGTTGTAATAGTAGGTCAGCACCTTTGCCTTCTCACCATTCATCACCACTTCCCCGTCTTGTGCTGTTGGGCTGCCAACTAGGCCGGAAATGTCCGCACTGGTAGATTTTCCAAGTGTCAGTTTCTCGCTGGCCGGACGTACGAAGTTAGTCGCACAACCACTCAACACCACTAATGATGCAACGACAGCAACTATTCGAATCGATTTCACTATTTATTCCTATCTTCAAAGTTAATGTGTAGCCAGGTCGGTTCCACTCTTCCCGGTGGTTAGGACCTTCCAATCCTCCAGGTGCGACGTCCTCAGAACCGAGGAGCGCGATAATTTCCGTTGTAGAACGAACAGTCATAATTCGTTGGGAATATTTCATCGCGTCTGATCCAATGCTCGTTTCCGTAGTTAGAAACCGCAAATGCGACCTTGATCAGATTCTTTTTCGTTTCGATCACAGGGCCACAATTTGTCTCGTCGCCCTCTTTAAGTGATTTTCTGAACGCAACGACGCGCTTCCTTTCGTTCGCCTGGCGAACTGCCTCAGCCCTTTCGTTCTGCAGTTGTAGTTCACGTTCCAGTGCAATGCGTTTTTTCATGGCATGGAATTCACTCAGGCGCTGCTTAGCATCAGCATTCCCACCTTTGGAAGCTTTAGTCCACAGACGCTCAGCCGCATCCCAATCTTGGTGATGATCGTATTTAATCAGCCCCAGCTTGTAGGCCGCCTCGGCACTTCCGGCTGCCGTTGCCTTCTCAAACCATTTCTCGGCTTCAGCATTCCACGCTTGGGTACCAAGGTAGAACAGACCACGCTGATATTTGGCATTGCCATCACCCTTCTCTGCGCTAAGATCAGATGCGATTCGATCTTGCTCTTCCTTCTGGCGAGCATCTTCCAGATCCTGCTGGCGTTTGGCCTCCAGTGCAATGCGGTCGTTAGCCTCTTGCTCCGCCAAAGCGATCAACCCACTAGCCCCCGAAATCTCAAGGATCTTTTCACGATCCACTGCAACCAAGGACCTCTTTGATCCAAACAACATATTCAGAGAACCAGCTAGTGCTTCACCTGAGGTCGTTGCACTCTTGGTCAACTCAGAAGAGCAAATGGAATAGCTAGTTGCTTCACGATAACCAGAACTACCAGCAAGGCGACTGAAGCACTCCCAACGATTCCCATACCCTGGACCTCGCTCTCTTTCAGCAGCGGAAACTTTGGTTGGTGCTAATGCCGTAAGACTGATCACTTTGCGTTTTGTATCAACGTAAAGCCGCTCTACACCTTCCTGAGTCAGGTCTGCAGTCTTGGCTGCTTTCCATGAGCTGCCATCTTTGATCAGATAGTAGATGCCATTGGGATGGGGGACATACTTCAGGAGAGCGTCATCAACGGAATATGGATTCTCACCACCAGACGTCGTTGATGCCTGTACCGTCATGGTTGAACAAGCTACCAAGGCAATAAATATATAAGACCCGATGCGAATAAGGTTTGTCAGCATTTCTTCTCCATTAATTTATTCTGATTTCAAATACCGTTCTCTGAATTTTTCCATCGCAACCTTCATCTCTTGCGATCGAGACCGCACGGCATCGCTGCATCTTCTAGCCCCCTGGAGAACATCCTCTGGGACGGAATCATCCGCAGACATCACGGAGGTCATGGATGCACATATAAAGGCATTGATTGAAGCAAATTCAGCAAAACTATCCGCCAGATGGATGATTTCTTCTTCCAACGTCATCTCATCAGGCGATGGACCCTTTGATTCAAACAAGTCCATTTAATGCTCCTCCGTAACTGCCAATTGCTTTGATTTGAATCGGATGATCATGTGCGGCTCCTAAGTTGATAGCCGAAACTTAGCAAAACCACCCTACTTCCCAAACATGAATTTT
>Ga0210033_1003373_pt1 | contig 13021 bp, 10 predicted proteins | sample CryGeymeta201501_FD_185465 | JGI IMG/M metagenome (GOLD analysis project Ga0210033, IMG submission 185465) | Groundwater microbial communities from Crystal Geyser aquifers in Utah, USA - Crystal Geyser metaG 2015-01 (SPAdes) (version 2) | ecosystem: Environmental > Aquatic > Deep subsurface >... | reverse complement strand
TTCCGCCGGCGTTTCGGTATCGAAAACGACCAAGCGCTAGAGCTTTTCCACCAGACGGTTTCCATGAAGTCAGTGGGTAACCTTACCGACTTCGTACGCAGCCACATGCTGGAACCGTTCGATGTGGTACCGCGCATCCAGGCGCTGATCGCTCATTTCGACGACCTCAACCGTGCTCATCAAGCCATCCTCAAGTCGCAGCGGCAAGTCGAACTGCTCACGCCACTGGTGACTGATTGCAGCCAACATACCGCCCTGATTGGCGAAGTTGATGGTTTGCGCCGCTGCCGCGACAGCCTGCGCGCATACTTTTCCAAACTCAAGTTGGCGCTGTTGGAGAGGCGTCTGGTGCTTCTAACCGAAGAATGGGAACGCGCGAACGGGCAGGTACAGCATCTTGACCGCATGATCGAGACGCAGTCCGATCAGGTCGGCGAGTTGAAACAGGCCATTCATGACAATGGCGGGGATAGATTGGAACGACTTGCCGCCGATATTCGCCAAAAAGAGCTATTGCGTGATACACGCAAAATCAAAGCCGGGCGTTACGGCGCGTTGGCGGCCGTGCTGAACGAGTCGGTGGCGGCCGATGCGGCCACCTTCTCCAGCCAGCGTGGCCGTTTCAAGGAGCTGCGCGAGGAAGCGCGCAGTCGCAGTGCCGATCTGCAGAACGTGCTGACCGAACATGCGGTGATGCTGCGCCAGGGCAAGCAGGAACACGAACAACTGACAGCAGAGATTGACAGCCTCAAGCGTCGCCGTAGCAATATAGATGACAAGCAGATTCAGATTCGCGCAGCACTATGTTCGGCATTGGGACTCGATGTGGAGGACATGCCTTTCGCGGGCGAATTGATCCAAGTACGAGAGGATGAGCGGGATTGGGAAGGTGCAGCCGAGCGTTTGCTGCGTAACTTCGCCCTGGCACTACTTGTGCCCGATACACATTACAAGGCGGTCGCAGAATGGGTGGACCGCAGCCATCTGCGTGGTCGCTTGGTGTACTTCCATGTCCGCGCACGCAAGGCGGGAGACCTGCAAGACCTGCACAGGGATTCATTGGTACGCAAACTCTCCATCAAGACCGATTCGCCCTATTACGACTGGCTGGAACGTGAGCTTGCCCACCGATTCGACGTGGCCTGCTGCGCGAACCAGGAGCAGTTTCGTCGCGAGACGCGCGCCATCACCCTTACCGGGCAGATCAAAGACCCGAGCGGCCGTCACGAGAAGGATGACCGGCACCGTATCGATGATCGCAGCCGCTACGTACTGGGCTGGAGCAACAGCGCCAAGATCGCGACACTGGAGGAAAAGCGCCACCTGCTCGAGATCCGCCTGGGTGAGATCGGCAGTCAGATCGGTGCCATCGAGAAGGAACGCAGCGAACTTTCCGAGCGACTCGATGCGCTGACCCGACTGGAGGAGTTCAACGTCTTTGAAGAACTGGACTGGGCGAGCGTGACCGCCGAGATCGCTGTACTGTCTGATGAACGCAACCGTCTGGAGTCGGCATCGGACGTGCTGAAGCAATTGAATGAGCGCTTGCGAGACTCGCAGAAAGCGTTGAGGCAATCCGAGACCGAATCGCAGGCTGCGCGCGATAAACGTGCAAAGGTCGAACAGCGCCGTGCAGATGCACAGGATCTGCACGAGCAGATCGAGACCTTCCTTCAGGAACAAGCCGTCGATGAAAAGCTGGTGTCCACTTTGGATGCGATGCGTGCAGAGGCGCTTGGCGAACATCAGCTGACGGTTGAATCCTGCGACAACCGCGAACAGGATGTTCGAGGCTGGCTGCAAAGCAAGATTGATGCGACGGATCGAAAGGTTCGCGACTTGGCGGCTAAGATCATCAAGGCGATGGCATCCTTCAAGGAGCATTTCAAACTTGAGACTGCCGAGATGGATGCCAGTCTCGATGCTGCATTCGAGTATGAAGATCTGCTGACACGATTGAATCGCGATGACCTGCCCAGATTCGTCAGCCGGTTCAAGGAGCTGCTCAACGTTAACACCATCAACGAGATCGCCAATTTCAACGCGCAATTGGCTCGCGAACGCGAGTCCATCAAGGAGCGCATCGCCCATATCAACAGATCGCTGGGCGAGATCGACTACAATCCCGGCCGTTACATCGTGCTGGAATCCCAGGCCAGCCCGGATGCCGAGATCCGTGACTTCCAGCAAGAACTGCGGGCTTGCACCGAAGGCGCCGTCACCGGCTCGGATGACAGCCAATATTCGGAGGCCAAGTTCATGCAGGTCAAAGCCATCATCGACCGATTCAAGGGCCGCGAGGGTTTGACAGAATCGGATCGCCGCTGGACTGCCAAGGTAAGCGATGTGCGCAATTGGTTCCTGTTCGCCGCCAGCGAACGCTGGCGTGAAGATGACAACGAGTATGAACATTATTCGGATTCGGGCGGCAAATCCGGCGGGCAGAAAGAAAAGTTGGCTTACACCATCCTTGCGGCGAGTCTCGCTTATCAATTTGGACTGGAATGGGGCGCAGTGCGTTCGCGATCCTTCCGCTTCGTTGTCATCGACGAAGCATTTGGTCGCGGATCGGATGAATCCGCCCAGTACGGCCTCAAACTGTTCCAGCAACTCAACCTTCAGTTGCTGATCGTAACCCCACTGCAAAAGATCCACATCATCGAGCCGTTTGTTTCCAGTGTAGGCTTTGTACACAACGAGGGCGGACGCGCATCCAAACTCCGCAATCTCTCCATAGAAGAGTACCTCGCTCAGAAATCCTTGACACAGCCACAGTCTGTACCGGAGTCGGCAACGTGAGCTGGACCGAGCCAGCAGATTTGAAGGAACAGTTGGCGCGACTATGGGATCGCGGCGAGCTATTGCGTGATGTACTCACCGGCAATGCACGCTTCCCACTGCGCCTGACAATCAAGCTGCCGCGCTCTGCTGATATTACGGATCGCTTTGATGCCGTGAGAACTTGGGCAGAGAGATTGGCGAGAGTAGGCACACTGCGCATCGAATGGCAGGTGGTTCGCCACCGCGTCCAGGGAGCGCAAAAACTGCCTGCAAGCGTTTGGGTGGATACGGTGGAGGACGCACTGAATTGGCTAGGTAAACGACGCGAATGGGATTGCTTTTCGGCACTGGTAACAGCCACCCTGCAAACACACCCCGCTCTGCTGACTTGGCTGGAGAAGCGCCCGCTTCAAGCGCTAGAATTATCGGCCGAATGGCCCAGATTGCTGGATGTAGTGTCTTGGCTAGCAAAACATCCGCACCCGGGCATCTATCTGCGACAGGTCGATCTGCCGGGCGTGCACAGCAAATTCATCGAAATGCATCGCAGTGTGCTGGCGGAATTATTCGACCTGGTACTGCCCGTTGATGCGGTGAACATCACACAAACAGGGATCAACCAGTTTGCATCCCGGTTCGGCTTTCGGGAAAAACCGACGCGCATTCGCTTTCGGGTGCTCGATCAGGCGATTCAAATACTGCCTAATTCGCCATGCCCAGATATTACATTGGATGCCGAAAGCTTCAGCCGCCTGCAACTGCCCCTCAAACACGTATTCATCACCGAGAACGAGATCAACTTTCTGGCGTTCCCACAGGTGGGAGATGCCATCGTCATTTTTGGTGCCGGTTACGGATGGGATGCGCTCGCGCGCTGCGATTGGCTAAAGCACTGCGCCATCCATTACTGGGGCGACATCGATACCCATGGCTTTGGAATCCTAGATCAGCTGCGAGGCTACTTTGATCACGTGGAATCATTCTTGATGGACAGTGCAACGCTAGAGCAGCACGTACCGTTCTGGGGTCTGGAAGACAAACCGCTGCAGGCCGACTTGCATAGACTCACACCAAAAGAACGCGCCCTATACAACGACCTTCGCGACAACCGCATTCGACCATGTCTTCGCTTGGAGCAGGAGCATATAAGCTTCAATTTTCTGAACGATTTCTTGAAAAATATCCTCTTCAGTAGGATCGACGCATCCTCAGTAAGTGATAATTCAGCCGATGCGTCACCATCAGCCTACCCATCCAACTAGCCACCATTGTTTGTCAAATACAACAAAGTCCGCCTCAACAGCCATATTCAATTACATATCAAGACGTCTATAATCTTCCTGAAACATCAACAACCAAAGGGGATAAGGCATGAATCGTAAAGAACTAATCGACGCACTAGCTGCAAAAACTGACAACAGCAAGGCTGATGCCGATCGCAACATAGCAGCACTGATCGAGATCATCACAGCTACTCTGAAGAAAGGCGACAACGTTGCCCTAGTTGGCTTCGGTTCATTTGAAGTTCGCAAGCGTGCAGCTCGTGTTGGTCGCAATCCAGCTACAGGTGCAGAACTTAAGATTAAGGCGTCCAAGGCCCCTGCTTTCAAGCCAGGCGCTACGCTTAAAGCAGCTGTGAACGGTGGGAAGAAGTAAGAATTGAGATATGCAAGGCTGGTGACAACACTGGTCTTGCTGTTTCAATGTTGATATACACATGAAGGAAATTCTCGACTACCTCAAAGCTAACGGTGAATGCATAGATTCTGACATCGCAAAAGCTGTTGGGCTTTCACTACCTAAAACACTGGTTCAGTTAGCTGAGTTAGCTGCCAAGCGTGAGATCATGGCTTACCAATCCACTTCTTTCGAAAATGGGAAAAAGGTCGAGGGAATGAAATGCAGGGTGACTGGATTTATTCCTAAGGCAGCCCCCGGCAGGAAGTCTTCGAAGGTTCAGCTGAAGTTGTCGTAATTCCTATTCAAAATTCCGGCTCGCCGGTTTCTCAATTCATCACTCTAGTGCCCACACCAGGATCTCCGTCATCTACAGCATAGTCGAATAATGACTGTCGCATCCTCGGCCATAACTGCCGATGGCATTCAGACTATCCTGTGACTGGTATGTGCGACATTACTGCCGGTCAAGCTTGTAAATATACTTCGCTGTACCGTCAGCCAACACAAAGCCTCTTGTAAACTCTCCTCCAAATACGAAGCTTTGTTCCCATAAGCATGGAAATAAAACGATTTCCGCTCACATGGTCAATAGTTTTGAACCAATCAAAAGTTGCGTAATTAGCCAACTCCACAGGATAGCTTTCTATCGGCATAGAAGTGTTTTCTAGCAATAGTTTCAACCAATTTTCCTTTGGAATATTGTTATAGTCCTCTCGAATATTGCCCATTGCCTCAAGCCTCAACTCATGTCTTCTATTAAATAGAACTGGAGGCGGCACAAAGCCAAACACTTTCTCCCAATCATCAATTAGTTGCTGCACTTCTTTATCGCCATAAGTTTTCAGATCATTCTCAGTACACTTGGCCCATTCGGATCTTCGATCACGCCAAGTAATTTCCTTATCGTTGAGGATGGTTTGAATTCTTTCTAATATTGGCAAATTTGCCAAGCTATCCAAATATGCGCTTCTAATATCTTTTTGTTGTTTTAGCTTTCTTGATTCTAGTTCAGCATTTTTCTCATCCTGAAGGTATACAGCTCTCAGCGATTCAGGAAGTTTCAGATTAAAGGAGCTATTCCTCGTCAAACACTCCTTTAGAGAATATCTTTCTTTCTCACTTTCAATGAGTTTAGGCGTGGCGTATTCAATCAATTTTTGAAAATCAAAATGCCAATCAGGAAAAGTATTGGTAGGTTGACTTGAATATTGATCAATTATCCATTTGAGGAAGAATAAGGCGAAAGTGGAATTAGTTTCAGATTTTTCAGTCCACTTTTTGATGACCCACTTGCTCCGATCTAATTCGCAGCTTCTTAAGTACCAGAATATTCCAAACCCATAGCTTTCAATCAATCTAATTTCGTGTTCTTCAATTTCGATAAACGCATGAAGGACGTCGTCAACATTTGGGAACTCATTTTTCATGCGCCTGGCAAAAGATCCCGTACCACCGCATGTGGTACATCCTATGCTTGAGCAGGGGGGAGACTGGGATGCAATAAAGGCAATTACTGGATTGCACGAAAATGTTTTAGCACTCACGACGCCCCCTCGATCCGCCCAATGGTATTCAGACGATACTTATATGACATATTCTGGAAGTGACACTCGGTATTTGTACCTGTGCCGTTTGCTCTCACTCGATTAGAGTGACTGCCTTACCATTTCCGAAATCCAGCTCGCCACGCTCGCGAAGTCTTTCCAATATCGTATCTTGCTCTTCATAGGTTGGCATATAGTCAGCTATGCTTTTGCCTGCCACAAAGTCATCAAAGCAACGCTCAAAAAGTGGTGACAGGCCAAGTTTAGTTACAATGCGAATGAATAGCTGCTTCTGCTCGAGACTTGTATCACCCTCAAAATACCAGCCCGACGAGAGTGGATAGGGATTCTTCATCCAAGTGTGGTCTCGTGATATGTAGGCGTGACCATCTTTTCGGCGAGTGAATCGTTCGAACGCAAGATAAACCTTGTCCTCGGTTCCGCAGGCAATTTTCTTAACCACATAGGCAAAACGCGAAATCTGGGAATTGGTTTCCAGACGGCCATCTAAGGAGCCCTTTTTGCCAACGGGCGGTGCAGTGCGTTCCCAACGTAGCATCAGTGACAGATAGAGTATTTCCAGGGTGTTGGTCAGATAGTTGCGCATGATTTATCTCCTATGAATACGTTCATGGCGATGTCCAATCGTAATGGTTTCGCCACTCATAACGCTAACAACCTTGTAGGCATTGAGCCACTGGGTGAAACAACGTACTGGCTGTCTCCCCATGGTTCTCTCCATTTTGCGAATACTTTTGTTGTTGAAAAACTTGATCAGCCCACCATGACCGTCGTATTGAATTTGCCCAAAGCGGTCAAGCAAATCCGCAATGAGAGGGGGAATGCCTCTTTGTTGAGCTCGTATTGCTGAATGAAGACTGTCCATAGCATCTCCAAATTTAAAGGTTCTCAAGTTCAGTGAGCAGGCGTGCCTGTTCATCAGTCAGAGTGCACCGATTCTGATAAAGAACACTTGGCTCTCCAACAAAATCCCCGTAAGGATCGCTTAGATAGACATAGGCTTTATCTAGGGGGCTGGCTACTCCGGCTACTCCCTCTTCGTGCCAGCCGTTCACTAGAAAGTCTATGAAGGATTCGATAAATAGGTCTCTCGGGACCCTTTTATCGGCACAGACTTTGTTGATGCGTTCGATCAACGCGAACGGGAGCTTGATGCCCACTTTGATACGATCAGAGAAACGCTCCATTCTAGTCATCTGTAAATAGCGGGCCGACAATTCGGAGTTCGGGCTTATTTTCGCTAAGCTTTCAATCTCCCGTTCCAATTGCATTCTCAAATACTCATCCCGTCTAAGTTTGAGATCCTTCAACTTCGTATCAAACCCACGGACAACACCCTCTTTCAGGCGGACCGTCATGACCTTATTAGCATTTGATTCCATCTTAACCTCCATTGACTTCTCTGGTAGGCATCATAGCCAACGAACGTTGTCTTGTCAATGGATGATGGTTGATTTCTTCACTTACAGGTAAACATTGGCGCAATTCCACTCCAAATTCGTCAAAACGTAGGATGAGGAATATGGCTGATTTATTTTAAAATCAAGGAAGTAGCCAATATGAAATTGGTAGATGCGAGAATTATTTCGATATCAACTCCGAATGTCTGAATCCGACTCCATACGGGGCGTTGGCCAATCTGAATGTCACCGGCGGATATGGCCGAATTACTGTCTGTCGCTTGCTCGGCCATAGCAGTCCTTGGTAGTTTCTTCTGGGAAGTCCGTGATTCCGAGCATGGAGGCCATTTTGACGCCACCAGAAAATCAGTTACAGCAACCACGAACTATAAAGCCCCGTGCTACTGAAAACCGGGGGGACGTCGCACCACCAATATTCCTTGCACAGGAGTCTATTCAGAAAGCTTGTTAATGCAGGCACTTATCCGTTCGCCGAGTTCTGGATCATTAAGCTTCTCCTCAAGACGTGAGCGTATGTGAGACACCTTCATTCCATTAAACGAATCAAGCTGCTCGATCCACTCAACCCCTCCCAAGAAACTCTCGTCTTTCGTCAACTTATGAAGAATTACTTTTTCTATCTGTTTGTTAAATAATTGATTGCCTTGCTTATTCATTGCAGCAATGATTTGAAAGACTTCCTCATATTCGAATATCTTGTCCCCTTCACAAATATTTCCATATGCAGTTTCTTGTACTGACTCCGGCAAATCAGCTATTACAGCACTATCGAGCTTAGATACTTCCTGAGTTAATATTTCCTTAACTCGCCCATCCTTCACCCATAGACTAAATAATCCTTCAAGTTCAGGATTGTCAGTCTTAATAATCTCATGGAGGAATTTCTCAATGGCTATATGAGCACCTTCATCGCTCAGGCGATACTCATCATCATCTTTTTCCACCAAGAATCGCTTGTATATATCCAATAGTTCAGCACTAATTGTCTTTCGCGAATTCAAGAAAGTTTCGAATTGATGCAGCCCTAAACCCGCTTCATTGCTAATCCATTGAAGCTTCTTGAGCACAAGTGACTCTTCTTCGATTCCTTTATTGGCAACAATTGTTAACCAATCAATTGAACCTGCCACCTTTGTTGAGCCGATTGGTGAAGCTATGTATATCCAGCCCAACAAATCGACAATAACTTTCTTATCGCTCATCTCTGTTGCAAATTCATCCATCGGGCTAATACTAATTGCCCCCCTCCCTACTGATGAAGTGTTTCTTGGATTGAAAGTTTGACCCACAAGATTGGTTAGTAGTGATTCATTAATCGCATAGTCATACTTGGAAAGTGCATCAATCATCAGCATAATCAATCCAAAGAAATCTTCCTTTGTTTTATTTACAAAGCTTGCAGAATTTGTCAAATATTTATTCATCCACTTTTCAAATTCAGCAGAAGACACAACTTGGTTTTCTAGCAGGTACTGAATTTCAGTCCGTGATTTCTCATCATCGAAATCAAACTTTTCTATAAATTTATTAACCGCAAGAGGCCCAATGACTTCTTTTAGATTTTCTTTCGGAATATTGAGACTACTTATCTCGTACTCTTCATTCTTATAAGTTTGAAACAATGGGCGCACCAACTTCTTCAGCACATCCTTGCTCTCGCAATGTGCGGCCATACTTTTCACAAGTGCCGACCACTTATCAGACAATCTATTGACTTCAAATCCGATATCCTCGCCAGTTAGCTCACCTAGGTGGGATAGCACTGCATTTTGTGGTTTGGCCAGCTTCTGCTTTCCCAATTCATTCAGGTATTTTGCAAGGTGTTCTGCATTCTCAAAATTTTCCAAACACTGCATCAAATTTTCATCCCGGCTCAATTCGCCAAGAATTTTCTTATTCAATACCTCTGAAAATGTTGAAACGTGGTTCAAAAATACTAGATCATTAAAAGCACTAGCTACGCTCGAAATCACCCCTCGTCCTATAGCAGCCTTCAATTCGTCAATCACATACTCTGCAAGATATTTCAGTCCATCTGGGGTGGATTTCACATACTTTGTTAGAACTTCCTCATTTCTTGAAGAAATTGCATTGATTAATTCATCAAAAATATGTGGATGTTGCTCCTGATTGGTAAAGATCACTTTAAGAACCGCATCAGCTGCATTTTCTGTGTGGGGATGGGTTTTTCTTAAAAATATTTCTGCACGCTCATTATTGGATAGCAGAATAGATTGCTTAAGATCTTTAAGTTTGTATGGGGCATCTGATAATTGCTTATATAGCTCAGGCCACTCTTCTCTTATGAGCAATATTAGGGCGATTAGTGTTTCATTTTTCGAAACAAATGAATCATCTTTTCGAAGAGAAATATACCTCCTCTCTGACACAAAGCTGTTTAGAAATTGAATAATCCGTCTTGGATTCGTTGCGTATTCTTTTGCAATTACATCTATCGTGTCAGGCTTAAGCGCTAATGAGTGTTTTTCACTTAAATTTTTTGTGAAGTCATATAAGTCGTTTGTTTTATACGGCTTAATTTTCAATGTAACATTGAATATCTTTCTAAGAAACTCGTCCGCCTCTTGTGTATCAGACCCACTGATTGAGCTAACGTGAATACGTAGCGCTTCATCATCAACCGGGATTATGAAGACAACATTTTCCTTGCCCAAAAAGTTCTTGAAATCCGATAGAAGTTCATAGGCTACTTTCCTTTCGCATCTATCAATATTGTCCAGCACGATCACTAGTCGACCTATGCCGCGCAAGTGATTTATTCCTTGAAACCAATTGGAAACTTTTTCACCGAGACCTTCTTTCTGCATCACAAGTGACAGAATGTCATCAAAGCACTCCTCAAACTGCTCAGGCGAAAAAAGAATAGAACTTTGCTTTGTTCCAACATACTCTTTTGAGATATTCGTCAGTATGCTGATAACAATTGCTATGGCCATCAACACCATTTGTCCTGTGATTTTGTAATCAAGATTCTGACCCACCCAAGACAATGAAACTGCAATGGTCAGCAGCATGACTACAAACATCAACAGTCCCTTATTTACTTCGCGCTTCACAGGAAATGCTTCAGTCTTTGATTTATAGAATGATTCGAATGAATCCTTCCCCTGCAGTTTCAGTGAATCAGCAAGCTTTAATAGAAACGTCCTTCTAAAGGAGTCGTTTGAATACTTCCAGGCATCATAAGTAAAGAAGTGATGTTTCTTTGACTCCTCACTTTCCAGCATTCCCTGCGCTGTTTTCACGATTGATGACTTACCACTTCCCCATTCGCCAAATATACCAACCGTGAAAGGCTCTTTAGGTGCATCCAATATGGTTTGGACGAGTGTTTGCGAATAGTTTTTAGAATCAAACTGGTCGCCATCGCGCAGATCAATTTCTTGGTCAGTAATAAATCTCATTGGGCACCTTTATTTGTTCGGATTGTTTCTACCAACACATTCACCGCAGACTGGTTGAATCTAACACCCCACCCATTGATCCCACTACAACAAATTTGGCCTATATATTTTGGCTCTTCACAGACTTGAGCCGCGAACCAAAGGATTATGAGCCCTCTGTTGGTCTCATAGCGGCCATTTCCAAATTTGAAAAACCGGCAGTTAAGGCCGAAGAGCTCCCATCCATCGTAGTCCACCAAAAGACTTACGCATTCACAGTCCCCCTGCAACCCGGATACTTTGAGCATCCCCAGAACTCATTACCCGCATTAGCGCCTCTCTTGGCAGAACGCTTAACCATCGGACTGCTACAAACTGGGCACACAGGTTCAACACACTCTTTCTCCCTCGCAGTAGAAGCCACAATCGTATCGAAGATGTGCTCCAACGATGCGTTCGAATTGGTCATGCTTTCCTGGCTATCAAGAATCGGCTTGTGCGATGCAAATGAAACACCCTCGGAGACAGGTTTGGCGTGTCGCTCTTTAAGGGATGATATGTGCAGTTTTCTAGTTGCCCATGTCCTCGGAAGCTTCCCAGTTTGGATGGCTTCAATGATCTCCTGTACTTCCTGTTCGGTGAACAGGATATCCAACTTGCTCTTGATGTAAGCCGTATAGCCTCTATCCAGTACATTCTCTGGCATAGGTGTCTTGAACTTGCTCTCCCCCCAGAACATAACGACCGAGTGAAGCTTTGAATGCTCAACGCCCAGAAACTGAGATAGACCCTTGGTATGCCGGTAATTCTGGCGAAGTGGATTCTGGAATCTGAATTTTCCACCAGGAAAGCTTTGCGTCCATTCCGCAGATTTCTCGTTACCGAATATCCAGCCGCTCATGTTCTTTGCTTCGATCACGAATATGCCAAACTGCGAAACAATGACATGATCAATTTGGGTTGTGCCATCGGGGGTGGGAATGGTTACATTGTTGAGCTCGTGATAGATCGACTTGTCGAGCATGATCTTGTGAGGCAGCGACCCAAATGCTTCGCCCAAAAATCCCTTGAACATCGACATCAAACTCATCTACCACTCCACTGGTGAGCTTCAGAACTTACCAGCCTTCGGATATATAGACCATATGCCATAATATATATGCCTAGGCATATACCCTTCCCAATATAAATCGGAATCGGATACAGGACCGTTCCTCAAAACTAAAAAATTACGCAGCCAAAATGGGAAAACCCCCGAAAACTAAAAGTCTCCGAGGGCGTTTTGGCTTCAAAACTCAAACTTCGACGACTAGCCCTGCATCGAATTGGCCATTCTCAATCCCGTTATACGTTTCGTACCCCTTCGGGTTACACACGACCCGCGTGCCGTTCTCGATGTAATCGAAGTTGTCATGGGTGTGCCCATGCACCCACAGATCCATCATCCCGAATAGATGATTGAGATCACTGGCAAAGCAGGCCGACAACAGGCTCCGCTTGAACCGTTCAGCGACAGAGCGCTTGGATGGCAAGTGGTGAGACACAACAACCGTCTTCCCGTCTGTGAACGGCTCATCCAACTTCGCCTGCAGCCAAGCCAGCGACTCTTTGTGCAACTCAACGGCGCGGCTGGGGCTGAAGTGCCCTTTCTCGCCTTCGTGAATCACCCTAAAATCGTTCAAGAAATGCTGGCCTTCTTTCATTGCCCAAGACATCTCTTCCGCCCCAAACAACATGAAATCCGTCCAAAGCGTTGTGCCCAGGAAGCGCACAGAGTCATGCTCTCCGTCGATGATCACCTCATCATCGTCAAGGAAATGCACACCATATTTGCGCGCCTCGATGCGCAGTTCAGCCAACGTGTCTAAGCGCTGCCTGCCGTACATCTCATGGTTCCCGCTGACGTAGATAATCTGCTTGCCAGGGAACTGCTCACGCGCCCATCCAATGCCGTATGCACCGCTGTGAATGTCACCCGCCAGGACCACAACTTCGGCCATGGTTTCTGCAGGCGTAAAGAAGCGGCAATGTTCCAGGTGCAGGTCGCTCAAAATTTGTAGTTTCATCACATCCCTCTCTTGATTGCATACTTCCAAGCAAAACGCATACTCCTAGCATCAACCAGCGCGTGATGCATCCGTTCAGCGTTGTCCTTCCAGAACACTGACAA
>Ga0210033_1003367_pt1 | contig 13051 bp, 9 predicted proteins | sample CryGeymeta201501_FD_185465 | JGI IMG/M metagenome (GOLD analysis project Ga0210033, IMG submission 185465) | Groundwater microbial communities from Crystal Geyser aquifers in Utah, USA - Crystal Geyser metaG 2015-01 (SPAdes) (version 2) | ecosystem: Environmental > Aquatic > Deep subsurface >... | reverse complement strand
CCCCCCCCCCCTCCCCGCGCCTTATGGGCGCGCGCGCCTCCGGCGCGATTCTCACCTCGATGCCATGCTGGTTCTCGACCGATTGGCCGAGTCCTGGGTCAAGTCCCGGGACCCCACATCGAGACGGTCTCTGGCTGGGGAGACGCGGAGGACTGAGGGCCTGCCTCCCGCGCCCTGCCGCCAGTCCACCCCGCCGACCGAAACGCCCCTGGACCCTCGCCACCCCACCGGGCCCCATCGCGCTCGTTGACGGCCCCAGTGGGCCGCACTACGATCAGTCATCCTGGAGCGCGCATGCCTCGAACCGACCTCGCCCGCCGCCAGCGGGCCATGACCGAGCTGGATCGCTACGCGGGCATGGCCGTGAAGCACTCTGTCGAGCAGTACGGGCGTGAGGGCACGCTGCACGACAAGGCCCTGCGCTTGTTCGACGACGACAGCGTCTGGAGTCGGCCGTGGGTGCCGGGGGACTTCGACCTGGGGCGCGCCCGCGAGCACGCGGTCTACCAGGACCGCTTCGACGAGGCGCAGCGGCTGGCCTGGAACCACCTGCAGTGGGGCCTGGACTACAGCATCGTGGGGCGAGGCGAGCTGCAGATCATCGTCATCAACCGCCACGCGGTGAAGGCCTTTGAGGGGGTGCTGCCCAGCATGGCGGCCCTGGAGGATCGCGAGAGCTTCGAGGAGGTGGACCACTTTGCGGCCTTCCGCACGGTGATTGAGGGCATGCGCCGGCGCTACCTGCCCCAGCGGGCCGAGCCCCTGTACGCGATCTCGCCCTCGGGCTTCCAGAGCGAGCGGGTCAACCGCGTCATGCGCCACGCCATCGGCTTGATGGGCCGGGCGACCCTGGGCCCGCACTTCCCGGCGCTGTTCTTCCTGGCGCGGGGCCTGAAGACCCACAACTTCAAGCCCTTCGAGAACGCCATCGCGACCTGGGACGAGGGGCCCGAGGGCATCCGCACGATCAGCCACCTGCACCGCCTGGACGAGTCGCGGCACATGGCGACGTCGCTGTGGATCGCCCGGCTGGCCAACGATGTGCTGGATGAGGCTCCCTTCGAGAGCCGCACGCTGTTCCGGGCCGCCGTGCACGCGGCCTGGCCGCCGGGCCGCATGGCCGAGAGCCGCATCGGCTACTGGCGGACGGTGCTGGACGAGGCGCCGATCTTCCAGACGGTGCCGCGCGAGGAGCGCGCGTTGCTGCTGGCCCACGTGGCCCACAACACGGAGCAGGGCCTGCAGCACCTGCACTTCCGCCAGGAGAACCTGACCCGCCAGGCCAACAAGAAGATCGTCGAGGAGTGCGGCCTGCCGCTGCCGCTGAAGCGGGCCTTCGTGGACGCCCTGCGGGCCGACCCGGCCACATCGCCCCTGGTCGATGCCGTGGTCCTCCCCGCCGCCTGATCCTCCGGGCGGGCGCGACGCCCGGCACCGGGCTTCTTCCCCGAGGCAGCACTGCAGATGGCCTCTCTCCTCGCCGACCGGGTACCGCTGCCGGGCCTGGTCCGGACGGTGGGCTCGCAGGCGCACACGGCCTGGCTCAACCGCACCCTGTGGTCTCCCCGGCACCTGCTGGGGGCGGTGCGGCTGCCCCTGCACTGGGCCCTGCGGCGGGACTACTCGGCCCCGCATCCGCTGGCCCTGGCTTGGTACCTGACCCACGCCTGCCCCGAGGCCTGCGACTTCTGCAACGTGACCCAGGCCCTGGACCAGGAGCAGCCGGCGATGAGCCCGGCCCAGGCCGGCGCCCTGGTGGATCGGCTGGTGCCGCGCATCCCCGTGGTGGCGCTGGGGGGCGGTGAGCCGATGGTCTACCCGGGCGTGGTCGACCTCATCGACCGGATCCAGCACCGCGGGGGGCGGGTCTTCCTGGTCACCTCGGGCACCCCGGTGGGGCCGGGCCGGGCCGGGGACCTGGCCCGCATGGGTCCGGCGATGATCATGGTCAGCATCCTGGGGGACGAGGCCAGCCACGACCGCCGGATGGGCCGGGCGGGCACCTGGCGACGCGCCACGGCGGCGGTCCGCGCCCTGGTCGCGGCGCGGGACCCGCACCGCACCCGGATCATCCTGAACTGCACGGTCGGGCCCCAGGACGCCGAGGTCCTGCCGGCCGTGGCGGCCCTGGCGCGGGAGCTGGGCGTGGACGGGCTGCGCTTCACCTGGTTGTCCTTCCTGGGGGCCAGCGAGCGTAGCGATCATGACCAGGACTCGCTGTACCACGTGATCCCCGACGCAGAGCTGGCCGCCTTCGACCCGGCCCCGCTGCTGGCGGCGGCCGCCGCGGTGGAGGCCGAGTACGGCCACTTCGTGGAGTTCCTGCCGCGGCTGTCCCCCGCCGAGCGCCAGGCCTGGTTCCGCCCCGGGGGCGGGGTGGACCGCCGCTGCCTGAGCTTGTGGCACACGCTGTTCCTGCGCCCCGACGGCCAGGTCGTACCCTGCGGTCACCTCCAGGAGGCTCCCCTGGGCTCGCTGCTCGATCAGGACCTCGGGGGGCTGTGGAATGGCGCCCCGCTGCGCGAGGTCCGCCGGGCCCAGGGCGCCTCGCCCTTTTCGATCTGCCACCGCTGCTGCAAGGTCTGAGCGCTGTGACCCTCCCTCCCTCCGCATCGCTGCCGACCGTGCTCGGCGTCTACGACGGCACCCACGACGCGGGGGCCGCGCTGGTGCGGGAGGGGCGGCTGGTCGCGGCCTGCAACGAGGAGCGCTTCACCCGGCGCAAGGGCCAGGCGGGCTGGCCGGCGGCCTCGATCCAGGCCTGCCTGGAGGTGGCCGGGGTGCAGCCCCACGAGGTCGACCGCGTCGCGGTGGCCGGCCTGGTCAACCCCAACCCCGGCCTGCGCCTGGTCCGCGGCCTGCAGGACCGCTGGCGGCTGGACGAGGAGTGGTTCTACCGGCCCTCGCCGACCCTGGGCAGCCGGGTGGGGGACTGGCTGCAGTTCGACAGCCCCTTCCCGCACCTGGAGAGCGGGGCCCTGCCGGTGCGGGCCTGGCGCCCCCTGCTGGCGACGCGGCTGCGGGCCGATCTGCGGGAGAGCCTGGGGGTCCACGCCGCGGGCGTCGACCTGGCCTTGCTGGACCACCACCGCTGCCATGCGGCCTCGGCCTGGCACACGTCGGGGCAGCTGCGCGGCCTGGTGGTCGTGGCCGACGGGCTGGGCGACGGGCTGGCGACGACCCTGTGGCGGGGCGAGGGGGCGGACCTGGTCCTGCTGGACGCCCGGCCCTACCCGAACTCCTACGGCCTGCTCTACGCGACCATCACGGGCTTCCTGGGCTTCCGCCCCTTCCGCCACGAGGGCAAGCTGACGGGCCTGGCCGCCCGCGGCGATCCGGCGGCGGTGACGGTGCCCTTCCCCTTCGAGGGGCCGGTGCAAGCCCGCAGGATCACTGAGCGCTTCGGAATGCCGATGCGGCCATGGCTGGAGCGGCTGCGGCCCTTCCGCCGCGAGGACGTGGCGGCCTGGCTCCAGCACCACCTGGAGCAGGACCTGGGCGCCCTGGTCGCGAGCTGGCTGCAGCGCACCGGCCTGTCGCGGGTCTCGGTGGCGGGCGGGGTCTTCGCCAATGTGCGGCTGAACCAGGTGATCGCGGCCCGGCCCGAGGTCGAGGATCTGTGGGTGTTCCCCCACATGGGAGACGGCGGGCTGGCCGTCGGCGCGGCCTTGGACCAGGGCATCGCCCCCGGGGCCCAGGTGGCGCCCCCGCTGGCCCACGCCTTCCTGGGTCCGTCCTTTGAGGAGCCGGCCATGGAGGCGGCCCTGCGGGCAGGCGGCCTGCGGATCACGCGGCCCGGTGAGCTGCAAGAGGAGCTGGGGGCCCGCCTGGCCCGGGGTGAGGTTGTGGCCCGCTTCACCGGCGCCATGGAGGTCGGGCCGCGCGCCCTGGGGCACCGCTCGATCCTGGCCCCGGCCGACGCCCAGATCAGCGAGCGCCTGAACCACGCCCTGGACCGCAGCGACTTCATGCCCTTCGCGCCCTTCCTGCACGAGCGCGACGCGGACGACTGGACCGAGGGCCTGGAGCCGGTCCGCCACAGCGCCTGCTTCATGACCGTGGCCGTCGATGCTCGGCCCTCGCTGGCCCGGGCCTGCCCCTCGGCCGTACATGTCGACGGCAGCCTGCGGCCCCAGCTGGTCGGCCCCGACAGCCAGCCCGACCTGGGCGCCATCCTGGACGCCTACCGGGGCCGGACCGGGCGCCCCGCCCTGATCAATACCAGCTTCAACATGCACGAGGAGCCCATCGTCTGCTCGCCCGAGGACGCCGTCCGCGCCTTCGTCGCCGCGCGCCTGGACGCCCTGGCCATGGGTCCCTTCCTCGCCACCCTGCCGCCTGCTGGATGAGGGCCTCGCGGGCGGGACGCGCGCAGTTAGGGCGGGGCTGATGCCCACGCTCGGCTTGGTCTTTCCGCGCTTCCGCTACCCCTCGGGTGACTACCCCCTGGGGCTGGCCCTGCTGGCGGCGGTGGTCCGACGCGAGCTGGGCTGGACCGTCGCGATCTGCGACACGACCTTCGACCCGCGCATGGAGCGCATCGAGGCCTTCTACCAGGAGCACCGCCCCGACGTCGTCGGCATCGGCATGAGCACCCTGATGTTGGGAGAGGGCCTGCAGGCCGCCGCCCGGGCCCACGCCCGGGGCATCCCGGTGATCGCCGGGGGCCCCCACCCGACGACGGACCCCCAGGCCGTGCTGGACCACCCGGGCATCGACGCCGTGGTCCTAGGTGAGGGGGAGCTGGCTCTTCTGGAACTGCTGCCCATGCTGCTGGCCGGCCGGCGCGGACCGGTAGAGGGCGCCTGGGTCAAGGACCTGGACGGCAGCGTGCTGTCCTCGCCTCACCGTCGCGGCTACCCCGACCTGGACGCCTTGCCCCTGCCGGCCTGGGACCTGGTCGACATGCCGACCTACCTGGCGGCCTGGGGCCAGCTCGACAGCGTGCGGCCGGGCCTGCGCGGCGTGAACATCTCGGGCTCGCGCGGCTGCCCCTTCTCCTGCACCTTCTGCCAGCCGGTGCTGGACCGCATGTTCGGCAAGAAGCTGCGCCAGCGCAGCGCCGAGAGCCTGGTCGAGGAGATCCGCGCGCTGAAGGAGCGCTACGACATCGACGGCTTCTGGTTCACCGACGACACCTTCACGACGAACCACCGCTGGGTGGAGCGCTTCTGCGACCTGCTGGAGGACAGCGGCCTGGACCTGCTGTGGGGCTGCACGACGCGGGCGAACCTGATCAAGCCCGAGCTCATGGCCCGCATGCACCAGGTCGGCCTGCGCAAGCTTGGCATCGGCATGGAGAGCGCCACCGAGCGCATCCGCGAGGGGGTCTACGGCAAGGGTGTGTCCGCCGACGCCATCGACCACACCGTGCGCGTGGCCCGGCAGACCGGCGTGCAGACCCTGCTCTTCCTGATGTTGGGCGCGCCGGACGAGACGCGGGCCGAGATGGTGGCGACCATCGAGCAGGCGGCCCGCCTGCCGGCGACCGAGGCGAGCTTCAGCCTGTTCGTGCCCATCCCCGGCACCGACATCCACGCGGCCATGATCGACCAGGGCTACGCCCTGAGCACCGACTACACCGACTACGACTACTACGCCCGGCAGCCCTTCCAGGGGGCCATCGACCGCCGGGAGCTGCGCATGATCCAGCGCTGGGCCTACCTGCGCTTCTATACGCACCCCTACCGCTGGCCCAGCCTAGCCCGGACCGCGGGCAGCCGCAGCGGCCTGCGCAGCGTGGGTCGTAAGCTGCTGCGCATCCTGCCTCAGGGCCGGGGTGCCCACGCCGCCCCGGGGGGACCGACCGCAGCCAGCGTGCGGCCGGTGCCGGCGCCGGCGTCGTCGGACCCGCCCGGGCTGAGCGGGGGCTGAGTCAGCTCATCCAGTTCCAGTCCTTCTGCAGGGCCCACTTGGTCGTGATCTTGCGGACCCGGGTCCAGAAGCGGAAGCCGTCCCAGCCCGTGATGTTGCCGGCGCCGAAGCAGGAGTCGTTCCAGCCGCCGAAGCCGAAGGGCTCGCGGGGAACGGGCACGCCGACGTTGACGCCGCACATGCCGGCCTCGACCCGCCCCATGACCCGGCGGGCGACCTCACCCGAGGTCGTGTAGACGCAGCTTGCGTTGCCGTAGGGGTTGGCGTTCTCCAGGTCCAGGGCCTGCTCCAGCGTGTCGACCCGGATGATCGACAGGACCGGGCCGAAGATCTCTTCTTTGGCGGCGACCATGTCGGGCCGCACGTGGTCGAGGACCGTGGCGCCCATCCAGTAGCCCTCGGAGTGGCCCTTGCCGGCCCCGCGACCGTCCACCGCGACCGTCGCCCCCTGGGCCTCTGCGTCGTCGATGTAGCCCTTGATCCGGGCCACGCTGGCCTCGCTGTTGATGGCCCCGTGGTCGGTGCCGGCCTTCAGCCGGGCGGCGGCGGCCTTGACCCCGTCCAGGATGGGCTCGACATCGCCCACGGCCACCAGGTTGGCGGCGGCCATGCAGCGCTGGCCCGAGCAGCCGGTGAAGCTGGCGACGATGTTGTCGATGGTCACCTGGGGGTCGGCGTCGGGCACGACGATCAGGTGGTTCTTGGCGCCGCCCAGGCACAGGGCCCGCTTGCCCGCCGTGGCGGCCCGGCCGTAGACCATCTTGGCGACGCGGGTGCTGCCGACGAAGCCCAGGGCCTTGATGCTTGGGTGGTCGCACAGGGCCTCGACCGCCTCGCGCCCGCCGTTGACCACGCTGAAGATGCCGTCGGGCAGGCCGGCCTCACGGAAGAGCTCGCCCAGGGCGATCATCGACAGGGGGGTCTGCTCGCTGGGCTTGAGGATCATGGCATTGCCGCCCACCAGGGCCTGGGGCAGCATCCACATGGGGACCATCAGCGGGAAGTTGAAGGGGGTCACGCCGGCCACGACGCCCAGGGGCTCGTAGCGAAGCTCGCAGGTCACGCCGCGGCTGACCTCGAGCTGGGTGCCGGCGGCCAGGCTGGGCAGCGAGCAGCCGAACTCGGCGCACTCGATGGCCTTGTCGACCTCGGCCTTGGCCTGGGAGTAGATCTTGCCGTTCTCGTGGCTGACCAGCCAGGACAGCGACTCGAGATCGCGGACCAGCAGCTCGCGCAGCCGGTAGAAGACCTGGGCCCGCTCGCGGATCGGCAGCTCGCGCCAGGCGGGCAGGGCGGCCTGGGCGGCCTGGACGGCGGCGTCCACGTCGGCGGCACCCGACAGGGTGACCTTGCCCATGGACAGGCCATAGCGGGGGTTGATCACGTCCAGGCTGCCGTGGGCGTCGGCGGCGCCGACCCAGCGGCCGCCCACCAGGTTCTTCGCGTCCACCCAGGGCGTGAAGCGGTAGGAGCTGGCGGGGAAGCGGGGGATGGCGGGCTGAGCGCTCATGACGGCTCTCCGAGGGAGCGGTGGGGGACGAGCTTCATGAGCAGCAGGTACAAGGAGCCTGCCAGCCCGAAGCCGACGAACCACGCGTAGGTGTAGATCTGGTCGAAGACCGCAGGTACCGTAGCCAACAGGCCGGCCGAGTGCAGGAAGCCCGGCACGTTGGGCAGCACGGCCACGACCAGGGCGACGATGGCGACCAGGTTGAAGCCGCCCTGGTAGCGGTAGGGCCCGTCCAGGCGGTACAGGCCCTGCAGGTCGTAGCGGGTCCGGCGCAGCAGGAAGTAGTCGGCGATCAGGATGCCGCCGATGGGGCCGAGCAGGGCCGAGTAGCCGATGAGCCAGGTGAAGATGTAGCCGCCGGTGCTGGCGATGAGCTTCCAGGGCATCATCGCGACGCCCAGGCCGGCCGTCACCATGCCCCCCATGCGGAAGGTGATCCGGTGGGGCGCCGCGTTGATGAGGGCGTTGGCCGGGCTCACGACGTTGGCGGCGATGTTGGTCGACAAGGTCGCGATGGACAGGGCGAAGAGCGACAGGACGACCGTGAAGCCGCCGCCCATCTTGCCCAGCAGCACGGTCGGGTCCCAGATGGCCTCGCCGTAGATGACGGTGGTGGCGCTGGTGACGGCGACCCCGATGAAGGCGAAGAGCGTCATGGTGGTCGGCAGGCCGATGGCCTGGCCCAGGATCTGGTCGCGCTGGCTCTTCGCGTAGCGGGTGAAGTCCGGGATGTTGAGCGAGAGGGTGGCCCAGAAGCCCACCATGGCGGTGAGCGAGGGGAAGAAGACCGACCAGAACTGGCCGTCCTTTGGACCGCCGGGGTCGAACTGGCTGGGGGTGGACAACATGGGGCCGAAGCCGCCGGCATTGACGAAGGCCCAGCCGAGCAGGGCCAGGCCCATGACGATCAGGAAGGGCGCCGCCCAGGTCTCCAGCACCCGGATGCTCTCGACGCCCTTGTAGAGGATCCCGACCTGCAGGCCCCAGAAAGCCAGGAAGCACAGGAACTGCACCAGGTTGATGCCGAGGAAGGCCAGGGGGTCGCCGCCCAGGGCGTGCCCGGCCATGGCGCCCATGAGCTGGTAGATTGCCGCCCCGCCGATCCAGGTCTGGATCCCGAACCAGCCGCAGGCGACCAGGGCGCGCAGCAGGCTGGGGATGTGGGCCCCGTGCACGCCGAAGCTGGCCCGGGCCATGACCGGGAAGGGGATGCCGTACTTGGTGCCGGGGTGACCGTTCAGGATCATGGGCGCCAGCACGATGACGTTGCCCAGCATGACGGTGAGCACCGCCTGGATCCAGCTCATGCCCTGGTCGATGAGCCCCGCGGCCAACATGTAGGTCGGCACGCAGACGACCATGCCGACCCACAGGCTGGCCATGTTGAGCACCGACCAGTGCCGGTCGGCGGCCAAGCAGGGCCGGATGTCGTCATTGATCAGGCTGGGATCCGCGTTCTCGATGACCGCTGCCGACAGGGTGCTCGGGGACACGGAGGGGAGCTGCGCCAAGGGCGCCTCCAGGGCCTGGGAGGAGGAGCCCGGGCCCGGCCGCGGTCACGAGGGCGGGGACCGGAGGGCCGGGCCGCGAGCGCTTAGCCGCGGTCGACCGCGGTGGGCGTGGATCGCACGTTGCGGGTCTGCTGGGCGGACCAGAATTCGCTGAAGCAGGGGCGGTTCACGTAGCGGCCGGTGCCGCGCTCGGTCCGCAGCTCGCCGTCCTGCCAGAGCACCCGACCGCGGGACAGGGTGACCGCGGCGCTGCCGATGGTCTCCATGCCCTCGTAGATGTTGAAGTCGATGTTCTGGTGGTGGGTCTTGGCCGAGATGGTCCGCGTGCGCGCCGGGTCCCAGACGACGATGTCGGCGTCGGCGCCCGGCTGCAAGCAGCCCTTTTGCGGCAGCAGGTTGAAGATCCGTGCCGTGTTGGTGGACGTGACGGCCACGAACTGGCTGGGCGTGAGCTTGCCGGTCCGCACGCCGTGGTGCCACAACACCCCCATACGATCCTCGACCCCGCTGGTGCCGTTGGGGATCTTGCGGAAATCGTCGCGGCCCATGCGCTTCTGGTCCTGGCAGAAGCAGCAGTGGTCGGTGGCGGTGGTCTGCAACATGCCCGACTGCAGGCCCTTCCACAGCGCCGCCTGGTGCTCGGGGGCCCGGAAGGGGGGGCTCATCACGTAGCCGGCGGCGCGGTCCCAGTCGGGGTCGCGGTAGTGGCTGTCGTCGATGACCAAATGCTGGGCCAGGACCTCGCCGAAAGCCACCTGGCCGGAGAGCTTGGCGCGGGTGATCGCCTCCAGCGACGGGATGCAGGAGTTGTGCACGATGTAGACCGGCACGCCCAGGACCTCGGCGATGCGCAGGGCCCGGTTGGCGGCCTCGCCCTCGACTTCGGGCGGGCGGGACAGGGGATGGCCCTCGGGTCCGCGGATGCCCTGGTCGTAGATCTCCTGCTGCAAGGCGAAGACCAGCTCGCCGTTCTCGGCGTGCAGGGTCGGCAGCGCCCCCAGCTCGCGGCAGCGCCGGAAGCTGTTGATCAGGATCTCGTCGTCACACATCATGGCGTTCTTATAGGCCATGAAGTGCTTGAAGCTGTTGACCCCGCGCTCCTGCGTGAGGACGCCCATCTCCTTGGAGACCTGGTCGGACCACCAGGTCACGGCCACGTGGAAGGAGTAGTCGCTGGCGGCCTTCTCGGCCCAGCCCCGCCAGGCGTCGTATGCCTCGATCAGCGACTGTCCGGCGCTGGGGATGGCGAAGTCGATGATCATGGTGGTGCCGCCGGCAGCCGCGGCCGAGGTCCCGGTGAAGAAGTCCTCACTGGCCACGGTGCCCATGAAGGGCAGCTCCATGTGGGTGTGCGGATCGATGCCGCCCGGCATGACATAGCAGCCGCCGGCGTCGATGATCCGGGCTCCGGCCGGCGCCTCCAGCTGCGGACCGACCGCGACGATCTTCTCGCCCTGGATCAGGACGTCGGCGCGGCGCTCGGTGTCGGCGGTCACCACGGTGCCGCCACGGATCAGCGTGTACATGGTGTGCTCCTCAGCCCAGGTTGGGGTCGACGATGTCGCCATAGGCGTCGGGGCGCCGGTCCCGGTAGAACTGCCAGACCTTGCGGACCTCGTCGATCATCTCCAGGTCCAGGTCGGCGATGACCAGCTCGTCCTGGTCGCGGCTGGCCTGGGCCTCGAACTGTCCGCGCGGGTTCACGAAGTAGGACTGTCCGTAGAACTCGCCGATGCCCCAGGGGGCCTCGCTGCCGACGCGGTTGATGGCGCCGATGAAGTAGGTGTTGGCGACGGCGGCGGCGGGCTGCTCGAGCTTCCACAGGTACTCGGACAGACCGGCCACGGTGGCCGAGGGGTTGAAGACGATCTCGGCGCCGTGCAGGCCCAGGGCGCGCCAGCCTTCGGGGAAGTGCCGGTCGTAGCAGATGTAGACGCCGACCTTGGCGTACTTGGTGTCGAAGACCGGGTAGCCGCCGTCGCCGGGCTTGAAGAAGTACTTCTCCCAGAAGCCGGAGGTCTGGGGGATGTGCTGCTTGCGGTACTTGCCGAGCAAGGTGCCGTCGGCGTCGATGACGACGGCGGTGTTGTAGTAGACGCCGCGCATGGCCTTCTCGTAGATCGGCACCACGATGACCATCTCGTACTTCTTGGCGTACTGGCTCATCAGGTCGGTGATCGGCCCGGGCACGGTCTCGGCGGCGTCGTACCAGCGCTTGTCCTGGCTCGGACAGAAGTAGGGGCCGTTGAAGATCTCTTGCAAGCAGAGGATCTGCACGCCCTTGGCGCCGGCCTCGTCGATGAGCGGCAGGTGCTTGTCCAGCATCGCCTGCTGGATCTCGGCGACGGGGCGGGTCTCGTCGTTGATGGGGTTGCGGGCCTGGATGAGGCCACAGCGGACGATCTGGGGCATGCAGCACCTCGTGGGGGGAGCGGGGAGCGGGAGCGGGGTCCGGAGAGGGAGTCGGGACGGTACCACGGCTTCGACGCCGCCGAACGCAGGGGGCACGCCAGACCCCCGTCTCCGGAGCAGGCATGAGCACCGACGGGCCCCAGGGCGGCCCTCGATCCACAGCACCCCGTCGGGATAGTCGACGACGACCTCGCGCCGGTGCCGGGCACTGCCGCCCAGGGCGCTGGAGCCGGCCTCGCCGTGGTCCGCGGTGGGCCAGTCGGGGTGCTGGTCGTGCCAGCGATCGAAGACGGCCGCGCCGAGGAAGGAGGTGGCGCGGATCGCTGGGCCGGGGGACTGGGCCCGGGCGGTGTCCGTGAGCTGCGTGTGGGCGCCGGTGTCGAAGAGCAGGGCTACGGTCTTGCAACAGACGCGGTCTTGTACACGGCGGCTGTGGCGGCGACCCGCCTCTACCAGCCGGGGAGCGGCACCATGTAGAAGCTGCCGGTTGTGCCGGTGTTGTCTCCCCAGCGAACACCATCTGCTACCAGAAGCTGGTTGCGGCCGCCTACCGTGATGGTGTCGATCTGCTGGCTCGTAAAGGCGCTGTCGCCTTCATAGTGATAGTTGAGCAGTCGCAGATCGGTGTCGGTGTTGGTGTTGGTCCAGGTGCCCTCCTGGCCGCCATAGACGACATCCACCGTGTTCGTGGCGAACCCGGGCACGCCCACCACAAGGTCGGGACGGCCGTCGTCGTCCAGGTCTGCCACTGCCAGGCCGCGGCCGACATTTGCGCCATATGTGGACCCTACGACCTGCACGGGGGCCGTGTCGAGCCACGCAGTGTCGTCGATCGGACCGTAGATGATACCCGCGCAGCCTGCATCCGCGGCGTAGGTATTGTTCTGGCTCGGGGCTGCGACGGCGATGTCGTCGTAGCCGTCGCCGTTCCAGTCGAACTCGCCCCCGCCAGCTCGGCGGTGTGTATGTACATGTACGTACCGAGCTCGACGCTCGCAAGATCAGTATCGCCCAACGTCGTGGTTCCGCGCTCGCTGGCGCTGACGACGAAGACCCGCGCACCGTGGTACTTTGTCTCGCCCGGGTCGGCGATCAGCAGCTCGGGGATCCCATCGCCGTCCATGTCGCCGGCCACTGCGACGGTGCTTCCGATCCAGACCGAGGTGGCGTTGGAGCCCATCCATGACGCAATGGCGTCGTCGCTGCTTCGAACTTCATCCAGGGGAGAGGGGAGCAGCACTGCACCCCCGGCAAAGCTGAACATGCCCCTCCCACTGAGCAGCAAGTCGGGCAACCCATCTCCTGTGACGTCGGGCACCACCGCCACATCTGCTTGTTCGTAGGAATCCGACCCGCTGCCGACGATGCGCGGCGTGGACGCCCCGAGATCGACCCGTCCCGAGAGGGGCCCGTACAGGATGAACGCGGTATCACGGGTATCCGATGAGGCGACCCCTGCCGTGACAAGGTCCGCGATCCCGTCACCATCCAGGTCCGTACTGCCATCGAACGCCGTTGCAAGATGGTAGGTAACGGTTCAGCCCCATTTGGTGAGGGTGTACTCAGGAACATCGCGTCCCCCATTGCCGCGTTGACGCGTCAATGGTTATGCTTGGTCCGATGCCAACTACCGTCCAAGAACTCGTCTCCCTGGTACTCGACCTGCAAGGTCGGCTCGCCGAGGCCGAACGCCGTGTGGCGGCGGCGGACCTGAGGGTGGCGCAGTTGGAGCGCGAGAACGCTG
>Ga0210033_1003366_pt1 | contig 13051 bp, 12 predicted proteins | sample CryGeymeta201501_FD_185465 | JGI IMG/M metagenome (GOLD analysis project Ga0210033, IMG submission 185465) | Groundwater microbial communities from Crystal Geyser aquifers in Utah, USA - Crystal Geyser metaG 2015-01 (SPAdes) (version 2) | ecosystem: Environmental > Aquatic > Deep subsurface >... | reverse complement strand
ATCAGCAGCGCTGGCGGCGTGCGCCTGGAGGCCATGACCGCTGAACTGATGCTGCGCGGACTGCCCGGGGTGTTCTGCGCTGGCGAAATGCTCGACTGGGAAGCGCCGACCGGCGGCTATCTGCTGACCGCCAGCATGGCCTCCGGCCGAGTCGCCGGTGTTGGCGTGCTGAATTGGTTGCAGCAACCGGCGTAGCCAGGATGGAAGCGTAGCCCGGATGCAGCGTAGCGGAATCCGGGACCAAAACTGATCGGCGATGCCGACGCGGTCGACGCTTGATTTCGCCGCGAAAAAGGCCTGAACGAAGCACGCCGCCGTGGCGATTTGGTGGGCCCGGCGCGGCCATGGTCGGCAGACCGGGCGCTGGGCGTTCGGCGGCTATTCGAAACCGTTCGCAAACAGTATCCCGGCGGCGGCCGGATAGACCAGGGCCAGTGCGGCCTGATCGTCTGGCTTCAGCGCGGCGCCGCGGCCATCGCCGAAGGCGGTGGCGCGCATGGTGGCGATTTGCTCGGCGGCGGTGGCACTGGCGCAGCTACCACTTTGGGTGTCGCCGCAGGAATGCGCCAAGCCAACCACATGCCCCATTTCGTGGACCATTACTTCGGCGCCGTTTTTGCCGGTATCGCCATCGAAGTAGCAGGCGACGCCATCCTGCACCTGGATGCGGCCTTCGAATGCTTCGTTGTAAGGCAGACCGTTGGACATCGTGCTGGTTGTGAAGAAACACGGCCCACCGTTGGCCAGTACCCCGCCGTCGGCACAACTGTAGCTACCGGGGATAGCATTCAGCGGATCGTTCCATAGCACGCTGTGGCCATCCGACGTGCCGTCATCACAGTGCGTGTCGGGTGCGGCAATGGTGCCCCCGCTGTGGGTCACGGTGAGCTTGCTACCGGCGTCGTTGGTCAGCGCATTGGCAGCCGCCGTGATCATCGCAAATTCGTCCTGGACCATGCCCACCTGACCCGCAGCAGTGGACACCCAGTTCAGGGCGGTATTGCTGTCGAACTGGAACCAACGCACCGCGTTGCCATTGCCGCCGAGCAGCAGATTGAATTTCGCTTGCGGCAGTTGCAGCGCCTTGGCGTCCAGGAAATAGTCCGCCGCGTCGTCGGCCCGGCCAGCGACCGCGGCTTGCAGCCAAGTCTCGAAGCGCTCGGCATCGCGCGGCTGGTGAAACTTGGCGTTGCGCCCCTGTCCATGATCCTTGCCGCTGTCCAGCACCCGCGTGAAGTAGCTCAGGCCCTGGTGCTGCTGCTTGAAAAACAAGCCGAGGGTCAGTTGCTCGGCCTGCAAGATGCCGTCTCCGCGAAGTTCGGCGAACAACAGCAGAGTCTGGCCTTTGTGCAGCGTCGGAATAGCAAAGTGCTGCTCGCCGAAACCGGAACCAAGCACGCCACCGGGTAGCGCCAGATGGACGATCCTGGGCAACGGCGGACCTTTGAACTGCTGCTGCAGTTGCAGCGCGTAGGGCGACTCGATGCCCGCTGGCCCGCGCACGGGCGCCAACGCTTCCAACACCTGAGCACGGAGCACCAAGGGCGAACTATCGACCAGGTGCTGGTCGCTGACCATGACATAGCTGAAGGCCTGGGCCCGGCCAACCAGCAGCGCCCCCAGCAAGCCCGCCAGCAGCACCGGCGCAGACCATGATCGAAAGATTTGCATGTCACTCTCCTCTGAACAAAGCGAACTCGCCCGAGGATACGCCTTCAGGGACGCCCCCAGCGGGAAGCACCCGCCGCGTTTCAGACCGATAACAACGCGGGACACCCACAATATCGCCAGCGCAATCTACCCCGCGCGGCGCGCTGTCAACCTTGTCAGGCAACCAAGAACCCCCATGACAGATTCGGGACGGGCAGATTCGGAACACCCGCAATTGCGTGAAATGATGGCCTCGGAACCGCCGGAATCCCCAGGCTCGGGAGCCTGCGCGTTATCGGCGCGCGCCAGCCCGCGTGGCGGGCTTCCGCGACGCCTTGCCTAGCGCACCCTCAGCCCATTTGTTGAGACTGGTGCCGCTTTTCGCTGCGGCCTTGAGTGCGGCAGCATGCACCGCGGGCGCAATACGCAGCATGAGTTTGCCGCTTGCCGGCTTCTCCGCAGCCGAACCCAGTTCCCTGGAGGCGGCCAGATAGTCGTCGATGGCGGCGTGAAAGCTGGACTCGAACTCGGTGATCGACTCGCCGTGGAAGGCGATGATATCGTCGATGCCCTGGACGCGCCCAACGATGATCTTGTCTTCCGCGTCGAAGACCATGCTTGCCGTGTAGCCCTTGTAGGACATGGAATTGATCATGGTTTGATCTCCGTACTCGTGATGAACTCCCGCACCGCCAAGACACGGTAGCGCAACGCTTCCTTGCCTGGGTGCGGCCTATGGAGCGTCATCTTGCGGCCATTGAACGCAAACGTGACTGATGAACCTGCGCCTTCAATGACCCTGCAGCCAGCCGCCCTGAGCAACGACTCGATCCGCGCCCATTCAATGTTCCCATTGGCCGGGTCGGCGCGTATCTTCTCAAGCGTCTTGCGATGCGTCCCGTTCACCCGTGCGATGATAGCGCTTTTACACATTTTTGCAATCATCGCGCCGCCGTACCGGCGAGCTCACGTCTCCCGGGCTTGGGCGGCAACGACGTCGGTTGCCATCGCGCGTGTAGCGCGTTGTGTTGCTACTCCACCGTCACCGATTTGGCGAGGTTGCGCGGCTGGTCGACGTCGGTGCCGCGCAGCACGGCGACATGGTAGGCGAGCAGTTGCAACGGAATGGTGAACACCGCTGGGAAAATAGGGCTCAGACTGAGATTTCCGACCCAACCAGGGCGATAGGTTGCGCTTAAGCGCAGCGATGCCCAACATTCCGCCTGCACCACGCTGGGTGCTGGGGCGCGGTTGGCAGACTATTTGAGCGAGTAGCGAGTAGCGAGTAGCCCGGATGAAGCGCAGCGCAATCCGGGTCAGCAGGCGAACGAAGAGCCGGGGTCGCGTCTCAATACTGTTCGTTTAGACGTTTTTGTGTCCCGATCGCGGCGTCTCCACAGTGGGGCGGGCCATGGCACGAACCAAGGCGGTGTTGGGTTCTGGGGCGCGACTGAGCGACTACCTCAGCGCGAGCTTGCTGGCGCTTGTGTATCCCGCCGAGTCGGTGCAGCAGGCGCTCGACGAGCACGGCGTCAGTAGCCAGCGCATACGCCGCTTTCCGGCGCTGGTCGGAACGTACTACTGCATGGCTTTGAGCCTGTACCCGGAAGCGGCGTATGCGGACGTGTTCGCGGTGGTGGCGCAGGGTCTGGCGTGGATACAGGGTGAGGAAGCGGTGCCGACCGTCGCCAAGTCCTCAATCAGCGCGGCGCGCAGCAAGATCGGTTACGCACCGTTGCGGACCTGGTTCGAGCGCGCCTGCGTGCCGATGGCACAGCCCAAGACCTTCCCGCTGGCGTTTTATCGACACGCTGCACGCAGCAGTTTTTTTTTGCGCATCGACGTGGCAGACTCGGGGTCGCTTCATCCCGCAACCAGGAGCACCCCATGAAAGGTATGGATCAGAAAAAGCAAGGCAAGAAAGCGCCGGCCAAGAGCCTGAAAGAAAAGCGTGCCGACAAGCAGGCCAAGAAGACCAAGTGAGGCAAGTTCGGCGCGGTGTCGGCGCCCAAGCCGATACCGCGCCGGCGTTATTCCGGCCGCGTCGCTGAGGTAACGCGCTCGTGGCCCGCGCCATCGCGGCGGGTGTCGATGCCGGCGTAGTCGGCGATCCGCAACAACTCCCGCACCGCCGACCCTTGGTCGTGGCCGTGCTCCAGCAACAAGCGTCCACCGGGCAGCAAGAATGCCGCTGCCGAAGCGGTGATGGCGCGGATGGCAGAGAGACCATCGCCTCCCGGCGTCAACGCCTGGGCTGGCTCGAAGCGCAGATCGCCTTGATCGAGGTGGGGGTCCGCCGCCGCCACATACGGTGGATTGGCGGCGATCAAATCGAACCGCAGCGCACTGGGCAGCGCAGAAAACCAGTCGCTCAAACAGAAATGCACATGGTCGAGGCCCAAGCGTTGCGCGTTGTCAGCCGCAATCGCGAGCGCGGCAGCGGAGGCATCGACCGCCCAGACTTCCGCCTGTGGACGCGCGCTGGCCAAGGCCAGCGCAATCGCACCGCTGCCGGTGCCGAGATCCAGCAAGCGATAACCACCAGCGCGATCCGGACAAACCGCCAGCGCCCAATCCACCAGCAACTCGGTCTCATGGCGCGGGATCAATACCGCCGGCGTGACCCGCAAGCGCAGGCTGTAGAACTCGCGCTCACCAAGCAAATAGGCAATCGGCTGGCCGTGCTGACGCGCCGCCAGCAATGTCTGGCAGCGCGTCGCCTGCTCGGCATCGAGGCAATCATCGGCATGCGCGAACAACCTGGTTCGCGGCCAGCTCAACGCATGCGCAATCAGGATCTCGGCTTCGCGGCGCGCCTCGGACCCGGCGAGCATGGCCGTGGCGACGCGCAACGCCGTCGCCACCGATGCCCCCGCGGCAATCATGGCGTGATCGCGGATGTGCGCGCGGCCCGCATCAAGGCTGCTCGGTGCTGCTGCTGGGCTCCGTGCCGCTGCTGGGCGCAGTTGCCGCAGCGGGTGCTGCCGACGCCATCGGTGCGGTGTCGTTTGCTTTGTCCGCGTTTGCTTTGTCCGCGTTTACTTTGTCCGCGTTCGCTTTGGCCAGGTTCGCTTTTGCCAGCCACCACGGTTGCCAGGCGCCGCCCTGCACGAAGCATTGCAAGCCCCAACGCAGCCAACCAATCAGCGCCCACGCCAACCAGAATGCCCAGGCCAACATCAGTGCCCGATACAGCCACATCGGCAGACTGATCGCGCTGGCGGTGGGCAGTACCGAGGTGCTCTGGTCATCGAACCAGTGCAAATCGTGGCCGCTGGAACCGTAGCCGACGACATGCAAATCGGGCGTCCCCAGCAGGCCCGAGCTGATCGCCTGAAACAGCGCCATCACCGCCACCAGCGTCAACGCCAGCAGGCCGAGCTGAAGCAAATTGAAGCGCCAGCGCAGCCCATCGGTCGCCAGCCGAGCGCGCGCATCGAGGGCAAACAGCCAGGCCACAAACCACAGCAACGCCCACCACGATACCGTCGAGAAGCCCATCCCCAGCAACATCCAATCTTTCAGTTTGAGCGGCGTGCGGCGGCTTTTCGCCAGCGCCATGGCCAGCAGCAACATCGCCAGCAACTCACCCCAATACAACACCGCCGGGCCCAGCCGTGGGCCGCTGGCCGCGATCAGCCAACGCTCTTCGGGCAAACTCATATTGAGACGCAAATTCGAGGCCGCCGCATGCAGGGCGACCGTCGGCGTCGTCACCCTGAGGCCGGCGCCAACGGCTTCGCGCCAACGGATTTGCAGGCGATTCATCCCCGGCACCACCGGCACGCTGAGACGACCGCCATCGGGCCGCAGGTTGACCAGTTGACCATTGATCTGGACCGCCATCACTTCGGCGGCTTTGGGTAAATCGATGACGTGCTGGCCGCCTTGGGTGGCGCGCAAGTCCACGTCGAGCACCTGCTCGGAACTGCGCTTGCCGACGGTGCTGCTGAGGCTGACCTGATCGATCGCCAGCGTACTGCCGGCCACCGCCTGCGGCCGCTGCACGGTGAGCGTCAACACCTCGCCTGGCAGTGGATGGAACTGATACATACCGGCATCCGGATGCACCCCGGGCACGCCTTGCGGCTGCACATTCCAGGTCGGGCTGACATCCAGCCGCCAGATTTCACTGCGATTGTGCTGGTCCGGCGCGGTCAGCCGCAAGCCATCCACCGCCGCCAGTCGCGACTCCCACTGCACCCAATCCTGATGCTCGCCAAAGGCGGCGGTGAGGACACCGTTTTCGATCGGCAAGTCGCTGCCGAGCACGTATTCATCGGCCAGCAACGGCACCGCCACCGAGAACGCCGAAGTGCTCGGCGCGATCCGTTGCACGGCGGTACGAATGGTCCAATCCAGATCGAAGCGCAGCTCGCGGGTGACCATCACATACGGCGGAAAACTCTGCGCCACCCCGGCCCGATGCTCCGCCGCGCCGGCCGCCAAGGTGCGCGTCAGCTCCAGGCTGCCGGTGGGCAACCTGCCATCATCGATACCACTGGCGGTCCAACCCTCGCCCTGAAATTGCAGGTAGGCCGGCGGCTCGCTGAAACGCAACGACACGGCATCGGCGGCGGCCATCCGCCAGCGGATTTCGGCGCGATGGACACCGCGCGGCAGCGCGATCCACGGACTGCCATCGGCGCCACGCCTGAGCGCGTTGACTCCGACGCCATCGAGGGTGATCGCGGTCAAGCCCAGCAGCCCCTCGTTACCCGGCAGCGGCAAGGCAATCGCCTCGGCCGCGTGCAACACCAGCACCGCGCTCAAATTGCCGCCCTCGGCGTGAACCTCGGCGCTGGCAATGCGACCGCAACGGGGGGTGCATTCCGGCAACTGGCGCAAGCGCTGGCCCAACTGATCGAGCAGCGCTGGCGCGGGCGTGTCGGCGGCCAGCGCCGGTGCCGTCGCCAGCAGTGACCACAGCAGCACACTGCCGAGCCGCCCAGCCAGCGGCAAGCGCAGACCGAATCCCATCTGCATCAAGCGCAACAGGGTCAGCGCCAACAAGGCGACGATGGCCAATCGCGCCAGTCGCGTCAGCCAGGGTGGCGACAGCAGCAGGCGCACCGTTTGCGTGGGCAGCACCGGACCGGCGACATCGATCTGATAATCGCGCCATTGCCAGCCAGGTTCGCCGGCACCGGCCTGGACAATGGTGTTGCTGGCGTAACGCTTCAGCAGTTTGGGTTTGTTCTCCACCAGCGACGCGACCGAAGCCACGTTCTCGCGCCTGCGTTCCACTTTGTCGTCACCATCGATCCGGCTACCGGTGACGGTCACCGACTCCAGCGTCTGCGGTGCGTCGGACGCCGACGCTGCTGGTGCTGGTGGCGGCGGCGGCGCTTCGGCTACCGGCAAAGCCTCGTCGTAGACAAGCTCTTCCGGGGGGGACCCATCCGACTTTTGGCGCTCTTGCTCCAGCGATCCCAGCGCTGCCGCCTTGCCGGGATCGTTGTACGCATAGGACTCGGTGTATGCGCCCGCCGCTTCCAGTTGCGGATACAGCGCCTGGCGAATCTGCTGCGCCGCAAACGGTACCGCCACCACCACCAGTACGATCGCCGCCAACTGCGACGCCCGTTGCAGCCAGCGCGCCAAGCGCTGATTGCGCACCAGTTCGGCCGTCGCCAAAGCCAGCCCGACCGCCGCCAGCAGGCTGAGTTTGGGGGCATCCGGCAGGTGCCAGGACAACAACAGATAGGCCACCGGCAGTAGCGCCGCCAATCGGCCAAACGCCAGCACGCACAGAAATCCGATCAGCGCGGCGATAAATACATCGAGCAGATTCCAGCGATCCAGCCAGGACTGCGCCGCCCGATCCGCGCCCGGCGCGGCGATCAGTTCGTAGGCCGGCGGCAGATGCAGCAGCGTGCTCACGCTTTCGAACGGATGCTGCCAACCGGTCAGCGGCAGCGCGCCGGTGACCATCGCCAGTCGCGTGCTTGCCGACAGCCGCAGTTCGCGATCACGCACTTCCACTCCGGTCCAACCCGGCTCGGCGCCCGCCGTAACCAGCGCTGCCAAGCCGTTTTCATCCGCGCGCAGCAATTGGTAGGGCGGCTTCAGATCCAGCCGCCAGTCGCGCAGCAGACTGCCGCTGATCTGGTCCTTGCCGGTCCAGCCGCCACCGGCGAAATCCAGCCACAGCTCGCGGCGCAGACTGAGCCGGTTCTGGTCCTGATCGGACAAGCCACGACTGCGCTCATTGACCTGCAACCGCGTCGCTGCGGTCATCGCAAACGCGGGCAGGCTGCGCCAACCGGTGGGCACCTCGGCGAGATTCGGGTCGATCTGGGCGGCACCGCTGGCGTCGGTCACCCGCAGCGACGGCATCGGCTGATAACTCCAAACCTCTTGATTCGGCCACGGCGCGCTCGCCGCCTTAATCGTCAATGCCGCCAGCGGTCGGCTGGCGCGCGCGGTCAACACCAGCTCATGGCTGCCCGGACGCAGTTGCACCTGCAGGCTGCCATCGGCCTCGTAGCGCGCGGTCAAGCCGCCGCTCAAGGCCACCGGCACAAAATCGGCGGGCAACACCTGGCTGAGGGTTTCCTCGCGGCCCTTGCCCGAGACCTTGAGCCGCACCACGGTCACCAGCCGCTGCGGAATCACATCGTGCAGCAGTCGAAATACCTGCACGTCCAAACTATCGGCTTCGCGCACACCGGCCTCGGCCCGGCCCAGCCAGAGCGCGCTGGCATCGCGCTGGATCGGAAACACCGACTTGCCATCGACGGTCAGCGTCACCATCGCCACCGCGGCATCCAGCGTGATCGACGCCGGCCGCTCTTGCCAGCGCAGCACGCCGGTGACGCGATGGCTGCCGACCTTCAGCCACAGCACCGGATGGCCAGTGTTCGGATGCTTGACCACCGCCATCGCCTGGCCATCGACGGCGACCGCCAGCGGCCAGTGCCGATCATCCCCAGGCAGCGGCACCGCGCTGGCTGCCTGCACGCTCCAGGTTTGCGCAAAGCGTGCGCCGTCGGCATCGGCATCGATCTGCAAGCTGCCCGGCCAGGCACAGACAAAATCTTCGCGCGATTGCCCCGCTTTTCCCAACAGCAGCGGACAAGCGCGGTATTCCTGCTGGTGTTGCACCCAGCCGGTCCAATCGGCGAGCGCCGTCGGCACCGCCACTTCGGCGCGGGCCAGCGTCGCCGCCAGCAAACCCAACAGCAGCGGCAACAGCAGTGTGATTGGACTACGCATGATCCACCTCATCATTGATTGGCTGCGCAGACAACGCAGGAACCGCCGCAGCGGGGTTTACCGGTGCCAAAAAAACAACACCGTCTGCAGCACCGCTGCGCAGACGAGGCCACTGAGAAAAAACAAATAGCTCAGCCGTAGATAGGGATACTTGTGGGTAGCCAGGTAACTGCCGAGCGCGTAAATATCGCGGGTCACGGTGTCGTAGATGGCACTGTCAGATTGCAGGCGCAGGGCCACCTCGTGCTGAAAGCGGGGCAGACCGAGGCTGGCGAAATGGCCGAAGAACAGCAGATTGAAGCCATCCGGCAGCACCGCCCCTTTCACCACCGGCGGCCGGAACTTGGGCAGCACGGCGAGAATCGCGGTCAACAAGGCCAATAGCGAAAACCCGATCAACACGATCGCCGCCCAGCACAGCACCGGATCGTTGACCCGGCCCATCGCCATCGTCATCACGATCGAGGCCACGGTAATGACGATGTTGGCCTTGGTGTCGGCGAGCAAGCTGAGCTGGACGTGGTGCTGCTGGGTATTGCGCAGCAGGTAATCGACGCTGCCGCGGGCGCTGACCTCGGCGAACGGATTGGCGGCGAGCGGCGGCGGCGACTCTGCTCCGGGGATGGCTTTGTTCGGTGGCATGTGGTCACTCCTCGACGGCGAGCAGAGTAGCCCGAGACCCTGCCGCCGGATAGACCAAGTCTTCACCGAGGTCGGGACTGATCCGCGGCGCCGACGGCTACGGCTACATCATGCCGGTTTCGAGCAGCGCCGCTTCCGACATCATCGACCGATTCCACGGCGGATCGAACACCAACTCGACATCGGCCGCGGTGACGGTTGGCAGCAGCTCGACTTTTTCGCGGACATCGGTCAGTAGAATATCGCCCATGCCGCAGCCGGGCGCGGTCAGCGTCAATTTGATATTTACCGTGTGCGCGCCGGATTCGCTGCGCTCGACCGTACATTCGTAGACCAGACCCAGATCGACGATGTTGATCGGAATCTCCGGATCGAAGCAGGTACGCAACTGCATCCATACCGCCTGTTCCACGTCGGCGGCCGAAGCGTTGTCCGGCAATTCCGGCAGCGCCATCGGGTCCTTGCCCAGCGCATCGGCGTCCTGATTGCGGATGCGAAACAGATTGCCCTCGACAAACACGGTGAAGCTGCCGCCCAAGGCCTGGGTGATGTAGCCCACCTGCCCGGCCGGCAAATTGACCAGATCGCCGGACGGCACCATCACCGCCGCGCAATCGCGCTCCAGTCGAATCGGTTCAGAAGATTGGCTGTAGCTCATAAAAAAGTGTCGTGCCGGTGGGTAGTGCGGGGCCGGTTATTGTACCGGGCTGGCGCGGCGATCAGCGCAGCGGCCAACGCCGGCCACCCGGTGTACTGGCAACCCGAGCGGATGACACTGTTTGCGCGCACCGACGGTTGATGGCGTCCCGCACTACTCGCCAGCCGGCGCCGCAACCGGCACAATGCGCGATGACCAAATCCTCGATGCATCGTCTGAGCGGGCTGATCGCCGCCGTGTTTCTGCCGCTCGCCAGCGGTGCCCTGTGGTCAGTGTTGTCGTTGCGACTGCACGCCGAGCTACCCAGCCTGGCGCTGCTGGTGGCAGCATCGCTGCTGTTGGTCCGCGAGCATTTCGCGCCCTATCCGCACTGGTTGGGCGGCGTCCTGGCGAGCCTCTGTTGCGCGCTCGGCCTGGTCTACGCGCTGTGGCTGAAAGCGGCGATGGTGGTGACGATGGCGCTCGGCGTCGGCTTCATCGACGCCATCTTCATGATCGGACCCGACTTGAGCCTGGCGATCACCCGCGCCCGCCTCAGCACTGGCGCCGTTGGCTTGATCCTCAGCGCCCTCGCCCTCGCCTACTGGATCGGCTTCGGCGCCCGTAAACCGGCGCCGCAAAAGTAAAGTCGCAGCACCCAGCACCAGCGGGTCGGCCGCACTTTAGTTTTTGTAGGAGCGCCGCTGGCGCTTTCTGCCTTTGTGGGAGCGTCGAGAAGCATCGCGACCTGGCTATCGAAATGACAATCGCGACGCAAGCGACGCTCCCACAAACAGCGGCGCTCCCACAACGCCAGCGCTCCCACAAACGCGGCGCTGCCGCATCCAGCGCGGCGGCCGCCAGCGCAGGCAGTTCGGCCGGTTGCGTTGCGGACCGCGGCCCGCCGAGGCTAGACCGCAATCGCGGCCTTGATGCCCGGATCGGCCACATAGTCGTCGATGTGGATGTCGTCGTAGCGAAACGCCAGCAGGTCGGTGATGCGCGGATCCAGCCGCAACCGCGGCAGTGCTTTGGGCGTGCGTTGCAACTGCAAATCGGCCTGCTCGAAGTGGTTGCGATAGAGGTGCGCATCGCCCAGCGTCAGCACAAAATCACCGACCTGCAAGCCGCAGACCTGGGCCATCATTTCGGTCAGTAGCGCGTACGAGGCGATATTGAACGGCACCCCCAGAAATACATCCGCGCTGCGCTGATAGAGCTGACAACTGAGCTTGCCGGCCGCTACATAAAACTGGAACAGGGCGTGACAGGGCGGCAGCGCCATTGCTGGCAGATCGCCCACGTTCCAGGCGCTGACGATCAATCGTCTGGAATCCGGGTTGTGCCGAATCGCCGCAACCACTTCGCTGATTTGATCGATGACGCGGCCATCGACGGTCTGCCAACGGCGCCACTGCTTGCCGTAAACCGGCCCCAATTCGCCGTCGGGCGCCGCCCATTCGTCCCAGATGCTGACGCCATGTTCGCGCAGGTAAGCGACATTGGTGCTGCCAGACAAGAACCACAGCAACTCGTGGATGATCGAACGAACGTGCAGTTTTTTGGTCGTCAGCAACGGAAAACCGGCCGCCAGATCGATCCGCAACTGATAGCCAAACACGCTGCGCGTGCCGGTGCCGGTGCGGTCTGGCTTGTCGCAGCCTTGGCTGCGCACGTGTTGCAGCAAATCCAGATACTGACGCATCGACTCACGCCCCGCGCGCGGCGTCGGCGGCACCGCCAGGCAGCGGAAAGGTACTTACGGGACGCCGCCGCGAAAGCCACAACAACCCGAGCCCGACCAGTACCAGCGGCAACGACAGCAACTGCCCGGTGGTCATCCAATCAAAGGCGATAAAGCCCATCTGCGCATCCGGCTCGCGGACAAACTCCACGGCAAATCGAAACAATCCGTAGCCCAGCGCAAACAGGCCGGAAACCGCATAACGCGGCCGCGGCTTGGCGGAATAAAACCAGACGATCAAAAACAGCAGCAGTCCTTCGAGCAATGCCTGGTAGAGCTGCGATGGATGCCGCGCCTGCGCGTCCAGCAAGCCTGCCGCCGCCTGCGCGCGCAGGGTTTCCAGATCGACCCCGGGGTGCTCGAACGATTTCGGAAAAATCATCGCCCAGGGCAGATCGGATTGGCGCCCCCACAATTCCCCGCCGATGAAATTGCCGAGACGGCCAAAGCCCAGACCCAATGGCACCAGCGGCGCCACAAAGTCGATCACATCGAACACCGCCCGCTGCTGTTTGCGGCTCCACCACAGGCCCGCCAGCAAGACCCCGACCAGGCCACCGTGGAAACTCATGCCGCCTTCCCAGACCCGCAGCAGACTGAGCGGATCGGCGGCCAGTTCGTCCCGGCCATAGACCAGCATGTAGCCGATGCGACCGCCCAAAATGACCCCGAGCATGCCGACGAACAACAAATCCGAAAACTGCTCGGCGTTGATCCCCAACCGCCCGGCGCGCAAGCGATGCAAGCCCAGCCAGTAGGCGGTGGCGAACGCGCACAGATAGGTCAGACCATACCAATGCACCGCCAACGGCCCAATTTGCCAAGCCACCGGATCGATATCGTGGAAAAAATGCATCACCCCTCCTGTCGTCAGATCGCCGCACCGCGCCGAAGCCCGCTGCGCGAATCCGGCATTATGCCCGAGGCTGGTAATCGCGACTTGATCCCGGCACCGTCAGCCCATGCCATTACACACAACTCCCCGCGGCTTCGGGATCGCGCATGAATTTGACGCCGGCGGCGAAGTCGGTGACGCGCTGGAGGCCGATCCAGAGGGTTTTGACGCCGGGCTCGCCGTCGCCTTTGCGCGCCAGGAAGCCGCCGAGCATGGCGATCTGACGAATCACGTCGTTGAGTCGGGGTGGTACGGCCGGGGGCGA
>Ga0210033_1003355_pt1 | contig 13089 bp, 8 predicted proteins | sample CryGeymeta201501_FD_185465 | JGI IMG/M metagenome (GOLD analysis project Ga0210033, IMG submission 185465) | Groundwater microbial communities from Crystal Geyser aquifers in Utah, USA - Crystal Geyser metaG 2015-01 (SPAdes) (version 2) | ecosystem: Environmental > Aquatic > Deep subsurface >... | reverse complement strand
TGTATGGAACCAATATTTATATGCCGTCTTTGGAAATAAAAAGCGCGCTCAGACAATCTTCTATATTTTAATCGTTTTAGTTCTTATCGTTAGTAGCGTTCTTGTTTGCTATAGTCCCGAAAATAACAGCCTAATTAATTTATCAAATACAACCACGCATTTCTTTGACATTAAGACTGTTTTTATCGACATTCTTCCGCCTATTTTAGTTTTTATTGGGATTCGGTTGCCACAAAAGCGTAAGCAATGGGTTCAAGAATTAGATAATTATTTGGATGTAAATTTTGTTTATAACAATCAAATTCAGATAAAAGTTGAACGGGTACCGCTGGCCTCTATTGCGAATGCAAGAGAACAAGCACAAGCGATGATTAAAGCCTTGAACGATGATATGTACGCTTCTTTAGAGCCAATGCTAAAAGACTTTCGTTCTTACGAAATACGTCGTGAATCAATAGGCAATGAAGAAAAGTGTATAGAGCTGCATAGGGCAACGATTGAATTGACAAAACCATTATCTCAACAACCGCTCTCAACACAGAATAGGGGGCTAGCCCACTATCGCGTCGATGAAACGAAAAACGAATTTATCTATTGGAATATACCAAACAAAACCAAAAAAATTATCAATCCTGAAACGAAAGAAGAACGTGATCTTTCACTGCATTAGCGTAATTAAGACATTATAAGGTGTTGTTCAATGAGTTATAACCTATATCAATTTGAAGCAGTATTTATTCAAGACTATATTTTGTCAGGTGGCAAAATTAAAACCATGGTTGGTGCTAGTGAAATTATTGAAGCGATTACCAATCAACTGCTTGATGAAGCAGTAGAAAAACTCGGTTTGAAAATCAAAAAAATTGACAAACTACCTGAAAAGGGCGAATTAAACCTGCTGGATAACGAAGTGGTGTTTCCGCGTCGTGCCGGAGCCGTGTTTATGATGATTACCCATAATGAAAAAGCCGCGCAAGACTTTGCTAAACTTTGGCCAATACTGGTCAGCAACTTTGCACCCGGCCTGCGTTTTTCTGCCGCAATGGATTCAGACGAAAACCTCGCTGAAGCCGCCAAAAAAGTGCGTCGTAAACTGAATGACCAAAAAAACCAACCACAAACTTTTTTACCCGAGTCCACGCCGCTAACGGTGCGTTTTCAAAAAACCGGTTTAGCGCAAGTGGAAGCGCCTGCTGGAACTAAAAAAGACGGTGCAGACTGGACAATGCAAGCGAAACTGTCTCATTGCTTTAAGAGCCTAGCCGACAAACATATCGATAAAAAAGATCAAAGTTTCAAAGGAAAGCAGTTTGTTTTTCCACAACAATTTGAGCATAGGCACACCAAAGAATACTGGCGTGAAAGTTTCCCATTCAAAACCACCGACCCCGGCAACCACTCGATTGCTATTATTCATACCGATGGCAATGGCTTGGGTTTGTATGTGCAAAAAATCTTTGCTGGGTTAAGTAAGCTTACTGCAGCCGAATATATTCATGGCTATGCTGAATTTTCACAAGGTTTGGATGTTGCTACGCAAAAGGCCGCACAACAAGCCACCCACTGGCTCATTCAGCATTACCAACAGGAAGAAACCCCCTATAAAGTCGAAATCAAAGACGAGAATGTACTGCCGTTGCCGATGCGCCCACTGATTCTCGGTGGTGATGACCTCACCTGTATTGTGCGTGCCGATTATGCGCTAGGGTTTATCAATGCGTTTACCGAAGCATTTGAACAGCAAACCACAGACTTTTTAAAAGGCTTGGAGGCACTGAAAGACGTATTACCCGAAAGACTCACTTGCACCACCGGCATGATTTTTATTAAATCCAACCAGCCGTTTAGCCTGGCGTACAAACTGGCGGAAGAGCTTTGTTCGACCGCCAAAAAAGCGGGACAAAAAATCAGTGCGCAACAAAATAGTGACAAACCCATGCCACCCTCACTGATTTATTTCCTGCACACCACCAATACGCTCTTTGATGAGTTGGATGTCCAGCTTGACCAAGAGCTAAAAACGTCAGACGATAAGTGTTTATCTTTATGTCCCTATGCATTCCAAGCAGAGCAGGAGCGGCCTGTTCTTAATCAGCTGTTCGAGCTTAAAGCCTGTTTCGATAAAGACAAAGACGATCAGCTCAACCCCTCTGCCGTGCGTAACTACGCCGGACACCTGCATCAAGACCCGCATTATGCCGAGACCTTTTGGAATCGCTGGCAAAAACTCGTTGGTGATGATAAAGCGAAAACCCGCCAGGCCTGGTCAAGCTTTGAAGCTCTATGGAGTCAAATGACGGATAAGAATGAAGATCCGAACCATCTGCCAGTTGCAGACCTGTTGAGTTTATTTGCATTGGATATTAAAGACCCAAATTCCACCCCTAAAACGGAGGCAACTATATGAGTTATTTGCTAACAGCCGAATTTCTAACCTACTGGCATATCGGCACCGGTCGCGGCTCTGGGCAAAATCTCGATGCGCTGGTCGAAAAAGATGCCCACGGTTTGCCTTATGTTCCCGGCAAAACTATCAAAGGCTTATTTCGAGACGCGTTTTACAAAATGGATCACTGGCAATCAACTCAATATACCGACTTTCTTTTTGGTGCGAGAACCGCAGAAGATAAACATACACGCGACGAAACCACGCCCGGACGACTGCGTTTTAGCAACCTGAATCTCATTGAACGCGGCTATTTGATTCAGCACGACAATCAAGACGACAAGTATGAAGGCAAGTATGAAGGCAAGTATGAAGGCAAGTTGATTCCGCACTTATTTCAAACCCAAGCTTCGACCGCAATTGATGAAAAAACCGGTTCGGCCAAAGAAAAAAGTTTACGCATGATTGAAGTGGTGGTGCCTGCCAATCTGGAAGGTGACATTGAATACTTGCCGTCCATTCATGATAAAGAGCAACCAGTGTCCTTAGACGATTTAACCAAATTGCTAGAGCAAGCCGCCTCACTCATTACCCATATCGGCGCCAATAAAAATCGCGGCATGGGGCGCGTTCGTTTGGAGGTAAAAGCATAATGAGTACACAGACAATACAGTTGCAGCTCACCCTGACAGAGCCTTTGGTATTAAGCCAATCTAATGCCACTGAAGGCGCACATCAGTCACTGGACTATATTCCCGGTGCGACCATTTTAGGGGCGATGGCCGCCCAGCATTATCGTGACTTTAAGCAACAGGGTAAAGCCTACGAACTTTTTCATTCCGGCAAAGTACGTTTTCACAATGCCTATCCGCTCGTGAATGATCAGCCGAGTTACCCTGTGCCGTTATCCCTGCATTACGACAAACTCGGCGAAAAAGAGGAACCGATTAACTATCTGCATAAAACCTACGCCACAGAAGAGGGTAACGACCCAAACAAAATTAAACAGGTTATTCAAGGCAAGCAACACCGTAAAGGCTATGTTTCCACCACCCAAAATCACCAGGCCTAGTCGTTTTTTGAGCCGGAAAAAACCCTGCAAATGCGTACCGCCATCAACCCCAAAAAAGGCAAGGCGCAGGAAAGCCAGCTTTACGGTTATCAACTGTTAAAAGCCGGTACCCAATATCTAGCGCAAATCAGCTGCGATGATGCCGAACTGGCGCAACAGCTTGAAGCGACCCTTAACGGTCAAAAGGATCTGTTGATTGGCCGCTCACGCAGTGCGCAATACGGCAAGGTGCAGCTTAGTGTCCAAGCCGCTAAGACCAATCAAGCCAATAAGCCAATTATTAAGATTGACGATGAAGACCATCTCATATTGTGGTTAGCGTCGGATATGGCAATTTACAACCAACATGGCCAGCCAACGCTGTCGCCTTCGCTTCAAGACATGGGGTTGAAAGTGCAAGGCGAATTTATCTCGGCAAAAAGTTTTGTCCGCACCCGCCAATACGCACCTTACAACGGTTTTCGCAAAAGCTACGACCTAGAACGCCAAGTTCTCACCCAAGGCTCAATTTTGACCTACAAGCTCACAGGCGCATTTAGTGAAGCGGATATGCAAACCTTGCAACAAGGCATCGGCGCTTACACTGAAAATGGCCTGGGTCAAGTGGTGCTCGATAATAGCTTCAAACTTCTGCAACAAAGCGAAATCAGCCTGCAAAAACCCAAAGCACAACGCCAGACCCAGTCCGTTCAAAACCCGAATACAGCGTTAATGGCCTACCTTGTGGAGCAAGCGCAACAACGTGAAGTGGATGCTAAATACGCTGAAGCGATTGACGGATTACTCAATGAGTTGCAAAAGCTATATCAGTCCGCTCGGAACTATAACGGCTTAATGCCCGGCCAAGCTTTTGGCCCCGGCAAAACCCAATGGGGCGCGTTGCGAAACTATGCAACCCAAGTCAAAAACAAAAAAGACCTACAAGACAAACTGTTTGAAGGCCAAGACGCCTTTATCAAAAAAAGCGATAAAGACTGGGCCGTTTCAACCGGTCATACAACTTTTAAAAACTGGCTGGCAGACCTGGTTAATAAAGAGACCAATGACTTGACCCTCATTCGCGGCCTAGCTTTTAAAGTCAATCAAAACAAAATCTTACTCGCTTTAATGGAGGGCAAATAATGTTACTTTACAACACGCCCATTTTTTATTCCGCCCTGGTCACAATAGAATGTGCAACCCCCTTATCCGTTAAAGCGGATGAGTCCGACTTAACCATCGATTCGCGCATTGTGCGCGATGTCAATGGCTATCCCACCATTCCCGGTACCTCAATAGCCGGGGTGTTGCGTTCAGTCGCGCGCGAATGCAACGCGGAAGAAAACAGCTTATTTGGTGCCGCCGGAGAAGAGGATTTGCCTTCGCAAATTCAAGTCAGCTTTGGCTTTATTCACAATGCCAATAACCAACCCATCGTCGGACTATTGCCCGCCGAACAGCGAAATACCGAAAACGACATCGAAACCCTGCTAAAAGACCTGATGCCGATTTTACGTGACCAAGTCGCGCTGAATGAATACGGCGCGGCAAAAGACGGCGCCAAAATGGATCGCACCGCCGTACCCAAAGGCACGCGATTCAGTTTTGAACTTAACTGGGCCACCGACAAACCCAATGACGACCAATGGCACAAAATCCTCGCCTGGTTGTGTCACCCCGCATTCCGTCTTGGCGGCCTAACGCGACGGGGTTTTGGCAAAGTCAAAATCGTCAGTATCAAACAACAAATGTACAACTTTGAAGAGCAGGCCGAGCTCAACCGATGGCAACAAAACCGTCCGCTGGATTTTAATGCACAAAAGGGCGAAGACCTATCGGGGCAATTCCAACAGCGCGAGGCAGCCAATTATATCGATTTCGCCATTGACCTAGAAGCCGAAGACTTCTGGCGCATCGGACAGGGTGATAAAGCGCTGGGTACATTAGGAAAAGATTACGACAAAGAACCGGATCTCAAGCCCTACACCGAAACCGTCATTCACTGGCAAAATGACCAGGCCGGCCTGCAAAACCATCAAGTCGTCATTCCCGCCTCCGGCATTAAAGGCGCACTGCGTCATCGTACCTTATTCCATTATCGTCGCCTGCATAACGACTTTACCGATGGCTCTAAACCTTGTGAACGCACAGATAAAGAGCTTAAAGATTTATTTGGCACCATAGAAGAAAGGGGCTTGGCTGGTGCGATCATTCTGGACGACATTTATTTGGACAAAACGCCAGATCACAAAGTCATGATGCACAACAAAATCGACCGCTTTACCGGCGGCACCATTGACGGCGCCTTATTTAGCGAACAATTGCTCTATGGCGGTGGCTTTAAATTGGAAGGCCAAATAAAGGAAACTCAGCAATCAAGCGAACTGTTGCAAGCTTTTCGTTTAGCCTTATTGGATCTGGCGCAAGGGCGTCTAGCGTTAGGAGGCGGCTCCACCAAAGGCCACGGTTATTTCCAAGCCAAATCAATGCACTTAACCGCACTGGAGCAAGCTGAAAACAACAAACAGGAGAAATCCGCATGAATTTAACCAACGCCTATAACCAAATTAAAGCCGAGCTAAATGCGCAATGGATGAGTGAACTCAACACCGAGAGCCTTCAAGTGACATCCAATTCCCATTGCCAAAACGACCAGGCCTGGTCAAAAATCCGTGACTTTCAACCCAAACAAGGCTGGATTCAAACCCTTGACGAAGTGCATCTGATCGAAAACGGACAACTACCAAAAAACGAAGACAACCTAATTAGTGCCGAGTTGGTCAATGCCAACAACGAAAGTCTGCATATCCGCCCGTCAAGCAGAGGACAGTTAAGCCTAGTACACTTCACCCCAAACCAAGGGCAAAGCTACTACGTCATCCAAACCGCCCACCAAATCAAACACGGCAAAAAAAACGGCACCGCCCATTACAAACTTTACTGGCAATTCAACACCCCCCAAACTCAACCGGCGTTGAGTCGTTTAATTGAAATCAACCAACTGGAGAAAAAATAATGGCGTCGATTACTTCACCTTACAATTTTGTTCCTATGGCTGAAACTGTTCACATACCGAGTTGGCAACACATCTCTCACGATAGCCCTGAAAAAGATGGTTTGAGTGGCATTATTGAATATGAACTCAGAAACGTCTCACCCTTAATGGTGGGAGATAAGAGAATTGAAGATGAGAGGGGCGGAATAGTAGAGTTCTTTAAGACGCCTGACAACCAATATGCCATTCCCGGCACTAGTTTGAAAGGCATGATTCGCAATTGGCTAGAGATAGCTACGCATTCAAGGTTATCGATCATAAATGATAACTGGCTCAGTTATAGAGATCTTAGAAACAAGGAATACACTGAGCTATTAACCGATTCAGTAAACGGGGCATATAAAGCAAAAAGTCAAGCAGGTTGGCTAAAATTTGAATCAGGTGAATGGAAGCTTTATCCGGCCCAAGTCTGGAGAATAGAAAATAGCGAAATTCAGAAAACCTTTAGCATAACGATCAAAGATAAAGAGGCTGAAAAAATATACGCCAAACTTGGTGGTCTTCAAGCTGTCAATTTTGAGCCTGAAGACGAAAAAACCCATGCCAACCATACAGTGCCAATGGTGTACGCTAGTGCAACCAGCATAAAAAAAGCGACACCAGATTCAGCAAAAGGTTTTTTGATTGTAACGGGACAAATGCCTGGGCCTAAATTTCCAAAACCTGGCCAATCAAAAGGCAAACATATGAATTTCATATTTTCGCCGCCTTCAAGACAACCGTTGGAATATGAAAATGAGATGGTTTTAAAAGGTTTTTTGGATATAAACAAGGAAAAAGGTGACTTCCAATATCTGAAAAAACTTGGACATCAACATGGGATACCTGTTTTCTTTATTCAGTCTCAACAAAAAGTCACGCAAATCGGTATGGCGCAAATGTTCCGTTTCCCCTATAAACACAGTGTGGGGCAACTGCGATACCCTTCGCACATCGACAATGGCGATAAAGCAAAAGACTTTACTCAAATCCTGTTTGGTGATGTTGACAGTCACAGTGAGACAAGAAGTCAAAAAGGGCGCTTAAGCTTCTCCTTAGCTAAAGCTCAAACCGAACATATCACAACCCAGCTTCTACCCTCTACCGTCTTAGGTGCACCAAGAAACTCTTTTTATCCGGCCTACATAGACCAGAACGAAATAAAAGGATCTTATTCGACCTATAACCAAAAAGTAGCGAAACTATCGGGTTTTAAACGCTATGCGGTTCATAAAGGGTTTAATGCAAATGTGCTACCTAAGCCACCAGAAATAAAAGGTAAAGTCAATTACAAGGTCGCTGTTCAAATAAAAGCATTATCAGAAAATCAAATCTTTAGCGGTAAGGTTCGTTTTCACAACCTTAACAAGTTTGAACTGGGTGCCTTACTTTACACTTTAAATATTAGTAAACAAGAAGGGCTATACCACCAGCTTGGCATGGGCAAACCTTATGGATTAGGTAAAGTGAAATTTGAAAATATAAAGCTGGATTTAACTGAAGAACAAAATCTCTCTGAGCAAAAAATTATTGATAGTTTTATCGACTATGCTGACAATGAAATTCAATCGAAACAAACTATAAACCAATTGTTAGTCATGCAAAACGAAAATAGTTTTGCCGACGGTGAACTTAAATATTTATCCTTCCCGACAGGTTTTGTTGACACCATTAAGTCGGGTGGCAAAAACAAACTCCCTGCCCTCGCTGAAAAAGCAGCAGACTTAGCGAAAAAAATTGAACAAGAAAAAAATGAGCAAATACGGCAGCAAAAAATTAAAGAAGCCCAACAAGCTCAAAAGGATAAACGCAATCAAAAATCAGTTGTTGATACTTTGGTTAAAGAAAAGTTAAATGGCGAGATTAATAAAGCAGCTATTCATACACTATCTGAGTCCCCAAGTCTTTGGAAAGACTTGGCAGAAGATGACCAACAAGCGTTAGCGAACAAAATAAAAGTATCTGATTACTATAAAAATGCAAACACAAAAGTTAGAAAGAAAATTCGGCAAGCATTAGGGGATTTATCAAAGCGAATCATTTAAATGATCCTCCCATCCTTTCCCGACTTAACCGGCCTAGTGGTGAATTTGAAATTTACCGCCCGGGCCGAGTTCTCTTTAAATCACGAAATGGCCGTGGATGCCTTTTTACGCCACTCCCTCAATTTAGGCGAAAGCTACAGTCATCACCTATCCATTATCACGCCTGAAAATGGTCGCCTATTCTACCGAGAAGGCGACACCTATCGCTTTGTTGTCATTGCAATGGGCAATCAACAGCAAACCAACTCCATCTGGCACACACTGATTAACCATCTGCGCAAACTTCCCGATAGCGCCCCCATTACCGACAAACAAGCCCCGCTGCGTAACAACATCAAGCTCGAAAGTCTCAACGACCTTTTTGACGGCATTCCCGTATCCTCCAAAGAATCGCTTGATGCCTACACCCTTCAACGCGCAATGGAACAAGGTCTCGCCTGGCACAAAGCCGCTAACCTCACCGAACAACCGCTCGATATACAATGGTATTGGCAAAGCACCGTGCGCATATTGCACGCAGACCACAAACAACACAAAGGCGAACAACGCTATTGTCGCGACGCCGTTCAACTAACGCCTTTGTTATTATTAAAACGTATCTATGAAACACTCAATAATGTGGCCACCTATTTCGGGTTAAAAACCAACAAAAACACCACAGAAAATCACCAGGCCTGGTTGAAAGAACAGGCACAATATATCGAAATCCAACACCCGGATCTCTACTGGATAGACACCCCATACTTTGGCAAAGACGCCGAAAAAAACACCCTGGGAGGCATGGCAGGTAATTTTACCTTATCGCTAAAACCCGGCATCGAACCCGGGTTATTGGCCATGTTAATCCTCACACAAATGGTGGGTGTCGGCCAAAGACGCACCTCAGGCCTGGGCAAATATTGGCTGAAACATTCCCTAAAACATGCGCATCTTATTCTCGGGCTAAAGCCCAATCGAGTAACCCGCAGTCAAACATTGCTAGACTGCATAATTCAGCCCCACATTATCAGCCAAGCCATTGCTGAAATTGAAAAAAAAACCAATATCGACACCCTAAACGAACGAACTCTCTCACAAGTGCAAAGCGCCATTGGTCAGCTGAGAAAACACCAATACCAAGCCCCCAAATTACAAGGCTTCACCATTCCCAAAAAAGACGGCACCGAAAGATTGCTTGCCGTTAGCCCCCTCTATGACCGCATTTTACAAAAAGCCGCCGCCATCGTACTCACGCCGGGGCTAGACGCCATTATGAGCCAAGCATCCTACGGCTATCGCAAAGGTCTTAGCCGCCAACAAGTGCGCTACGAAATTCAAAACGCCTATCGACAAGGGTATCACTGGGTCTATGAATCCGACATAGAAGATTTTTTTGATGCAGTCTATCGACCACAGCTGATAAACCGGCTCAAATCCCTGCTCGGAAACGATCCACTCTGGGAACAAATTGAAAGCTGGCTTGGTCAAGACATTCACATAAAAGACACGATTATTGAGCGAACCCCAAACCTTGGGTTGCCACAAGGATCACCGCTCAGTCCGCTGCTGGCCAACTTTATACTAGACGACTTCGATTCAGATTTAGAAACACACGGTTTCAAAATCATCCGATTTGCAGACGACTTTATTATCCTATGCAAATCTCAACATGAAGCACAACAAGCCGCACACGCCGTTGAACAAAGCCTAAAAGAAGTCAAACTCAGCATCAATGTCGAAAAAACCCACATTATTCAGCTCAATCAAGGGTTTCGATTTTTGGGTTATCTATTTCGAGAAGATCACGCCATCGAAATCGCCGGCGAAAAATCCGACGGCCGCACCACCTTTGCAGCCGAACAAACCCCAACCAACTTACCCCCCTGGTTAGCCAATCTCGGCACAAAATCCCCCCAACCGTTAGCAGATGACGACCTCCCCAAAAAAAGTTACGGCCAAATTGAAACACAAGGAACCCACTTGGTATTAGCAGGCGACGCCCAAATCATCACCACCGACAACCAAAACCTGATTGTCAAAAAAGACGACAAAATCACCCATAAAATCAGTTTAGAACAACTACACGCCGTCACCCTCATCGGCCTACACACCATGACGTTGCCCGCCAAACACCGACTTCTAGAACACAAAATCCCCGTGCACATAGCCGACCGAACCGGCCGCTATCTAGGCGCCGTAACCAGTTTTCAACCCGCCCAAAACAACTACAAAAACTGGTTTATACAACTGCAAATGTGCGACAGAGAACCCTTTGCACACGCCATCGCACAACAAATTGTCATATCACGCATTCACAATCAACGGCAAACCCTCTTAAAAAGAAAAGCCCACCGTAAACAATTGCAACAAACCCTATCCAATCTCAAAAAACTGCAATACAAAGTCGATGCTGCGACAAAACTCAGCAGTTTAAATGGCTTAGAAGGAAGTGCTGCCAGAGAATACTTCCAACAATTTAATCTATTCCTACCCGAATGGGCGCACTTCAGCAAACGCACACGCCGCCCACCTAAAGACCCCTTTAACGTATTGTTATCACTGGGATATACCATCCTATACAGCCACACAGACGCCATACTGCAAAGTGCCGGATTCATCACCTGGAAAGGCATCTACCACCAACAAAGCGCCGCCCATGCCGCTCTCGCATCCGACATCATGGAAAGCTACCGACACCTAGTAGAAAGATACGCAATCTACATTATTAACCATGGTCAAATTAAACAAGACGACTTTCGCCAAGAAAAAGACCATCTAGGCCAAGACACCATTCGACTCAGTGCCGAAGCTAGACGCCGCTACGTGGGCGGACTAATCAATCGCTTCCAAAAATTTAGCAAAGACAAAACCCTGCACCAACACCTATACCAACAAGCACAACAACTCAAAAACGCCATGCACAACCAACAATCTAGTCAATTTCAAGTATGGAAAGAACTCAAATGAAACACTACCTGATTTGCTTTGATGTCCAACACGACAAAACCCGCGCAAAACTCTCAAGGCTGCTGGAAAAATACGGCCCCAGAGTCCAAGGCTCGGTATTTGAAGTCAGTTTCAAAACCCCCGATCGCAAACGACAACTAGAATACAAAATCCACCAAATTATCAAACAATCCAACACCGAAGAAAACAATATCCGTTTCTACAACCTCAATAAAGACACCATAAAACACAGTCACGACATCAATGGCAATCCCATCGCTCAATTACCTGCTGCAATCGTTCTATAAACAGCGGCACCAAAACGCCACAAAGTTATCCGCACCAGAATTATAAAATCACAAAAAAAAACAAATAAAAAAATAAAAAACATTTAAATCATTATGATAAAATTCATTTTTAATAATCAACATTAAAATATGGTGCGGGAACTATGAAAAACAAACAAAAACAACCACCCATACCTCACCAAAATACCCCCGGTAACCCATCAAACACACCCCAAATCATTCTGGTGCGGAAAATGCATTGCAACTCATTGAATAAGCAGATAGAATTTCAACCGGAGTTCTAGAACACCAAAGCCGAAAGGCTGTTAAGACATTAAGTTAGTTAATTTCATTAAAGAATCCTTGGTTCTAGAACACCAAAGCCGAAAGGCTGTTAAGACCAATGTTCCAGACCATCCCTTCAAGTCTTTGTACTGTTCTAGAACACCAAAGCCGAAAGGCTGTTAAGACTCCACAGCTGCAGTGCATATCTCGTGCGTCTGCTGTTCTAGAACACCAAAGCCGAAAGGCTGTTAAGACCATCGCTTTGCTTGTCAACTCTCCGACACATCGAGTTCTAGAACACCAAAGCCGAAAGGCTGTTAAGACTTTGATCCCTCTAATTGCTAACGCGGCTGTCTTGTGTTCTAGAACACCAAAGCCGAAAGGCTGTTAAGACAATATTTCTTTAAACTCTTTCTTTGAGTAGCCCAGTTCTAGAACACCAAAGCCGAAAGGCTGTTAAGACATCATTTCTTATCTCCATTTTTGTTTACTTGTATGTTCTAGAACACCAAAGCCGAAAGGCTGTTAAGACTGCGTTAGACCTTCTAACTGGTTTAATAACCCCGTTCTAGAACACCAAAGCCGAAAGGCTGTTAAGACAGCATTAGTTAAGTTAGCATTAGTTAAGTCTGTTCTAGAACACCAAAGCCGAAAGGCTGTTAAGACTTCTTTTTAAATTTGAATTGTTTTGTTTCTGACTGTTCTAGAACACCAAAGCCGAAAGGCTGTTAAGACTTCAACGCAAAGCCGTTTTCTTCAACTGCTTTAAGTTCTAGAACACCAAAGCCGAAAGGCTGTTAAGACTATCTTAAGTTAGCATTAGTTAAGTCTGCATATCGTTCTAGAACACCAAAGCCGAAAGGCTGTTAAGACTGCATTAGTTAAGTTAGCATTAATTAAATCGTTCTAGAACACCAAAGCCGAAAGGCTGTTAAGACTTTTAGTTAGGTTAGTTAATTTCATTTAATGAATCCGTTCTAGCAGCTTGTCGGACTTTCCGACCGTAAAATGTTAAACTCGCTAGGTATTTAAAATCCCCGAGAAAGTGAAAAATTCATGAGCGATAAGTTCCGCCA
>Ga0210033_1003353_pt1 | contig 13091 bp, 6 predicted proteins | sample CryGeymeta201501_FD_185465 | JGI IMG/M metagenome (GOLD analysis project Ga0210033, IMG submission 185465) | Groundwater microbial communities from Crystal Geyser aquifers in Utah, USA - Crystal Geyser metaG 2015-01 (SPAdes) (version 2) | ecosystem: Environmental > Aquatic > Deep subsurface >... | reverse complement strand
GTCCGCTCTTGGTCTCGACGACCAGATACAACCGCTCAGCCCCGTCCTTTTCGACCAGCACGGCCCAGTCGGGGTTGTACGTGCCGAGCGGCGTCGGCACCTTGAACCAGCCCGGCAGCTTGGCGTAGAGCTTGATCGCGTCGTTCTTCTCAAGGGCGTCGGCGAAGTCCGCCTCGGTTCCCGAATCGTAGACCACCTGCTCGTAGACGGACTTCCTAGTCTCGGTGAGCATGTTCTTCAGGTAGCCGGTGAGTTCCTCCTGCTCGAACAACTCCTGGGAATAATAGTGCTCGTCGCCGAGGCGCTGGTACTTGATGCCATCCACCACCGCGAGGCGCTTGCAGCGGTTGATGGCCTCCCCGGCCAGTTCGATGAAGGCCTGCGGATTGCGATTGAAGTCATCCAGGCGAGAACTTCCGGTCAGCACGCGCTGGATCGTTCGACGGGTGAGCTGCGTACGGTTCTGGAGTTCGGTCAGCACATCCGGCAGCTCGATGTCGGTTTCGTTCAACACGACGGGCGCCGAGCTTTCACGCTCGGTCGCCTCGACGCCCGCCTTGCCGATGGCGATGTCGGCCTTGCGCCACTGCAGGCGGGTCTTCGGAATCGCCGGCGCGCCGCGCAACGCCTGAATGCAGCTTTCGACCAGCTTCTCGTTGTCGAACTGCACGCGGTAGGTGGTCTTGTCCTTGATGCGGTCCCAGAGCGCCTTGAACTCCGGGCTGTGGAGGATCGCCTGGCGGGGACGGACCTGGCGGCGCTCGTCGGCGTTCTTGATCTCCAGCCGCCCGGCCAGCTTGCGCAGGATCTCGCCGATCTGTCCGGCCTGCGCGGCCATCGGTCCGGGCAGTTCGAGCGTCGCATCCTTGAGGGCCGTGCGCAGCGCGTCCTGCACCTTGCCCTTCGCGTCGATGTAGCCCTGCGCCTTCAGGTGCTCCCACAGCGCCTGCGACTGTTCGACGCCGAGCGGCGTGGTGCTGCCGTCCGCGGCCGTCACGGTCACGGCGGCGAACTGGTGCGGCTCGACAATCCCGAAGCGGATGCCGGTCTCCTTCTCGATCTCCTTCTGCAGGTTCTCGGCGAACTGCTCGTAGCTCTCCGTGGCGACCACGGTGAGGGTGTTCACTTCGAAGCCGCGCAAGCGCTGCCCCTCCTGGTTGACGCACAAACGCAGACCGCGGCCGATGGTCTGGCGGCGCTCGCGCTCGGAAGCCATCTCCCGCAGGGTGCAGATCTGAAAGACGTTGGGGTTGTCCCAGCCTTCCTTCAGCGCGGAGTGGGAGAAGATGAACTTGAGCGGAGTCTCGAAGGCCAGGAGCAGCTCCTTCTCCTTCATGATGAGGTTGTAGGCTCGTTCGGCGTTCGCACGGTTGCCCTGATTGTTCTCGTCGGTGTCCGTCCAGCCACCCTTCTTGTCGATGGAGAAGTAGCCGTTGTGCACCTCCTCGGCAGCCCGGGAGAGGTCTACCTCCTTGAAGAGCGTGTTGTACTCCGGCAGCTTCGCGGCACGCCGGTACTCCTCCTCGAAGATTCGAGCGTAGTCGCCCTTTTCAAGGGTGCCATCTGCTGCGTATCGCCGGTACTTCGCGACCTCGTCGATGAAGAAGAGCGAGAGGACCTTGATGCCCTGCGGGCGCAGGCGCTTCTCTTTGTCGAGATGCTCGCGGATGGTGCGGCGGATCATTTCCCGCTGAACGGCGAGGGCGTCCACGTCGCCCCACGCCTGGCCGGGCTTCAGGTGCTGCTCGCCGCCCGGCACGCGCAGCTCCATATACTCGTTGCCCTTGGCGACTCGGATCTCGCCGATACGGCAGTCGGCGTAGATCGCGCGCCTCGTGGTCTGCTCGAGATTGTCGCCGTCCTGCACCGTGACTTCTTGGCGCTTGACGCCGCTTGCGGTCTGCACATCGAGCTCGACCTTGGCCGAAATGGTGCCCCGCTTGTTCTCGACCTTCACGACGCGCACGAAGGGCTTGTTCTTCGCGTCCTCCACGGTCGCGGCCGCCACCTCGATCTGCTTCACCAGTTTGCGCTCGTAGGCGTCCACGGCATCGAGCCGGTAGACCATGTGGTGTTTGTCCGCGTGGGTCGCCGAGTAGCGCAGGGTGCAGAGCGGATTGATGGCGTCGAGCGCCTCCTTGCCGCGCCCGGAGAGCCCGCCGTCGACGCTCTGCGGCTCGTCCACGATGACAATCGGTCGCGTGGCCTTGATCAGGTCGATGGGCTTCTCGCCGCCGGTCTTCTCGCTGTCCTTGTAGAGGTTGTTGACGTCCTTCTTGTTGATGGCGCCGACGGTCACCACCATGATCTGGATCTGCGCGCTGGTGGCGAAGTTGCGCACCTGGCCGAGCTTGGCCGAGTCGTACAGGAAGTAGTCGAAGCACACGCCGGCGTAGAGCCCCTTCATGTGCTCCTCGGTGATCTGGAGCGACTTGTAGACGCCCTCCTTGATGGCGATCGACGGCACCACGATCACGAACTTGGTGAAGCCGTAGCGCTTGTTGAGCTCGAAGATGGTGCGCAGGTAGACATAGGTCTTGCCCGTGCCCGTCTCCATCTCGACGGTGAAGTCACCAGAGGTGAGCGCACTGGAGGGCGGCAGGCCGTGCCGGAGTTGGATGTCACCGAGGTTCTTGAACAGCTCGTCGTCGAGGAGCGTGAGCCGGTTGCCAACTCCCAGATCACTCGCCGCGAATGCCATTTGCGTCTGAGGCGCCGCCGCGTCGCGGGTAACGGTGAATTCAGTGCGGCAGGTTTCCTGGCCGCGAAAGAGATCGCACACCGCCTCGATGGCCTGAAGCTGGTAGTCGAGGTTGGGCTCGAAGTGGAGTTTCATCGCCTTGGTTTCTTTGGGGACGTTAGGCGTTTGGTCGCCTGGTCGAGTTGATGGAATCCGTCGGCCTCGCCTTGGGCCTCCAGTTGCGCGCGACGGCTTGCGGCGAATCGCTCATATTCCCCGCGGGCTTTCTCGTCGGCTTGCTCTTTCGATACCTTTCCCGCGTGAGGCAACACGGCGCGGTCGTTGAAACGCAAAAAGGCGTCGAGGCGCGTGTTCCAGTTCTTGAGGAAGATCTGTTTCCGCCGCGTGGCCTGGTCCTCGGCGAAGTCGAGCCACATGGTCACTATGCGGTTGAGCTCGGTGATCTCGCCTTCGCGCAGGTAGTTCTTTGCCACGGTGACATCGGTGCGGCGAACGTCGTCGCCCTGCCACGAGGTGAGGCCCATGTTAGGCTGCGCGGCATCGGCCCGCACGGCGATCAACTCGGCGGCGGTCTGACCGGTGACGGCGAAATGAAGTTTGTTCTGGATGATGCTGAAGAACATGGTCGTTTCTGGCAGCGTCGGTTCGTAGTCGGCGGCGAGGGCGAAGATCTCGCGCACGCGCAGGTACATCCGGCGCTCGCTGGCGCGGATGTCGCGCACGCGCTCCAGCATCTGCGCGAAGTAGTCGGGAGCTGAGCTGCCAGCGACGGGCGGGTTCTTGAGCCGCTCGTCATCCATGGTGAAGCCTTTGAGCAAGTACTCCCCCAGGCGCTCGGTGGCCCAGCGGCGGAACTGGGTGCCGCGGGCGGATCGAACCCGGTATCCGACGGCGAGAATGGCTTCGAGGCTGTAGTGGTCGAGCTCGCGGGCGACTTGTCGGGCGCCCTCCTGGCGAACGATCCGGAATTTCCGGATAGTTGCCCCGGGCGACAGCTCACCCTCCTGGAAGAGGTTGCGGAGGTGCTCGTTGATCGTGCGCACGTCCTTCTGGAACAGCTCCGCTATCAGCGCCTGGCTTAGCCAGAGCGTCTCCGCGACGAAGCGGCACTCGAGCCGCGTCCGCCCGTCCTCGGTCTGGTAGATGACGATCTCGCCGGTGGGCTCCGCGTCGTGGACCATGCCGTCTCCTACAAGCTCCGCACGTTTGCAAGCCCGTGCTGGTTGAGGATGGCGGCGAGATTCGTCTTGGCCACGTCGTCGGCGAACGCGCTGTCGCGGAAGACGCAGGTGGTGTCGCCGGCCGGGGCGAGCTGCTTGCGCCAGTCGACGATCCCCTGCGCCAGCGGCTCCACGTCGTCGCGGGTTATCTGCTCGGCCAGACATGCGAACAGGACGCCACCGCCAACCGAGCTCACACGAAGACGCGAAGGCACGAAGGAAGACGCTTGATTCCCCTTCGTGGGCTTCGTGGCTTCGTGTGAGAACTCTCGCGTCTCGATGGGCACGCACAGGTCGAGGCCGAGCTTGAGCAGCAGCTCGTAGAGCACGTCGGCCTCGCTGCGACCCTCCTTCACGTGCTCCACGGCATCGAGCAGCGTCTGGTCCAGGTCGTCGCGGTTCGGCTCCCACGCGCGGAGGTTGCTGGAGTCGAGCTTGAAGACGCGGAAGCCGAGGTCTGGGGAAGGAGGGCTCACACGAAGACGCGAAGACACGAAGAGAGAATCTTGTTCGCCCTTCGTGGCCTTCGTGGCTTCCCCTGAAGTCATGCTCAAAGGCTCCGCACGTTGGCGATGCCGTGCTGCTCGAGGATCGCGGCCAGGTTGGTCTTGGCCACGTCGTCGGCAGCGCCTGCGGCGGTTTGAAAGGCGCTGTCGCGGAAGACGCAGGTGGTGTCGCCGGCCGGGGCGAGCTGCTTGCGCCAGTCGACGATCCCCTGCGCCAGCGGCTCCACGTCGTCGCGGGTTATCTGCTCGGCCAGACATGCGAACAGGACGCCACCGCCAACCGAGCTCACACGAAGACGCGAAGGCACGAAGGAAGACGCTTGATTCCCCTTCGTGGGCTTCGTGGCTTCGTGTGAGAACTCTCGCGTCTCGATGGGCACGCACAGGTCGAGGCCGAGCTTGAGCAGCAGCTCGTAGAGCACGTCGGCCTCGCTGCGACCCTCCTTCACGTGCTCCACGGCATCGAGCAGCGTCTGGTCCAGGTCGTCGCGGTTCGGCTCCCACGCGCGGAGGTTGCTGGAGTCGAGCTTGAAGACGCGGAAGCCGAGGTCTGGGGAAGGAGGGCTCACACGAAGACGCGAAGACACGAAGAGAGAATCTTGTTCGCCCTTCGTGGCCTTCGTGGCTTCGTGTGCGATCTCTTCTTTAATCCTCATCGCAGCACGACGCAGGCGCTCCTTGGTCAACTCGGCGATGTTGCGGGGCTTTGCCAGTGCCGTGCAAAACTCAGCAGCGATCCTCTGGTCAGCATTTTGCGGATCGAGAGGTTCCGGAAGTTGGACCAGAATGTACTTCCGCACACCACCATCCTCTGCGTTCTGTAGCATGACCCCGCACGCTGTCGTTCCAGAGCCCGCGAAGAAATCCATGATGATATCGTTGCTCGATGTCGTGGCTCGGACGAGGTATTTGAGAAGGCCCGTCGGCTTCGGGTAACTCATCACGTCAGCGCCTAAGAGCTGTCGTATTTCCTCGGTTGCATCTTCGTTGGTGGGCACGCCGTTAATTCGGTGGGATAGCAAATTCGAGGTCTTTTTCGATTCACCGGATCGGTTCACGTAGTTCGGCCGGAATGGGACCTTGCTGATTACGATCTCGGCTTTGGCCGCGATAAACTCGTCCAGTTTGTTTTGGGAGTAGCGCCATTCCCCTCTTAGTTTGAATTCATCGACGTTTGAGCCGTTGAGAATCGTTACGTCATCTAGAAGCTCCGTTTTGATGTTCCCCTCAGACATGTCCTGTGCTGCGATGACTTGATCGCCGCACGTGAACTGAACCGAGCTGGGAGGGAACCGCAGAGTACTCAAGGGATTGCCCGCGTTATTGAATGGATACTTTTTCCCATCTTCGACTGCACCCGCAATAAACCCAGAGGTACTCTGGCGATTTCTAGCGTAAGCAACCACGTAATCCGTTACCGATCCCATATTGTGATCGAGAAAAGAGGGCTTCTTCTTTTTCTCCCACACGAAGACGCCGCAGAAGTTCTCTCCTCCGAAGATGTCATCGCAGATCTCGCGGAGGTTGTGGGCCTCTTCATCACCGATGGAGACAAGAAGCACGCCACCTGGTCCCAGCAGGTTTCGCGCTAGCTTTAGCCGCGGATACATCATGTTCAGCCAGTCCGTGTGAAACCGCCCACTTGCCTCCGTATTGCTGCTGATCTTCGCCCCGCCCTCCACCTGTCCGGTCAGCTCCAGGTAGTTCCTGATGTTGTCCTGAAAGTTGTCCGGGTAGACGAAGTCCTTGCCGGTGTTGTACGGCGGGTCGATGTAGATGAGCTTCACCTTGCCCGCGTAGCTCTTCTGCAGGAGCTTGAGCACCTCCAGGTTGTCACCCTCGATCATCAGGTTCTGCGTGGTGTCCCAGTCCACGCTGTCCTCGGGCGCCGGGCGCAGGGTGCCGGTGGAGGGCGTGAGCGCGAGCTGGCGGGCGCGGCGCTTGCCGTGCCAGTTGAGGCCGTATTTCTCGTCGGCATCGGTGACGGTCTGGTCACCCACCAGCGCCTTGAGCACGTCCACGTTCACCGCGGCACCGTCCGGCCCCTCGGTGACCAGCTCCGGGAACAGCGCCTTCAGCCGCTCGATGTTCTCGGCGACCGGGTCGGCGGAGCGGCTCTCGGGCTCTCCAGATTCAATCTTCTTCATGATCATGTCTCTCTTCTTCGTGCTCTTCGTGTCTTCGTGAGAGACTTTGGTTCACACGAAGGCACGAAGACACGAAGGACTGTGGGCCGTTCACGATGCGTTTGCAGCCTTCCTTGAACGTGGCCGCACCGAAGTTGATGAGTAGCCCGAGGGGCAGATTCAGCAACCGGAGATAAGTCAGCAGCTGCTTGGGATGTACCGGTGCCACCTTCTCCACCGACTTCAGCTCCACCACCAGCTTCCTGTTCACCAACAGATCGACGCGAAGTCCGTCGTCGAACCGCATGCCGTCGTACTCGAAAGCCACGGGCTTCTGACGTTCTACCCGCAAGCCACGCCTCTCCAACGCTCTCGCCAGCACCACTTCATACACTGACTCAAGCAACCCTGGGCCCAAGTCCTTGTGCAGGTGAAAGGCGACATCCACCACAGTGGCGGAGATCTCTTCCGCGTTCATCTCTTTCTTCGTGTCCTTCGTGCCTTCGTGTGCGCTCATAGACGTTCCACCGCGGCGGCGCGGGCGGCCTCCAGGCGCTTCAGTTCCAGGTTCAGCTCCACCTGCTTACGTATCTGCTTCTCCTTGGCGGCCGCGGCGCGCAGGCGGGCGATCTCGGCCTCCAGGCGCTCGCACGTGGCCAAGGCCTCGCGCCGGGCGACTTTGGCGTCGGCGGAGTCCGGGACGGCGAATATACGGGTGCGACTCGCCGCCTGAAGCGCGAGCAGCGTGTCGATCCAGCCCTGGTAGAGGCTGAGCAGCGTGCCGTGTGGCTGCCGCCCCAGCGCCAGCGCGGACAGGAAAGCGATCCGCGTCGGCTCGTCGCTCACCTCCGCAGGATTCGCGGTGACGATCTCACCGTCCAGCACCGTCTTGCCGGCCTCGCCCTGCGACCAGCGCTTGTGGGCCAGCGACAGGTGCGCGGTCTCGCCCTGCTCGGTGACGGCGACCACCGGATACGGCACCGCCCGATGCAGCAGCTCAATCAGGCGGCCGGGCTTGGCCGTCGCGCGCAGGACGACGTGCAGCACGGCGACCTCCAGGTACTCGCGCATCTCGTCTCGGTACACAGCCACGCCCACCGTGCCAGGTTTGAGTGCCGCCACCCACTGGACGCGCTCGATTCCGTCGTCGATGCGGCGCCTGTCCGCGGACGTGGGCGCGCCGTGCTCGGTGAGCAGCGCCTTGGGAACGCGGCGGTCCACCCTGGCCGCCGCGGGAAGCTCCAGCGCGGTGATGAGGTCGTCCGCAGTCATCGCGTGCGCTGGCGGCAGGTGATGGCCTCACGGCGCCCTGGGCGTGCCCCGTGCATTCTAAACGCACGCGTGCGTTTGATGGCCATGGCCGTGCTTTTCATCGTGCCTTTGCCACATAGCGCACACTCCGCCCGCGCTTGCCCGAGGGATCAAGAACACCTTGTTCTACAAGGCTTTTCAGCAGGCGATAGGCCTGCGGTGAGCTCATCTGGCAGAGCTCGGCGGCCTCGGCCCGGCTGATCGATCCGTGCTTTTGGACGTACTGGCGCACCATCTGCGCCTGCTGCAGCGGCTCGAAACCGCGCTGCCGGACATAGGCGCCGGGCTCGCCGAGACGCCGGTAGGCCGCTGCCGAGAGGAGCCAGGTCCGGCCCTTGCGCTCGCCGCGCGACTCGACCAGGCCGGCCTCGACCAGCCGCTGCAGGCGGGCGCGGGCCTCCGTTTCGGGCTTCTGGATCGCCGCCGCCGCTTCGCCGGTATTCGCGCGACGCTCCAGCCACAACTGGTTCAGCAACAGGAGATCATCCAGCGCCAACGGGCGCGCGGCCTGACTCTCCTCGGCCACGAACTGGGCGAAGGCCAGGTTGGCTTTGCCCCCCGGGAGCACCAGCACGACGCCGGCCTCGTTGCTGCGCGCGTAGCTCGGCGCCGGCCGGCCATTGCGGAGCTGCTCGTGGAAGATGGTGTCGATCCCGCGTGCGGTGCGCTCGACGATACCGGCACGCTTGAAGGCATCGGCCAGCAGCAGGTTGCGCGGCCGCGGCTGGGTGACCAGCAGGTTGTCGAGCCGTACGCCCTCGGGAAACCCGCCGGGGCTCGCGATCTCGAGTCGATCGGCATGCCACTGCACATGCACGGCGCCGAGCCGGGTGTAGTCGCGGTGGATCAGGGCATTCGCCAGCCCTTCCCGGAACGCCGCGGGCGGGTAATCCGGCACGCCGACCCGCAGCATGCCGACGAGGACTTCTTCCTCGCGGTTGCGCGCCCGGAAGCGCGCCAGGAGTTCCTCCACCAGGCGCAACAGGGGCCAGCGGAAGAAGTCATTGACCTCCACCTTTTCGCCGGCCAGCACCTGGAAGGCGACCTCGTGGGCCGGCAACAGCCGGCGCAGGGATTCTTCCCGCCCGAAGAGCAGCAGGCCGAGCACACGCACCGCGGAAACCTCATGGTTCGCCTGGACCGCGCCGAGCGCCTTGGCGAGTTCGAGATCGGCGAGTTCGACCAGGCTCGAATCGCCACGCCCCTGGCTCTCGCGCACGAAGCGCCGGAAGCGCTCGAACTCCAGCGGATCGAGGTCGGTCCAGCGCGCGTCGGTGACGGCCAAGGCGCTGTAGTCGAGCACGCCGCGGTCGGCCTGCTGCGCCTGCATCTCGTGGAAGTGCATGGGCACACAGGCCGGCCGACCATCCCCGCCGAGGGCTCGGCGCAGGTACTTGCCGTCGCTGGTACCGACCGGAGAGCCCGCGGGAGGCACTTCGATGACGAGCACGGGCGAGCCGCCGAGTGCCTGCACCTCCGCCGCCACGGCGAGCGCCGGGCACGTGCGTCCGGCCACCAACGACTGCACGCGCAGGACATCGATGCGGTCGCCGTGGCGAGGTCGGGCGCCGGTGACGCGACCGTCGTCCTCGACGCCGACAAGCAGCCAGCCGGGCGCGGTGCCGGGGCGATTGGCCAGGCAGACGACGGCTTCGACGAGTTCACTGTCGGAGAGCGCGTGCTTCGCCTCACCCTTGAACTCGACGTCGAGGGTTTCCTGGGCGGCGATGAGCGCTTCGAGGTCTTCCCGTATCACGGCGCCTCCTCCCTCGGGAGCCTCTTGTCACCGTCGGTGGCTTGGATCACGAGGAACGCCACGACCTCGAAGTCGTTGATCCCGGCGAACTCGCCCGGGAGGGCGTGGGTGCCGCCGGGGGTGAAGAGGCTCGCCACGGCGCGCTCCTCGCTCTTGCCCACCACGGAGGCCACCGCCGCGGCGAGCAGGCGCTGCGCGTGGCGCATATCCTCGCCGTCCTTTGTGGCGCGGTCGAAGCAGGCGCAGGCGCCGGCGTCGGGCAGGTCGCGGCCGAGGCAGACACGCTTGAGCCGGTCGAGGATCTGCTTGGCCTGCGTGTAGGGCAGGAGCACGGCCCCGTCGTCGCCGACGTGCACGAGGCAATGCGGGCTGAGCGGATAGCCGTCGTGGGGGATGCGCGCGGCGGCTTCACCCTCGGCGCGCAGGCAGAAGACGATGCCGGGCGGGATCTCGGCCTCGGGGCTGGTGGTCACCGCGAAGGTGCAAAGCGGCAGCGTCTCCAGTACGCCGGGATGCGCCTTGCGGAACTCCGCCAGGTCGATGCGAAAGTCGGTGAGCGTGAGGTCGGCGATCGAGACTCCGGTGGAGAGGTCCTCCAGATCGATCACGGCATCCTGGAGCTTCAGGAGTTGCTTGCGGCGGTACTCCAGGTCGTTCATCTGGTTGCCGGACGGCTGCTCGATCAGGTTCTCCTCGCCGGTCGCTGAGATATCGAGCAATACCATTTTGCCGCTCACGCGCTGCTCGAGGTTGATGTACTCCTCCAGCTCCATGTTGGGCCAGAAGTTCACGAGCTGGATGCGCGCGTTCAGCGAGCCGATCCGGTCGATGCGGCCGAAGCGCTGGATGATGCGCACCGGGTTCCAGTGGATGTCGTAGTTGATCAGCCAGTCGCAGTCCTGCAGGTTCTGGCCCTCGGAGATGCAGTCGGTGGCGATGAGCAGGTCGAGATCCCCGTCCCCGGCCAGGTCCTCAGGGCGCTCCTTGGAGCGGGGCGCGAAGGCTGTGAGGATGGAGGCGAGATCCCTGCGCAGCCCCGGCAGCGTCGTCTGGTTGCTACCGGTGCCGATGACCAGGGCCGTGTCGATGCCAAGGGTGGTCTTCGCCCACGGGGCGAGCTGCTCGTAGAGGTAGCGGGCGGTGTCCGCGAAGGCGGTGAACACAACCACCTTGCGATTGTCCGGGTTGATCGGGTTCCGGCACTTGTCCGCGATCTTCTGCCGCAGCTCTTCGAGCTTGGCGTCCCGCTTGGGGTCAACCTCGCGGGCAGCGGCGAGCAGGTTCGCCAGGCGGTTGCGGTCTTCGACGAGATCCTGCCGCCAGCGCACGAGGTCCACGTCCTGCACCAGCACCTTGACCTTGCGCCCGACCAGCAGGCTTTCGAAGTTCGGGTCGTCGAGATCGACGTCATCGATGTCGATCTCGTCCAGCTCCTCGGCCTGCTCCTCGATGCGGGCGAGCATGGCCTCCACGTCGCGGAGCTGACGCTCGACGGTCAGCGCGAAGGAGACCACCGAGCTCTCCATGCGTTTGAGCACGTTGACGCGCAGCAGGTGGATCAGGCTCTCCTCGCGGTCCACCTGCCGGAAGGAGCCGGTGCCGCCCTTGACCTCGGTGCTGTACTTCCGATCGTAGGCCTCCTGTTTGTGCGGCAGCACGTACCGCAGCGGCGCGTAGACGGCGAGGTTGAGGCGGCGGATCTCGCGGTTGATGTCCCGGATGGCCGGAAAGCCTCCGGTTCGATCCACGTCCGCCGTGATGTTGATCGGCTTGAGGCGGTCCGGGAAGCGGCCGGTTTCCGTGAGGCCGTAGTACTTCTCGATGTGCTTGCGGGAGCGGGCGATGGTGAGCAGGTCGAGCAGCGTGAAGTAATCGAAGCCCAGCATCTCGACGAGGCGCGACGGCGTGCGCTCCGATTCGTCGAGGTCGAGCCAGCGGTTGAACTGCTTCTGCGCAAGGCGCGTCGTGCTGTCGATGCTGCCGATGCCGTGGTCCAGGAGCGCGCTGTCGTCCCCCTCGGTGGCAAAGACGATCTGGTTGCGCAGGTCGGCCATGCGGTTGTTGACCGGCGTGGCCGAGAGCATGAGCACACGCGTCTTCACGCCCTCACGGATGATCTTGCGCATCAGCCGGTCGTAGCGGGTTTCGCCGCCCTTCTGCGGCGTGCGCTTATTGCGGAAGTTGTGCGACTCGTCGATGACGACGAGGTCGTAGTTGCCCCAGTTGACGTGGGCGAGGTCGATGTCGCCGGAGGTGCCGCCGTCGCGAGAGAGGTCGGTGTGGTTGAGGACGTCGTAGTTGAAGCGGTCGGGCGCCAGGAAGTTGCGGCGGTCGTTCGCCTTGTAGAGCGTCCAGTTGTCGCGCAGCCGCTTGGGGACCAGTACGAGTACGCGGTCGTTGCGCAGCTCGTGGTACTTGATGATCGCGAGCGCCTCGAACGTCTTACCAAGGCCAACGCTGTCGGCGATGATGCAGCCGCCGAAGCGGTTCAGCTTGTCGATCGCCCCGACGACGCCGTCGCGCTGGAACTTGAAGAGTTTCTGCCAGACCACTGTGTTGCGGATCCCGGTCGCCGACTTGACGACCTGCTCTTCGTCGAGGTCGTCCCCGCGGTCGAAGAAGAGATGGTGAAGGACGAGCGTGTATACGAGGTAAGGGTCACGATGGCTCCCAATCCGCTGCAGCACCTCGAGCAGGGAGCCTTTCACCGAAGGGCGTGAGGGCAGCGCGGACCATTGCGCGTCGAACCACTGACTGAGGAGTCGGGCTTCCTCGGACGTCTCAGACGCCTGGATCAGGCTGAGCGGATTGCCGGGTGTCAGGCCGAGCCCTTCCGTGCTGATAGCCAGCGACCCGAGGAGGGCCTGCATCGGCTGATCGGCCCCGTCGCGAACCACGAAAGCGCCCTGCGGTACCCCGGCGCCGGCGCGCCGCACCTCGGACTTGGTCTCCAGCCACCGGATCAACTCGCGCGCAAGCCACTGCGCCCGCAGCTGGTTGCGCGCCGGCCGGTCGGCGCTCGTGCCGAACAGCGCCAGATCGGTGCCTTCGGGCGGAATCACGAAGCGGCCGCGCTGCACCGCTACCAACTGTGGCATCAGCTCGGCGAACGCGAAAAGCGACAGGGAGGGGGTTACCACGTCCAGTTGCCGTCCGGCGCCAAGGGAGGGCCGGATGAGATCGACAACGCGGTCATTGCCGGTGTTGCGGACGAGTCTCATGCGAGCACGATCTCAAAAGCGTGGGGTGACCCAAGGCTAACGTGAGCGGGCTGGCCATGGGTTTGGTAGGCGATGCGCTCGGGGAAGAGCGGCCGACCGTCGAACTTCAGCAGGCTCTCCTTCACCATCCGGCGCATGAGGTCGGAGACCTCCACCTGGTGCACGCCGTCGCGGAACTTCCCCTCGAAGCGGTCGCCGTCGAGCAAGGCCATGAAGAGCTGGAAATCGGCTTCCTTCCCGTTGTGCGGCG
>Ga0210033_1003349_pt1 | contig 13101 bp, 11 predicted proteins | sample CryGeymeta201501_FD_185465 | JGI IMG/M metagenome (GOLD analysis project Ga0210033, IMG submission 185465) | Groundwater microbial communities from Crystal Geyser aquifers in Utah, USA - Crystal Geyser metaG 2015-01 (SPAdes) (version 2) | ecosystem: Environmental > Aquatic > Deep subsurface >... | reverse complement strand
CAAGCGCAGCGTACCCCGTGGCAGTGAAGTACATGGCCGCCTGCGCACCACCGTCGGGCATCGAGTCTATGAAGCCCGCGTTGTATAGCCCAGCAAATGACGGCCGCAGAAACGGGTTCCACAACCACGAGCGGCTGTGATCGCCAAAGCTCGCATGCGCCGCCGGGATGCAGTCGTGTGGGCTGATGGCGTCCCACGTATCGTCGCGATATGCCATGCCCAGGATGAGGATGGCGGCAGCGGTTTCGAGTTCGGCGCGACCGAAGGTGTTCATCAGCGGAGCGGGAGCCAGCAGCCGAATTTCGGATGGCTTGAAGTCTGGGTTGTGCATGACGGCTAAATACTACGACGGCTGTTTTCTGTCAAACCAGACGTATCACGCGGCCTAGTTGGAAACGCTTCCGTGCTGAGCTAGGATCGCCCCATGGACCAAGCCGCCGCAGAACGTGTCCTCCGGTCGTACTCGGGCAAGAAGTTGACCACCAAGGAGGCTCTGTATGTGCTCCGCGAGTGGATGCGATCGAAGGAAATGTCGGAAGATCGGTGGGGTAACTTCCACATGTCCGACGGCCACCGGATCAAACTCACCAAGCAGCGCATGCGCGTCGAGACGAAGAGGAGCAGAGGAGGCTGGTTCATGGTCGAGAGCTATCCGCTCATCGAGGCCGCCTACCGTGCTATCCGCGACGCGGGGAAGGCCATGGGGCAGGAGGACGTGGTGGAGAAGGCCCGCGGTGCCATTCAGTCGCGGCGCTCGTCCAAGAAGAAGCAGAAGGCGAAGCGGCTCACGAAGGCGAAGCAGGAAGCTCTAGCGAGGATGGCGGTCATGATCGCCTCGTCAGAAGACCCCGAGGCGTTCTACGCGATTGAGGACGGAGACGAGGACGACGTGGAGGAGTTCAACCACCGCAAGCACGAGTTGACGCGCGAGTTGGAGGGACTGGAGCAGATCGGGCGTGTCGTGAAGGACGCGGACGTCTTCAGTGTGAATGCTGTGCCTGTAGCGCTGCTCCGTGTGGATGGAGAGGCTGTTTGGACCGAAGAGGTTGACGGCGTCACGTACTCGATTCGGATCGCGCATGCCGACCAGAACAAGGCAACGATCGAGATCGGCGTCTCGGGGGCCGGTGAATTTCACATCGGCGTGGACCCGCTCACCCATTCGATGGGATATGGTAGCGGGCGCATCGCGAAGGGAGATGCCTATATCTCTGGTTACGTGGCCAGGTCGCACGCCGAGATGCCCATCGGTATTCTCTTTATGATTTCCAGCCATGAGAAACAGCAGGGCGCAGGCAGTCGCGTGCTCGACATATGGTGCGACATCATGGCGGCATTCGGCGTCGAGCGCTGGATGGCGCAAGCCGTCGGCGAAGAGGGCAGGGCGTTCTTCGCAGCCCGCGAGCGCGACGGTCGTCTTCGCAGGATCGGCTCTAGCGGGTCTAACATCGCGTTTGAGTGTGAAGGCGGTCCCCGCGGACGTCAGCAGCGGCTCGCGTTCTCGTGAAAACCTACCAGAAGATCGCAAGAGCATGGGCGCCTGTATTGGGCGAGCAGATCGCCGATGAGCGAGCCCGAAACGCCGCGACTCTCCTGGTGGGTGTTGACCTGGCTGGCGCGGAGGCTCGCAGGGTCCTTTTGCGCGGTGTGAAGTTTGCCCGTCAGCAGTGCTACGGCGGAGTGATCCTCCTGGATGCCACCGCGGAATGGCTCGCGGATCGAGCCCAGGACGCGATCAAAATCGAGTAAGCGCCTTGTCGGCTGACCACCGCTCGCGGTATAACGGACCTGTCATGCACGTTACTCGCGCTCACGATAACGACCTATTTCGCAACGGTGCCGGTGGCTACGAGTCCGACATCTCTACCCAACTCCTACGCGTGAGCTGCGCCATCTGTGGGCGACCGCTGAGGGATCCCACTAGCCTCGAACGAGGGTGGGGTCCGGTATGCGACGAAAAGCGCATGGGCGGGTCGGGAGGTGCTCACGTATGGGCCGCGATGGAGAACTTCGACCCCGAGACGTTCGCGTCCGCGGTGCGCGAGGCGCCAACCGTCGTCCCCACGCGTTGGATCGAGCCAGTCGCCAACGCCTCGGGGAAATTGACCATCGTCAAGCTCTTCAAGAAGGGCGAAAATTTGCCCGACGGTACCAAGGCGCTTGGCGGCGAGGTACAGACCCCAGGTCGTCCGCTGCGGCCAGGATCGATGAGGGAGTACCTGGAGAACAAGGGCGGCTCTCCAGACGACCCTCATGCCGCCTGGCGCTCAGACTCGGAGGTCCGGCGTCTCATGGTCAGCGGCGCCATCTGGTACGCCAGCCGTGCCGTCACGTTCGGGTTCGATGGCGACGTCGTCTCGGCCGAGAAGGTCGACCCCAAGTGGCTCGTCGTGGCGGCAGCGCAGCGTCTGGCTCGCGCGGCGGGGCTAGACGCCGTGGCCGAGGCCATGACCGAGTTCTACGCATCCAGTGTGACTCGCATCTTCTCGGCGCATATGAAGAGGGCCAAGAAGAATGAAGGGAAGAAGGGGTTCGTCTTCGAGTCGGTCCCGTCCGATCACGTGATGGAGGTCTACGACCCTAACGCCGGCAGGAAGGTGAGACAAGCCGTTGGTCCAGGCACCATTCGTGTCCACGTTCCATACTCGCAAGAGTTCAACGACCTCGCCAGGAAGAACTCACACATCTTCTTCGCGTACGAGGGAGAGAAGAACTTTTGGCCATACAAATATCAGAACTACGCAATGTTCTGGCGCTACTTCAACGTGAGACATCTGCGCGAGGTGAACAACATCATCCAGGGGATCTGGGACGATGTCGTTGTGACGTCACGGACCATGACGACCGTCGAGCGCCGCCTTGCGTACGTAAAGCACACAGAGGGAAAGGACGCTGTGATCGACACGGCCACGAACGTGGTCAAGTACGTTACGCACTCTGTGGCAAGTAAGCTCGTCGAGATGGGACCAAGCCAGACGGGCAAGACCATGGTTGAGGTCGGGCGATACCGTTACGTGAAGAAGGCTAAGTGATGCGTCGAAACCCCGGTGAAGACGAGGATCTGGACCTGGAGAGGCTGTTCGACGACGGCGAGCCGTTCGATGAGGTATTGGACGCGACCTCGCTTGTCCCGATCTCGTCGATGCCTCTCTTGGACGAGGTGGTGATCGACACGCCTTCCATGGGTCAGCCCACTGAGGAAACGGGCGAGTTGTCCGAGATCCCTCCCGAGGTCGACGATCTGCGAGTTGGCCAGCTCGTGCAGACACCAGACGGCAGGAAGATGAAGATCCAGTGGATCAACCCCACCAAGGGATCTGTCGGGCTCGGCAAGAAGCGTGGGGGGAACTACGTGTTCTATTCGTTCGCCGAGGTGCGAACGCTTGATGGCGCGAAGATCAACGTCGCGCGCAAGGAGGAGCAGAAGCAGGCTGACGCTGCCGAGGGCCAGTCCGAGGAATCCACGGATGTCTACGACCAGTCATACATGCCCGAGATCCCGATGAATGAGGACGGCAAACCAATACCCTACCCGTACCAGATCGACACCATCGACTTCGTGATGAAGCCGAAGTCGCTCAGCCGAGCCTCCACGGGCAGCGGCGGAGCGTTCGCCGTTGGTTCGCAGGTGACCGTTGTCGGCGGACCCAACAAGGAAATGGTCGGCCGCGTGTATTGGTCTGGAAAGAGCAAGAGACCTCCGTACCATGACAGGTACGGAATCAAGACCGATGATGGACAGGCGTTCTTCGAGGACGCGCCTTTCGTGCGCGCACAAGCTCACGAGTGGAACGGCGCTATCATCGGAGACGAGATGGGGCTCGGAAAGACACTGTCTGCCATCGTTTGCATGGAGTCTCCGTGCGTCGCTGTCGTCCCGGCATTGCTGAAGCAGAACTGGGCGCGTGAAATCGCAATGTGGCGTCCGACGCTCACCGTCGCCGTGATCGAAGGCCGACGGCCGGAGTTGGTGGACACGGTGTCACGCGCAGCGGATGTCATCGTTATCAACTACGATGTGCTAGACGCCCACGTGGAGTGGCTGTCTGCGCGCCGGAACAAGACCCTAGTCGCTGACGAGGCCCACTACCTCAAAACGTTCCGAATCAAGTGGGACAAAACGAAGAGAGCCAATCATGTCGAGGTCGGGCCCGGAAAGACATCCCGTCGCACGAAGGCATTCTACGACCTCCGTATGGCAATGCCTAAAGATGGCAGACCCATCCTCCTGACCGGCACGCCCATCCTGAATCGGACCAGGGAGTTGTTCCCGCTCCTGTTCTTTCTGGATCCAGTGGTGTGGGGAGCCAAGAACTCTCAGGTGGCGTTCTGGCGTCGGTACTGCGGCGGGCATAAGACGCGATTCGGCTATGACGCGAACGGACGCACCAATACGCACGAGCTAAACCAGCGGCTTGTCGAGCACTACATGGTGCGCCATACAAAGGAACAGGTTCTCGTCGATCTGCCAGAGAAGAAGCGTTCCACTATGGAGGTTTCGCTGACGCCTGACTACCAGAAGAAGTACATCAGGGCTGCGCGTGACTTCTTGTCATGGGTGAAGTCGAACGGCGGTGCCGAAGCCGTGGCGAAGGCGTCTCGCGCGCTGGTGCTCACGAAACTCACCGCGCTGCGCCGGCTGAGCGCAATCGGCAAGTCAGCGTCCGTGGTGAACTACATTGTAGAGTTCTTCGTCTCGACCCAGCGTCCGCTCGTCGTGATGGGCGTCCACAAGGAGGCGTTTGCTAAGATCGAGGAGGGGCTCAACGCCGTGAACGAGGCGTACCGCGCACAGAAGGAAGACGAGATGTCTCCAATAGTGCCGCGTGAGATTCGTTATGCGAAGGTGGTCGGCGGGATGGACGCCAGCACGCGGCAGAGGGCGATCGACGACTTCCAGGATGGCCATCTCGATGTGATTCTCTACTCCATTCCCATCGCGACTGGCACGACGCTCACACGGTCGCAGGACATGCTGTTCTTCGAGCGCATGTGGCGTCCGGCGGACCAGGTGCAGGCGGAGGATCGTATCCATCGCATCGGACAGCAGAACGCGGTAAGCATCGTCTACATGGATGGGTCTGGCACCATCGACGCCAAGATGGGCATGATGCTCCAGAACAAGTCCAGTACCTTCGCGGGCGTCATCGACGGCGTCGAACTATCTACAGAGATGTCGGCCATGTTGGTTTTCGGCGAGATGATCGGATCTGTCGCGGGCTGGCTTGATGGCATCGAGGAACTTTTGGGCAACGTCGAGGATATGGACGAGCGCGTGGCCGAACAAGACGGCCTCAGCGACAACCCTCGTGCGTTCGAGCGGCTAGACGCTCCACGTGTGCTGTTCGATGGGAACATGGACTGGCTCGATACCTATGGCGCCGAGCGACATAACGACGAACTGATTCCCAATCTCGTCGACGATGTGACCGAGGAAGCTCTCGACTCATGGTGGGATCCACAGTAGGACTGGCCTAACCTTTGTTGGATAGGCCGACATGCGAGCGACATTGAGGGCATGTGGGTTCTTCGATGAGTGGAGCCGACATCGACTGCGCCCAGGCATCGCAAAATGTCATCGCCCCTTCGACCATTTCTGGCTTCGTTAGTTTGTGAGTTTGGCGCTGCAACGCACAGAGTCCGCGTGCGGTTTCAACGCAGAAGAGAGCCGTTGGGCTCCGCAGCACGTTGGCCACGGGAGCATGCGGTTCGACCACCGCGACCGCGACCGTAGTCTTCTTCGGCGCGTTTCCGATGATGGCGCGGCGCGGTAGGCGCGTTAGGTGGGAAGGATCGCCCGTCGTGTCGACCACGACGGTGTCCCCGCCCGTGTCTACGATGACCTCGGCCTCGACGGAAGACTTCCCGGCCTTGAGCCTCACCAGAACCATCTGTCCGCGATCGAATAGCACGCATCCACGGTATGCCAGAATCGGTTGTCTGACAAGCGGCGTGAAGAAGAAGGGTGCCGCAGTTGCACGGGCTGCGGCGACCCCCGCTTAGACGTGGTGGAAGACGGTGAAGAAACCAACCACGTCGTCTGCTAACGCGGAATGGCCGCGCTGCCCGTTTCGGGATGGGGAAGGAGACCCATCCATTTAGACCATGACTATACGTCTCGCGTGGACGCGTGGCAAGCGCTGCGGTGGCTATGCTGGCGGGCTCAGGTTGTCTGCGGAACCAGCGTAGGGTTCGATGATCGCAGCGGCGTTGGTGAGACCCATGTCGGTGAGCGTCGCGGCGTCGAGGCCCCAGATGTTGAACCAGTTGGCCAAGTAGCGCCGCGCAGTCCACGGGGCGGGGCCGGAGAGGATGGGAGGAAGTCCGGGGACCGCCGACATGTCACTGTCCAACATCGCGCTCGTGTCGGTCGCGAAGATTTCCAGGATGTCTGGCGAGCTGTAGCGAGTGAAGGCGCCAAGGGCAGCCCACACGGAAGGCTGCTGCACGAACGCGCGAGCAGCGGCAAAGGCGCCCATGACGGCAGCGGATGATGAACCTGCCTGCAAGAGTAGCATTGTGACGATGTACTCCTCGCTAATTGCGCGGACCGTTTCGCGACGACGCTTGCCTTCTTCCGTTCGGCTCTTCCCGAAGTAGAGCTTGGGTCGCGAGTTCTTCGTGTGCGCCACGGTCCCGTCCTCGGCCATCCAGTAGATGAGTTGGTTCCGGTCGATCGCGAATCCGAAGGCGTCGTAGGTGTATAGGTAGACCTCTTCGACGATTAGCTCTCCCCACGCAACCGGCTGTCCGAACGGATCTTTCACGACGGGGATGGGGAGTTGGTAGAAGCCGCGGCGAATCACGGATCCTCGCTGCGCGACTCCGATGGCGTAGGTGTCTCGCTTCTCCAGCCGACCGTCGTCGATGGACTTGTTGTAGTCGAGTGACCAGTAGGGCACTGACATGCTGGGTGGCAAGTATCTGAGAATCTTTGCTGCTTCGCTCATGGGGCGCTCAGTGCAACGGAGGTGATGCCGTAGATGGTGGACGTTGGACGGTAGGTGGGAGGCGCTACGGATCCAGGATTGGACTGTCCGAGGTAGACGTAGACGCCTGAGTTCAGGTAGGCGAACCGTTCATCGAGAAAGCCCTGCGTACGAAGCGTGTTGATGTCTGCGTTCTGTCCGCCGACGCCGACGTAGACCATCGCCACGTACCATTCGTCGAGCAGCGCAGCGTGTGGCGCCGCCATTCCCATAGCTTCCCATCCTGCGCCCGCTGGCGTGTGAGTTCCGCCGTCGACCACGTCTGTGTAGCTGGAAAGCGGTGGCGGAAGTGCTCCTACTACCGTGCTCCGGCGAAGCTGCCACGCGTGGCCTACGCCTACGCCGCTCGAACCGATCTTCGCGTACTGCTCCGTGATATTGGCCGGCGACGTCAGGTGGAACTCTAGTCCCATCGCGTACTGCCAGTTGTTGTTGCCGATGCCGATGGATGAGTCGAGTGCCACGAGCTTGCCTGAGGGTGCGCGCTTGATGAGTGACCATTGTGCCGAGCCAATCGTCCGGTCGATGCACACGTACATGCCGGGGGTGATGCCGCCGGACACCCAAGCGTTGTCTCCCACATCGAGCGTGTCGGTTTGGCTTGTGGAGGTGGGGACGTTCGGTAGGTCGTTGACGCTGGCGAAGACGCCAATCTTGGAGCCAGAACGTGGGAGGTTTACGTTTACCTGCATTAGATGACCATCCAGTTGGAGTTCCCGTCAGCCTGCAAGCGTACGGCTGCGAGCGGGGTGGCGAGCACGAGAGATGGCGCTCCGTCGATGGTATCGACGCCGGATGTGGTGACGGTGATAGCGCTCGGGCTTCCGGTGACGTTCTTCACGATGATTTCGTCTCCTGGTCGGACCGATCCCACGGGGGGAAGCGTGAGCGTGAAAGGACCGTTGACGAGCGGGTTGCATCGAACCACTGACCCGGACCTGATCTGGTAGTTGACGATCGTGACCGCGTTGTAGACCTGGTCGCTCGGAAGAAAGCGGCGACTCAGGATGCGCACCACGTTGTCGAGTGAGGTTAGTCCGGCGTAGGATGCCTGCGCAGTCGATGTCCGTGACGAGTCGTCGGCGACTGCGGAGAAGGCGCCATAGATGTTGGATGAGATCGCGTTGTCGTCGATCTGGGACACGTTGATGACCGTCAACGTGACGGTGGCCAAGGCTTGGGTTCCGAGGTCGCCGAGGATCTCCAACGCCCCCTGCATGAGTCGCCCCGCGTTTGACAGCCCGATGACCAAGATACCGTCGGTCCGGCTGCTGCTGATGAAAGCTGCTACGCCTGACGCGCGAAGACGCGCGCCTCGCTCCAACGTCATCTGGTCTACACGGGTCCCCCCAGGATCGTTGGCGAACGAGATCACGGGCGCCGACGACAGGCTGTTGAGTTGGATGGGGTTGCGAATGATCAGTGGTGGAGGGTCGAAGACGGCACCGTCCGTGATGTCAACGGCGACGAAGTCTCCGATCGCCGCAGGGTTCCACGCGAACGATCCTTGAAGCACGGTGTCGGGCCTGAAGGCCCACGTGCCAACAGGGATGACGGCGGGGCTGACGACGCTATCGTCGATCTCGATGGTAGCAGGACCATCGGTGAGCAGATAGGCCGCGAAGAGTTGCGCCCAGTCCGCGTAGATCGATCCACCAGTGGTGCCCCCTGGGCGATAGACGAAACATGTTGGTGACGTGGCAGGCGTTGAGGACAGTTCCCACCCGGCGCCACGCATCGCCTCTGTGATATCCTCTGGTTCGACGAGGGCATCGTCGAATTCCCAGGTCGCGAAGCCGTTTCCCTCGGAGACGGAGAGGGCCGCGGGTCCACCAACGAGATCGCCGATGTCCTGGTCCAAGGGTCCGACGAAGCGAAATCGAAGTGCGACAATGGTCATCAGAACAACTCCAATGTGAGTCCGACGCGAAGTGGCGAGTTGCCGATAGTAGCGACCTTTGTGACTTCGATGTCGATGATGTCCGTGGGCACCACGGCGACCGGGGACAGGAAGTTGGCGGCGAAGCCGCCAGTGGATTGAATTGTGACCGCCAACATGGACGGGATACCGTTCACGCGCAACGTGTAGGTGATGTTGTTGCCGTTCCCGAGCGGCGTCTGCTGTACGACGATCATGCTGTTCAGAGTGCCAGCGCGAGGAACGGCAATCTGCCGCGGCACCGTGGGCGCGATCCCATCATCCCACCCCGGAGTGAGGTAGCGAGTCGTGGTCGATGAACCAACGTTGTCCTGTCCCCATCCGAGTACGGATGTTGGCGAACTGCCCTTGAGCGCGTCGATCGCGTCCTGCACGTTCGTTGCGCCGAGCGGAGGGAGAACGAGCGCGTCGTCGTACGAAACATTGGCCGCGATGTCGCCTCCTCCGATGGCCACCCACACAGCAGCGCCTGCGGCGGGGTTCGTGCAGACGTAGAGCGCCGCGTCGGCTTCCGACCAGGCGATGTCTCCTGCCTGAAGCTCTAGGGAGCCCACCTGCGTGTCCGACGCGGCCATGTTGGGCAGCGTGAGCGCGTCGGTGTACTTGCCCCACCAGTGATGGTTGCTCCACGGAGCGGCCGGACGTTGGTTCGGGTCGAATGCCATGAGTGGATGATGCCACAGGTACGGTTTCGGTTCTAGCCGCGTGCAACCGGCTGGAACAGATGTGGCCTACGGTGCTAGGATAGCTCGGAGACCAAATATCTCACTGGAGATTACATGTCCTACTCCCGAGGAAGCCTCGGCCTCAACCTCTCGCGCGACATCCAACGCTCGACGTTTAATGTTCTGTCTCCGTCTCAACTGGCGAAGATCAAGGCCAAGGCGGCGCAGACGAAGCCTGCTGCTCGTGCCTTCGATGAATTGCGGCGTGCGCTTCAGGCGGGCACCGTTCGTCCGTCCATTCCCGCGGGATGTGGGCAGAACGAGTTGCCGCTGCTTACGCTGCCGCAGCCAGGGTCGAGAGCGTTCGACCGGGCTCCGAAGTATCTTCAGCCAGACCAACTGTACATCTCGATGATGCCCCTGCCGCCGGACGCGGTGCTGAGTGAAGATCAGAAGTCCCAGGTTGAGTTGTATTTCAGGGACAGGTTCGACCCGAGCTACGCGCACTACCCCGTGAAGGTTGCTAAGGTCTGCACCTCGCGCGGGCCCGCGGGGCATTGTTACCATCATCAGGGGGTGGGTGGCAAGCCCCACATGGAGCCCGACCACGCGATGGAATTTGGGGCCAAGGGCGGCAACGATAACGCCGAGAAAGGTGTGGTGCCTGACGCGCCGTACCTACCTTCTTCGTACACCGGGAAGAATGCCAACGACCTGGCCCATCACTGGATCTCAATCTTCTCGCTTCTGCGTGACTGGTGGAAGTTGCCATACGGCTGGATGAACGTCGCCGGTCGCGAGGTGTTCTATTGGTGCCCGGTGCCAAACCGAAACTCCCACTATGACTATGTGGACGTCAATGGAACAACGCTGTTCGGGCATGGCGACCGGCGCATCGAAGCGGAGCCGCTGAGCAACTACAGCACCAAAGTGTTCATGGACGCGCTCAACTTCGTGGGCGTGTCTACCGTGTCGTGGAACGATCGGTGGTACATGACACCGGACGGCCCCCTTCAGGAGGCGGTGCCTCCGCTCATCTACATCATGGACCAGTGGCCGTCGGATACCGGGACAGAATGGTCGAAGTACGTGTTCGACCGGGGTCAGTTGGAGACGGGTGTCGACCAGTGGCGCCGCGTCGTTGCTGATGCGAAGTCGAAAGGACAGCCAGAGCCCAATCTGTTCAAGGACGCCCACAGCCCCAAGCAGCAATACTACGCTCACGTGCAGGGAGGCATCGTTGGTCTTCTGAGCTACGCGATCGACCAGAACAAGAGCCTGCGCATCTGGACCCTCTGGAAGCGGTATGTTCAGGACAACATCGTCACCCCGGTCCAACGCGCGATCGAGAAGTCCCGTGAGAAGTCGGATCGGCTGTCTGCCGCAGCTAGTGCGGGTGCATCTGCGGTGGCCGGGGCTAGCCAGGCGCCGGACTTGGCTGCGCAGGTTCAGGCGGCGATCGACGCGGATCCAGATCCCGTCAACCAGATGTCGATTGTCGATGGAGTGATGGCTCATGTAGCTGATCTGATGAGGCAGATTCAAGCGGCGCCAGCGGCGGCATCCGAGTTGGCTCCGTTGCCGGCACAATACATCAAGGAATCCAACTTCGCGGGCAGCGTTCCTCTCTACTATGCCCTGTCCAAGGCGAAGACGGAGGGGCAGGGGTTCGAGCGCGGCAAGGAGACCATCGTATACCCACACCTGGTGTGCGAGGCGTCAAGGGAAGCTGTCAAGGTCACAAACGACGGAGCCCCCCAGTTCGTGGAGATGTCTCATCAGTCGTCGGCCGCTTTGGACGCGTGGTCGTCTGTGGCTTCGCAGGCACCTGCCGCGATGCAGGCATACAACGACGCACTTCAGGCTCTCGACGCTATCAAGGCTACCATCAACCTACCATGGTATCTGAAGAAGCTAGGTCCGATGCCGGTGTGGGGATGGATGGCGTCGGGCGGCGGAGCGTTTCTCGGCACCGCCGTGATCGTCCGGTTGCGGCGCAAGAAGAAGACGCCATCTGTCGCCAAGAACCGCAGACGTCGTACGTCCAGGTAGCCGATGGCTAAGTGGACCACGCTGTTCGACCCAAAGGACGAGGTGCCGATTCTCGGCCAGCGCGTCGTCGTGTTTGGCAGGTCTGATAGACCAAAGCGGAGAGCAAAGGTTGCGTCCTATGATGACGTGTTTGCTCTCATGGAACCAGTGGTATACCTAGATCGAGAGGGTCTGTGGGTCATGGTCCTGGACGACAATGATCGTCTGATCGGAATCTTCCTTCTCCATCTCGGTGGTACTTCAAACGCCTATGTGGACGTGGGCACGTTGATGAGAACGCTGCTGACATGCGGTTCGCCAAAGGCGATCGTGATGCACAACCATCCGTCCGGTGGAGGCACCCCTAGTTACGAGGACATCTCCATCACGAAAAAAATGAAGTCGGCAGCATCCATGTTCGGAATATCTGTCGAACACGTCATTATGTCTCGCGAAGATAACTGCTCTTCTGGAGGAGGATTCAGCAGCAAGCTATGGCTAAACCCAGCCGACTCCGTTATGCCAAGCGCCGTTGAAAAGTACGAGCTGCGCACATCGCTTGTCGATGTGGATACAGGCCCATGCACGAAGATCATTGGTCCAGATGACGCCGAGCTGGCCGTGCGCGCCATTCGTCCATATCCATCCAAGGAAGACGCGGTGCTGCTGTGCCTGGATGAGAGATCCAGGTTGGTGTTTGCGGGCAGCCTGCATGACACCGACCACGATCTGCTGCTGGGTCTTCTCACTATGGGCCTCGTGTCAGGGACTGGCCGGGTGATCTTTTCGATTCCGGTTGACATGGTCGTTCCGCCGCGTGACAAGTGGTACGAAGCATGCGATCTGGTGGGTCTACGGCTGCTGGACGTGCTTTATCGGACACCAAGAACTTGACGAAGATCGACACCCAGACATGCTCAGAGTGCTCCGGCACCGGACTGCCCCATGAAACGGACACGTGGCCCAGATGCTGGTCGTGTCACGGCACAGGCGTCCGCCACGTGCCACGTGGTTATTCGCAGGGCGATCTCCGTATGGTTCGCGACCTTGTGGATGCGATGGCCGTTCGGCCGCACCTCTGCGGTTGACAGTTGTCCGACAACCTGTAGTCTTCGTAGTGGTCAGCGCCGCCGTGCCATTTGGTGTTGAACAGCGGCGGGATGGGCGGCGTGGTTTCACTGGATGTTTCCCTCGGCGTCCATCGCGCTGACCACTACGAGGACGTGTTCACCCATGCAATCTAGGTTTGTGCATGGCTCCTTCGGAGTCGCGCCGTTGACATCCTCCCCGCCCTAAAGGACGGAGATTCCGGGTACAGCCCCGGTGGTTGACGCTTCACCGAGCGTAGCGCCGGTCCCTGAAGGAACCGCTCGTCTCACACGCTCTCCACGTCCGTTTTGTGTCTCGGCCAGCCCGGCCGCGACAATGTTTCTGGCAGCGTTCACGTCCCTATCGTGGACCACGCCGCACCGCTCAC
>Ga0210033_1003345_pt1 | contig 13108 bp, 10 predicted proteins | sample CryGeymeta201501_FD_185465 | JGI IMG/M metagenome (GOLD analysis project Ga0210033, IMG submission 185465) | Groundwater microbial communities from Crystal Geyser aquifers in Utah, USA - Crystal Geyser metaG 2015-01 (SPAdes) (version 2) | ecosystem: Environmental > Aquatic > Deep subsurface >... | reverse complement strand
CACCTCGGCCTTGCAGGGGTTGGACGCCAGCGCTCGCGCCACACACCCGCTTTCAGGCCAGACTTTCGCCGTGTCCGGCATTGCGCGCGGCCAATATGAACATAAGGTCATATTATGAAACCTACCCTGGGTGTGTGCTACTATCCCGAGCATTGGCCCGAGGAACAATGGGCCGAAGATGCCGCCCGGATGGCCACCCTGGGCCTGACCTGGGTGCGGATCGGCGAATTTGCCTGGGCGCGGATCGAGCCCGAGGGCGGGCGCTTTGACTGGGGCTGGCTGGACCGGGCGATTGCCACCCTGGGGGCGGCGGGGCTGAAGGTGGTGCTGGGCACCCCGACCGCTACCCCGCCGCGCTGGCTGCTGACCCGCCACCCCGACATGCTGGCGCTGGATGCGCAGGGTCGGCCGCGCGGCTTCGGATCGCGTCGGCACTACGATTTCTCGCACCCCGGCTACCGTGCGGAGTGCGCCCGCATCGTTACCGCGCTGGCCCGGCGCTATGGGGCCAACCCCACGGTCGCCGCCTGGCAGACCGATAACGAATACGGCTGCCACGACACCACGCTCAGCTATTCGCCCGCCGCCACAGCGGCATTCCGCCACTGGCTGGCGCAGAAATACCAATCCCCTCAAGCCGTTAACCGCGCCTGGGGCAATGTGTTCTGGTCGATGGACTACGCCAGCTTTGATGAAATCGGCCTGCCCAACCTGACCGTCACCGAGGCCAACCCGGCGCAGGTGATGGATTTCCGCCGCTTCGCGTCCGATCAGGTGGCCAGCTTCAACCGCCTGCAAACCGCGATCATCCGTCAGCACTCCGCTGCCCCGATCGCGCATAACTACATGGGCGGGATGACCGATTTCGATCACTTTGCGACCGGTGCCGACCTCGACATCGCGGCCTGGGATTCCTACCCGCTGGGGTTTCTGTCGGATCGCCTTGCTGCCGATCCCGCGCACAAGCGCGCCTTCCTGCGTCAGGGCGACCCCGATTTTCAGGCCTTTCATCACGACCTTTACCGCGCCGTCGGGCGCGGGCGCTGGTGGGTGATGGAACAACAACCGGGCCCGGTGAACTGGGCCCCCTACAACCCCGATCCGCTGCCCGGCATGGCCCGGCTCTGGGCGTGGGAGGCCTTCGCCCATGGTGCCGAGGCGGTGTGTTATTTCCGCTGGCGTCAGGCCCCGTTCGCGCAGGAACAGATGCACGCCGGGCTGCTGCGCCCCGACAGCGTCGCCGCCCCGGCGCATGACGAGGCGCTTGAGGTGGCGCGCGAACTGGCGGCGCTGCCCGACCTTGATCCCGTCCCCGCGCCGGTCGCGCTGGTGTTCGACTATGCCAGCGCCTGGGCCTGGCAGACCCAGCCGCAGGGTCGCAATTTCAGCTATTTCGATCTGGTGTTCCAGACTTATCAGGGGCTGCGTCGGCTTGGCTTGTCGGTCGATATCCTGCCGCCCGACAGCGCCGATCTTGGCGCTTACAAGCTGGTGCTCGCCCCCGGCGTGGCCACCCTGCCCGCGCCGCTGCTGGCTGCCCTTGCCCGTTATCCGGGGGTTGCCTTGATCGGGCCGCGCGCCAACGCCAAGACCGCCGATTTCGCCATTCCGCTGCCGCTGCCGCCCAACCTGCCGGGCCTTGCCTGCACCGTGGCGCGGGTCGAAAGCCTGCCGCCCGACGTGTCGGTGGCGCTCGCGCAAGGCGGCTCCTTCATCCACTGGCGCGAGAAATGCGAAGCGGCCGAGGTGGTCGAGAGCACCACTGACGGCTGGCCCGCGCTGATCGGGCGCGGGGCGCTGCGCTATCTGGCCGGCTGGCCTGACGCCGAAGCCATGGCGCGGATTCTGGCCGCCCTTTGCGCCGAACAGGGCATTGCCACCGACAACCTGCCCGATGGTCTGCGTTGCCGCGATACCGCCAGCCACCGCTTCTGGTTCAACTACAACCCCGCGCCGATCACCTGGCAGGGCATCACCCTGCCCGCCGCCGGGGTGCACCGGCAGGCGCGCAAACCGTAGCATCGGCCGCAGGGGTAGCGGCAAGCCAGACCCAGCCCAACGCCCCAAGCTGCACCTGCCCCGCCACAACGCGGGCGTTCGCCGGGCCGATGATCGCGCCCGCACCGGAAAGGTCGAGCGTGACCGGCAGCTTGCCCAGGTTGAACAGGCACAGCACCGCCCCCGCCCCGTCGCCACGCACGAACCCCAGCAGCGGCTCGGGCAGATCAAGAAACCGGCTGGCCCCCACCCGCAGCGCCGGGGTCGCACGCCGCAGCGCCAGCAGGCTGCGATAGGTCTCCAGCACCGACCCCGCCACCCCCGTTTGCGCCGCCACATTGCGCGCGCGTTGCGCCGCCTTGACCGGCAGCCACGGCCGCCCGGTGGTAAAGCCGCCCGCGGCGCTCGCGTCCCACACCATCGGGGTGCGACAACCATCGCGGCCCTTGTATTCCGGCCAGAACCGGATCCCCGCCGGATCGGTCAGCTCGTCGAATTCGATCTCGGTCTCGGTCTGGCCCAACTCTTCGCCCTGATAGATGCAGACCGAGCCCTGAAAGCTGAACAGCATCGCCGCCGCCAGCCGCGCCAGATCGTCGGGCGCGCCGAACGCCGCCCAGCGGCTGACATGGCGGATCACGTCATGGTTGGAAAACGCCCAGGCCGGCCAGCCCCCCGGTGCGGCCTTGAAGAAGGTCTCGATCCGGCTGCGAAAATGGGTGGCGTTGAAATGATTGCCCAACATGTCGAACGAATAGGCCATATGCAGCCGCGCACCTGTCGTGTATTCGGCCATCACCTGCACCGCGCGATCCGGGGCCTCGCCGACCTCGCCGACCATGGCGCGGCCCTCGTATTGATCGAGCAGTGCCCGCATCCGCTCGAGAAAGGCGATGTTTTCCGGCCTCGTCTTGGAATGGCGGTGATCCTGCATCTCGTAGGGGTTGACGGCGGGCCGGTTTTCCAGCCGCACCGCCGCCCCATTCGGGCGCAGACTGGCGTCGTGGAAATAGAAGTTCACCGTGTCCAGCCGAAAGCCGTCCACCCCGCGCTCCAGCCAGAACCGCATCACCCCCAGCAGCCAGTCCTGCACCAATGGGTTGTGAAAGTTGAAATCGGGCTGGCTGGCCAGAAAATTATGCAGGTAATACTGCCGCCGCCTTGTATCCCATTCCCAGGCCGAGCCGCCGAACACCGAAATCCAGTTGTTGGGCGGGCTGCCGTCGGGCAATGCGTCAGCCCAGACATACCAATCCGAACGATCGTTCACTTTATCGCTGCGGCTCTGGCGAAAGAACGGGTGCTGGTCAGACGAATGGCTTAAGACCTGGTCGATGATCACGCGCAACCCAAGCGCATGCGCCCGCGCCAGAACTGCGTCGAAATCCGCAAGCGTGCCGAACAGCGGATCGACATCGGTGTAGTCCGACACGTCATAGCCCATGTCGGCCATTGGCGAGGTGAAAACCGGCGACAGCCAGATCGCATCGACCCCCAGCGCCGCGACATGATCCAGCCGCGCCGTGATCCCCGGCAGATCGCCGACCCCGTCGCCGTCGCTGTCCTGAAACGACCGCGGATAGATCTGATAGGTCACCGACCCGCGCCACCATTCCGTCATGCCCGCCCCCCGATACCCTGCCCCTGGTGCCAGCATTACGTGCCCGCCCGGCATGAGACAAGGCTTGCCCTGACCGCGCCGCCCGCCCGCCTGAACCCTCAGTCCTGCGTCAGCGGTGCCACCACCAGAATCTCCAGATCGCGCGACGGGGTGAAGTCGGTCTTTTCCATCACGAACGTGGTCGGCCCGGTCTTGCGGATGCCGTCGGCGCAAAGCGAGATCACGTTGCCCTTGCCGCCCTTGTCCAGCGTCAGGCGAAACCGGCCGATCGGCCCGGCCCAGGAATTGGCGGTGCGCAGCACATATTCGATGTTCCACGCCATCCCCATTGACCAGGCACCCCCCAAGGGATCGCCGACGGCGGTCGGATCAAGAGCGCCGGTCGCCATCGCCATCGCGCGCGAGGTGCCCGCATCGACGCAGTAGCGCGCCACCTGCGACAGCATGTCGTCTTCGGTCGGCGGGTCTTGCCAGCCGAACAGCCCGCCCGAGGGGCGGTTCTCGTATTCATGCACGATCTGCACCACCGCCCCCGCCGGGAAGGTCTGGGTCCAGTGATAGCGCAGGATCACCGACCACAGCGGCGTGACATACTTCGGCACCCCATTGCCGCCATCGGCCGGATAGTAATATTGCGCCAACCCCGCTGCCGCTGCCTCAGCCTGCTGCTCCGGGGACAATGCCATCAAGAGTGCCGTGACGCGATCAGCGCTGACGCTCAGCGGGATGCCATAGCGCGCAAGCGCTGCCGTCACGTCGCGACCGGGGGTGTCGTATTGCTGGTTCAGGGGTCGGTTTTCGTCCCACGGCGGCTCGATCACCGCGATGCGGTCGATCGCAACCGCCACCGGCGCGCCGTCAACCGTCGCGGTAAAGGCAAGCAGATTGTCGCGCTCCAGATCTTTGGGCAGGTTCCACGACGCTTCCGTCATCGCCGCCAGCGAGATCGGCGGCAGCGGAAAGATCACTTCGCCGGTCACGTCGCGGGTGGTGGTGTTGCGAAAGACATAGGCCACGCGGATCTGGTCGATCCCGATCGCCAGGTCTTCTTCTTCCATTGCCACGGCATCGGTCTGGCTGAAGGTCAAGCCGGTGGCGGCAAGGCCACCAAAGCCGTCGTTGGCCAGCCCCAGGGTCGGCCACAGCGCAAGCACTCCGGCCAGCACGCCCACAGTTTGTTTCATCATGCCCTCCTCGTTGCCCGCCAACTGTGCCGCCAAACCGCTCTGCAGGCAAGCGATAGCCAGAGCTTGCAGCTTGTCGCCCGGCCTGCCACTCTGGCCGCCAAAGATAGGGGCCACCATGCGTGTCGGAATTGCCTGCCTCGTGCTGGCCTATGTGCTCAGCCAGTTCTTCCGCGCCTGCCTCGCGGTGCTGACGCCGGTGCTGCAAGCCGATCTGGGGGCCAGCGCCGCCGATCTGGCCTCGGCGTCGGGGCTGTGGTTCCTGACTTTCGCTGCGATGCAGCTTCCGGTCGGCTGGGCGCTTGATCGGGTCGGCCCGCGCCTGACCACGGCGCTGCTGTTCGGGCTGTTCGGCGCGGGCGGGGCGTTGCTGTTCGCGCTGGCGCAGGGGCCGGGGGCGATCCGGCTGGCAATGGCGCTGATCGGAATCGGCTGCGCGCCGGTGCTGATGGCCAGCTACTACATCTACGCCCGCAGCTTTTCACCCGTCGTGTTCGGCACCCTGGCGGGGGCGACGCTCGGCTTCGGCAGCCTCGGCAATATCGCAGGCTCGCTGCCGCTGGCGTGGTCGGTCGCGGCCTTCGGCTGGCGCGAGACCCTGTTTGCCCTCGCCGCGCTAACGCTGCTGCTCGCCATCGCCACCGCCGTGTGGGTGCGCGACCCAGAACGGGTCACCGGCGCGACCCGCGGCTCGGTGTTCGAGTTGCTGAAAATCCCCGCCATGTGGTTCATCCTGCCGCTGATGGCGGTCAATTACCTACCTGCCGCCGCGCTGCGCGGGCTCTGGGTCGGGCCCTACTACGCCGACGTGTTCGGCGCCGACGCCGCCGGGATCGGGCGGGTGACGCTGGTGATGGGGCTGGCGATGGTGGCGGGCAACTTTGCCTACGGCCCGCTGGACCGGCTGCTTGGCAGCCGCAAATGGGTGGTGTTCGGTGGCAATCTGGCCGCTGCCGCCTGCCTGCTGGCGCTGTGGGCCACCCCCGCCGCCGGCGGTTGGCAGACGGTGGCGGCTCTGGCCGGAGTCGGGCTGTTCGGCGCTTCGTTCCCGATGATCATGGCGCATGGCCGGGCGTTCTTTCCGCCCCACCTGGTCGGGCGCGGCGTGACGCTGATGAACCTCTTCAGCATCGGCGCGACCGGCCTTGCCCAGGTCTTTACCGGCTGGCTGCACGACTCGGTTGCCACCCCGCCCGCCGCCGCACCCTATCAGGCCCTGTTCCTGTTTTTCGCCCTTGCCCTGCTGATCGGTGTGCTGATCTACACCTTTGCCGAGGATCGCACCGACTGACCCTTCCGCTTTCTTGCTGGCCCAAATATCCTCGCCGAAGGCACCCCTGCCACCCCGGACCGCCCGATGATCATCTATCCCGCCGAATACAACGCCCGCAAGCAAGCCGCCTTTGCCGCGCTGGCGCAGGCCGATGGTGGCGGGCGGCGGCTGGCGCTGGTGCCGCTGTCGTTTCGCGATTACCCTGAAACGGCAGGCCGGGTGGCAACCGCCCTGGCGCGGGCCAAGCGCCAGCACCGCTGGGCGCTGCTGCGCTGGCTCAAACGCCAGCTTCTGCGCGGCCAATACAACTGGTCGCGGCACTATTTCAACCGCCACCCCGATCATCTTGCCGCCGCCTGGAACGGCATGGCGGGCGGGCGCATGGCCTTCCTTTCCGGGGCGCGCGATGCCGGTGCCCGCTGCCTGCACCTTGAGCTTGCGCCCTTTCCCGGCCGCCTGACGCTCGACCCTGCCGGGGTCAACGCCGCCAGTTCAGTGCCGCGCGATCCGACCTTCTTCACCGCCTGGGCCGCCTTTGACCCGACCCGCCAGAGCGACGCCTGGCGCGCGCTTGGCGCGGGGCTGGTTGCGCGCCCCTCGCGCCGCAGCGATGTCGGGCAAAGCGCCACAGGGGTGCCCGATACCCCCTACCTGTTCTGCCCGTTGCAGGTGCCCGACGACAGCCAGGTCACGCTGTTTTCCGGCTGGTGCGGTGGCATGGCGGGGTATCTGGCCGCGCTCGGCACCGCGGCGCAAGCTCTGCCGCCGGGCTGGCACCTGCGCCTCAAGGAACACCCAAGCGCGCGCCAGTCGCTGCTGCCCCTGATCGCGCCCCTGCTGGCCAGCGGTCGGGTGGTGCTTGACAACGCCAGCGACAGCTTCGCCCAGCTTGCCGCCAGCCGCGGCGTGGTCACGCTCAACTCGTCGATGGGGTTGCAGGCGTTCTTTCACGACCGGCCGGTGATCGTGCTCGGGCGCGCCTTCTTTGCCCTGCCGAGGCTGGTGACGGTGGCCGACAGCCAACCGGCGCTGAATGCCGCATTTGCCAACCCGCAATCCCTGACCTTCGATCCCGCCTTGCGCGCCGCCTTCATGTCATGGCTCGATCAGGTCTATTACCCGCGCTTTGCCGCAGGCCCGCCCGTGACCTTCGACCTTGCCGCCTTCGCAGCCAAGTTGGCGCAGGCCCGCGCGGCCCCCCTTTCCCCGCGCCTGCCTTTGGGTTAAGGGGCGGCGTCAGACTGACATCAGGAGGGTCCGATGGGCTACAGGGTCGTCGTCGTTGGTGCCACGGGTAACGTGGGCCGCGAAATGCTGAACATCCTTGCGGAACGCGCGTTTCCGGTGGACGAGATCGTGGCCCTGGCGTCGCGCCGCTCGCTTGGCACCGAGATCAGCTTTGGCGACCGAACCCTGAAGACCCGCGATCTCGACAGCTTCGATTTCACCGGCTGGGATATCGCCCTGTTCGCGGTCGGCTCCGAAGCCACGAAAATCTATGCCCCGCGCGCCGCCGCTGCCGGTTGCGTGGTGATCGACAACTCGTCGCTCTACCGCTACGACCCGCAGGTGCCGCTGATCGTGCCCGAGGTCAACGCCGATGCGATCATCGGCTACAAGGCCAAGAACATCATCGCCAACCCCAACTGCTCGACCGCGCAACTGGTGGTGGCGCTGAAGCCGCTGCACGACCGCGCCCGGATCAAGCGGGTGGTGGTGGCCACCTATCAGTCGGTTTCGGGGGCGGGCAAGGAAGCCATCGACGAGCTTTGGGATCAGACCAAGGGCATCTATGTGCCGGGTCAGGAAGTGGCCCCGAACAAGTTCCCCAAGCAGATCGCGTTCAACGTGATTCCGCATATCGACGTGTTTCTCGACGACGGCTCGACCAAGGAAGAATGGAAGATGGTCGCCGAAACCAAGAAGATCCTCGACAAATCCATCAAGCTGACCGCCACCTGCGTGCGGGTGCCGGTGTTTGTCGGCCATTCCGAAGCGGTCAACATCGAGTTCGAGGATTTCCTTGATGAAGACGAGGCCCGCGACATCCTGCGCGAAGCGCCGGGGGTGCTGGTGATCGACAAGCGCGAGGCGGGCGGCTACATGACCCCGGTCGAATGCGTCGGCGACTATGCGACCTATGTCTCGCGCATCCGCCAGGACAGCACGATCGAGAACGGCCTCAACCTCTGGGTGGTCAGCGACAACCTGCGCAAGGGCGCGGCGCTGAACGCGGTGCAGATCGCCGAACTGCTGGGGCAACGCTGCCTGAAAAAGGGCTGATCCCGGCGATTCGGGCCGACGATGATTGCCCATCCCTGCGGTGCCGCGGGTATCTCACGAAGGTGCATTCGTCGCAGGCCTTCGCGACCGCCCGGGGGGATCAGGAGTTGGTGTTTTTATCAGCGGGATGTTTGGTCGGAGCGAGAGGATTCGAACCTCCGACCCCCTGCTCCCGAAGCAGGTGCGCTACCAGGCTGCGCTACGCTCCGACCGTGGAGGCGGGTTAAACTGTTGGCCCGGCTTTGGCAAGAGGCAAGCGTCTGAATCAATCGCCACTTTCGCGCCGCTCGATCCGGCGCAACATCAGGCTGATGCGCGGCAGGGTGCCGGTCTCGGCCCGGCTTTTCGAGCGCAGCACCGGGTTGTTCTTCGACACCCCGCGGTGGCGTTCGCGCAGCAGGATGTAGATGCCGCTGGCGATGATCACCCCCGCTCCGATCGCGGTATAAAGGTCCGGGCGCTCGCCGAAGATCAGATAGCCGAAGATTGCCGCCCAGATCATCTGCGAATACTGCATCGGGGCCACGATCACCGCCTCGCCCGCGCGGTAGGCGACGATGATCAGCAGCATGGCGACAAAACCGAAGCTCGCGATGATGCCCAGCAAGCCAAGATGTTCAAGCGGCAGCGGGCGATAGACGAACGGCAGGGCACAGCCCATCACCACAAAGTTTGCGGTCATGGGATAAAGCAGCAGCACCACCGAGCGTTCGTCCTGCCCGATCTTGCGCACAATCACCGAGGCCAGCGAGGAAAACACTGCCGCCGCCAGGGCTGCGGCATGGCCAAGGCTCAGCGGGGCCGCGCCGGGGCGCAGCACGATCAGCACCCCGATCAGCCCGGCCATGATCGCCAGCCCTCGGCGCAGGCCGACCTTTTCGCCCAAGACCGGAATCGCCAGCAGGGTGATCAGCAGGGGTGCCGCGAACAGGATGGCGTAGGTCTGCGCCAGCGGCAGCACCGAAAAGGCGTAGAACGCCGAAACCCCGGTGATCACCGCCGAAACCGTGCGCAGCGCCGTCCACCACGGATGCACCGGGCGCAAATGGCCGTCGCTGCGGTCGCCCATCAGCATCAAGGTCACCAGCGGAAACCCCAGCAGAACCGAGAAGAAGATGATCTGCACCGGCGAATAGAGGCCGCCCAGAAATTTGACCACCACGTCATGGGTGGCAAAAATGGCAAAGGCCAGCAGCGCAAACAGCGCGCCCCTGAGGTTGGATTTCACAACGGCCATCGCCAGGCGCTTCCTTTGGGGCTGCGGGGGGGGGCAAGCCGGGGATCAACCCTGCCCGGCTTGCCGCCCCGACTTAGAGACTTGCGTCCATCGCCGCCAGAATGGCATCGCCCATGCCCGCAGTCGTCACTGGCGTGCCGCCTTCGGGGCCCATCAGATCGGCGGTGCGCACACCGTCGGCCAGCACCTTTTCCACCGCGCTTTCCACCCGCTCGGCCTCATTCCCCAGATCGAAGGAATAGCGCAGTGCCATGGCAAACGACAGAATGGTGGCGATCGGGTTGGCCTTCTGTTGCCCGGCAATATCCGGGGCCGAGCCATGCACCGGCTCGTAAAGCGCTTTCGGGCGGCCATTGGCCATCGGCGCCCCGAGGCTGGCCGAGGGCAACATGCCAAGGCTGCCGGTCAGCATCGCGGCACAATCCGACAGGATGTCGCCAAACAGGTTGTCGGTCACGATCACGTCGAACTGCTTGGGGTTGCGCACCAGTTGCATGGCGCAATTGTCGGCATACATGTGCGAAAGCTGGATGTCAGGGTATTCGGCGTCGCGCAGGGATTGGACCACCTCGCGCCACAGCACGCCCGATTCCATCACGTTGGCCTTTTCGACCGAGCACACCCGGCCCCCGCGTTTGCGCGCCAACTCGAACGCCGAACGCGCCACCCGCACAATCTCGGATTCGGTGTAGCGTTGGGTGTTGAGCCCGACCCGCTCGCCGTTCTCGACGAAAATCCCGCGCGGTTCGCCGAAGTAGATGCCCGAGGTCAGCTCGCGCACGATCATGATATCAAGGCCCGCCACCAGCTCGCGCTTGAGGCTGGAGAAATCGGCCAGCGCGTCAAAGCACTGCGCCGGGCGCAGGTTGGCGAAAAGGTCCATGTCCTTGCGCAGCCGCAGCAGGCCGCGCTCGGGCTTGACGCTGAAATCGAGGCTGTCGTATTTCGGCCCGCCGACCGCCCCCAGCATCACCGCGTCCACCGCCTGTGCCTTGGCCATGGTCGCGTCGGTCAGGGGGGTGCCGGATTTGTCATAGGCGCAGCCACCGACCAGATCTTCGCTGACATCAAAGGTGATACCGCGTTTGGCTTTCAACCAGGTGATCAGCTTTTTCACTTCGGCCATGACTTCGGGGCCGATGCCGTCACCGGCAAGGATAAGAAGGGAAGGATTGGCCATGGCGCGGCACCTCTGGGCTGATTTCGGGTTGCCGCTCGCCTAGCCCCTTGGCGCGGCAGGGTCAAGCGGGGGTCAGGGCAGGGTGACATCCACCCAGACCGGGCGATGGCGAGAAGCGGCGGCAAGGGTGGCAGCCAGCGGGTCGGTGTCGGGCGGCCACAGCACCCCCGAAGCCTCGACGTGCAGATCGCGCGAGGGCAGAACGTAGTCCACCCGCAGCCCGCCAGGACCGTCTGCCGCCGTGTAGTCGGCGGTATCAAGTGCCGGATCGCCCTGTTGCCCCGGATCGACGCGCCCGGAACTGCCGCGCGGGGCGGGGTCTTGCAGCGCCGGGTGGGTCAGCAGCGCGGCTATCCCGGCGCTCAGGCCATCGCCATCGACCGGATCAAGGTTGGCGTCACCCAGCACGATGAACGGGGCGGCAGGTGGTGCGAAGGGCAGCGCCCCCTCGATCAGCCGCGCCCAGAACGCCGCCTCGTCATGGTTGCGCCGCCCGTTGCGGTCTTCCGGGCCGTCAAAGATCGGCGGGGTGGCATACCAGACCAGCAGCCGCAGCGTGGTGCCACTTGGCATGGCCACCGGCACCTCCCAATGGGCGGTGGTCGCAAGGCGTTGGATGTCCGCGCCCACCAAAGGCTGGGGCAGCAGCGCGCCGGGCAGATCGCGCCACAGATAGCCCGAGAAATCGCGCGCTTGCGCGGCCATGATCGGTAGGCGCGACAGCACCGCCATCCCGGCCTCGCCGGCAAAACGCCCGTAGCCCTGCGCGTCACGGGCATCGCCAAGATAACCGTTGCCGTCGAGATCAAGCCCGGTCGCGAGGCCGGTGTTGGGCTGGCGCGCAAAGCGGTAGGGATAGGGTGCCCCCGCCGCCGCCAGCCGGTCGGCCAGGGCGGCAAGCGCCACCAGCCCGTAGTCGTAATCGACCGCCGTCAGCACCAGCACGTCGGCGTCAAGCGCGGCGATCACCGCCACGACGGCTGCGATCTGCGGATCTTCGCCCTTCAGGATATCGCGCAACAGCAACCCCGGCCCGGCGCGGGTAAGAGCGGCGTTGTAGGTGGCGATGCGCAGGGTTTCAGCCAGCACCGGCCCGGCCAGCAGCGCCGCCACCAGCCCGATCAGGCCGCGACGTAGCCAACCGCGTGTGCCGCCACGCTGCCTTGGCGTTTTTGCCGGATCATGTCGGCGATCTTGTTCATCGCGATGCCGCGCATGAACAGGCTGGCGGGAAGAAAAGCCCATGCGGTTATCGTCCAGATCAGGGTTTGCGGCGAGGTCAGGGTCAGCGGCTCGAACCCGCTGCTCGAAATCTTTACCACCACCGGGGTCAGGAACGGCAGCAAAAAGCCCAAGGCGATGTTGATCCGCGCGTCGCGCGTCAGCCGTGCCACGACATCGCCGCCGGTGGTGGGGTCGAAAGTCGGCAGGTTGACCCAGACGTTGAAGCCGCCGCACTCGGTGGGCCAGTCATTGCGCTTGAGCATCACCACAAAGATGCCAAGCCCGACCAGCGAGATCAGATAGGCCATCCCGGCGGCGGTGCGCAGCGCCATCGCCTGCGCCTCCGAGGCCCCGTCGGCCATCATCAGCAGCGCCTGGCGCACCGGGCTGAAGGGAAAATCCATCGCCCGCCCGATCAGCGCGCCCAGAGCCTCGACCAGGGTCGTCATTGTGGTCGGGCTGGTCGCCGATCGGGCGATCACGGTCAGGGCAAAGACCATGGCGAACAGGATCACAAAGCGGGTGCGGTTGAACGGCGGCGCATCGCGGAATTCGATCAGGCCGGGGTAGGTGGCATTGTATTCGACCAGGGTCAGCAGCCCGGCGAACAACGCCACCAGCGCCACCATCTGCCTGCCGTCAGGCCCGGTGCCGGGCAACAGCACCGAAGGTGTGGCGACCAGCACCATGACCAGAAACGCCCTCAGGAGCGCACCTGCAAGCTGGGTAATCACTGCTCTGCCTTCCTCGACCCGGACGGACATGATGCAATGCCATGCCCTTGTTCCGAAGATGCTCCGCACTTTGTGGCGGATTGCCTCAATCTTGCCCAATTTGTGCCTTCTTTCCCGGCCGGTCGCAATATCCCTTTCAAATGACTTGAGATTTGTGGCGATTTCCGGGTGAATGTGTCACCGGATTGCATCAAAATGGCGGTAAAAAAAGGCCGCCCCGAGGGGCGGCACAAGATGTTGTGGGTTGGCCTCCTTCACACCCAAGGGCGCAGAGTGGCGGCGGTTTTCTCGAACGCGTCGATCGCCGCCGATTTCTCCAGCGTCAGGTCGATGTCGTCCAAGCCGTTCAGCAGGCAGTGCTTGCGGAAGGGATC
>Ga0210033_1003335_pt1 | contig 13132 bp, 13 predicted proteins | sample CryGeymeta201501_FD_185465 | JGI IMG/M metagenome (GOLD analysis project Ga0210033, IMG submission 185465) | Groundwater microbial communities from Crystal Geyser aquifers in Utah, USA - Crystal Geyser metaG 2015-01 (SPAdes) (version 2) | ecosystem: Environmental > Aquatic > Deep subsurface >... | reverse complement strand
GCGCACGAGGGGACTGGTCAGCACCCGATCGATCGAGACGCCCTCGTCACGCAGGAGCTTCGCGACCGCGCGCACCGCCAGACGCCCCTCGGGCAGGAGCCAGCGATCTTCGTCGCGATCGGCCTCGGGATGACCGACCGCCGCGCCATGCCGCATCAAGACAATCCGCATGCGGCGATCCTAGCTCAATCGGGCTCGGGGCGCGCGAGGGGGTGAGCGCGACCCACGGCCACCATTCGCCGCTCACCGCGTGACGACGACGCTTACCCAACCTCGGCGCGCGGACGAGCGCCTTCGCCTCAGGCGACGGCCAGCTCTTCGCGCACGGTGCTGAGGCCGTCGGGGTGATCCGTGCCGGTGCGCAGACGTCCCGCGAGATCGCGCTCGAGGCCGAGACGGCCCTGCACGAAGGGCGCGATGGCGCGACCGAAGGCGCGCGCGTTGGGGAAACGATCCTGACGAGCGCGAGCCATGCTGCGCGCCACCAGGCTGTCGAAGGCCGGATCCACGTGAGGCGCCAGGCGACGCACATGCGGCGGCTCTTCGCGAATGATGCGCCGGAGCAAGCCGGTCACGGACGAGGCGGTGAAGGGGACGTCGCCCGTCAGGCATTCGTACATGGTCGCGCCCAGACCGTAGAGATCCGCGCGCGCGTCGACGTCCGGATCGCCCGCAGCCTGCTCGGGGGAGACGTAGCTCGGCGTGCCGAAGACGCGGCCACGCTCCTGGGACTTCTCTTCCTGGCTCGCGAGGTCGGACGCACACACGCCGAAGTCGAGCAGCGACACCAAGAGCTCACCGTTGGGCCCGCGATCGAGCATCACGTGTTCGGGCTTCACGTCGCGATGGACGTAGCCCAGGTTGTGAGCGCGATGCAGGATCGCGGCGACGCGTAGCGCGATCACCGCCGTGTCCGCGCTGCTGAGCGTGCCGTGCCGCCTCAGCATGCGATTCAGGCTCTCGCCACGCAGCCGCTCGAGCACGAGGAAGGGAGAGGAGTCGGGCAAGATGCCCTCGCCCAGCACCGGCACGATGCCCGGATGCACCACGCGACGCGCCACCTCGGCCTCTCGTCGAAGCCGGCGCACCAGGCTCGCGTTGTAGGCGAAGACCGGCCGCATCGTCTTGAGGACGACCGTGCGACCTGTCCACTCGTCTTCGGCCTCGAAGACCACCCCGGTTCCCCCGACCCCGATGCAGGCGCCGACGCGGTAGCGACTTTCGAGCACCGTCCCACGAAGCCCTGCGCGTTCGTCCGATGCCATGGGCAGACCATCGGAGCCCTGGGGATCTGGGTCAAAAAAACGGCGCGGATCGACGAGTATTTCGCCCGGTCACCGCCCGCGCGGCCCTGGATCAGATGGCGGGAGCGCCCTCGTTGATCAGGATGGAGCCGGCGCTCGACGTCACACGAATCTCTGGACCGCCTAGGCCGATGTCGAATGTCAGACCGTCCACAGCTGCGGAGTCCTCCGCCGGCGCGTCGTAGTCGATGTTGCCTGCGTGGATCACCACATGGCCGGGCGTCTCTACGTGCAGCGTCCAATTGCCACGGGGTGGCAGGTAGAGCTCCAGGAAGCCCGTCGGGCTGTCGCTGCTGCTGTCGAGCTCGAAGTCCGGGACGCTGGTGCTCACGAGCGTGATCTGGGCGTTGCTCTCGGTGCGGACGACGCCGCCGGCGCGGGTGCTGCCGTAGACCGAGCCCGTGGCCGTGAGGTCGACGGGGATGGTGCAGTCGAGGGTCACGCTGCCGTCGGCGACGACGGGCGCCGAGACGTCGTGCAAGGTGATCGAGCCGGCGCTGGCGAAGACGGGCGCGGAGAGGTCGCTCAGATCCAGGGTGCCGCGGGCGAGGATCAGGGACGTCGCCACGTCGGCCGGGATGAAGGCGTCGAGGCCGACCAGGCTCACGGACTCGCCACCGACCATCTGGAGCCGCACGACGTCTCCGCGATTGGCCAGCTCCGCCCGGATCGTGTCGCCGCTGTGGCCCCACTCGAGCATGTCGAGGTGCACGGAGAAGCGCGTGTTGCCGCCGTGCACCCGGACGGTGTCGTCGGCCGAGACATCGCGGAACTCGAAGCTCGTGACGCCGTCTGCGGGTGCGTCGAGCTCGGTGCCGCGCTCGGCCACGTCCACGCCGAGGACGACGCCGCAGCCCGACGCGAGCAATAGGCCGAAGAGCGCGAGGGAGCGGCTCACTCGATCACTGGACATCGGGGTTGATCGCAATGCTGAAGGTGAAGGGGACGGACAGGATGGAGCTGCCCTGGGGCAGCACGGCAGAGCCGACCTGGAAGTCCGAGAGATGCTGCTGGTAACGCACCGACAGGCCGAAGCCGAAGCAGAGATGTTCGAAGGTGAGCCCGCCATCGCCGAGTCCGCAGCCCCAGAAGCGCACCCCGACCTCCCCACTCAGCGCGACGCCGCGGCTGGTGGCGAGGTTCGCGCCCGTGCGCCGCTGAATGGGCAGGCGCGCCAGACCAAAGACGTGGACGATGAGCCCGCCGTCCCCATGCCAGCCGACGTGATAACCGAGGGCCGGCACGACATCGAGCGCGTGGCGCGAACCGCCGAGTAGATTGGCGGAGCCGGCGCCAAAGGCGAGGGAGACGTCGAGGTAAGGCGAGACGTAGCCGAGGAAGATGGCGGGATCGACCAGGACGCCGGTCGCGTGAGATTGGGAGGTGGAGAGCTCCATCGCCACTTGGTAGAGCTGGGATTCGTCGCGCGGCGCCGCCTGGGCCGTGCTCGTGCCCAGTCCGAGGAGCGCGAAGCCGAGGAGCCCGAGCGCGCGGCCGACACCGGATCTGGGGATGACCCGCGCGTGGGGTACGACGTGAGACGAGTTTCGACCCATGCCTGGCCGGCCTTGCAACCCATGGGCCACGAAAATCATCAACGATCTCGGTGTCAGGTGCGCAGCTTGGCGCACGCCGCGAGCTTCAGTGCGAACCCGTGTTCGCGCTCTCGACCGAAGCCGGGAGGTGGCTCTCAACTCTCCGCTTGGCGCTCGAGCAGGACGAGGTGCTCCTGGCGCATGCCGCGCCCGGTGAAGTCGGGGCGAGGCTGGGAAGCGGACGCGATGTAGGTGAAGCCGGCGCGCTGGGCCAGGTCGCGCAGCTGGCGACCACCCGCCACGCGCTCGTCGCCGAACTGGGCGTCGCCCACGAGGAAGACGGCCACGCCGCGCGGGACCATGACGGCCCCGACGGAACGCAGGACCTCGAGCAGCTCGCGCTCCCAGCGCCCGGCACCGCCCACGCCCGAGAGGTTGCGACGCGCACCGACCTCGTAGCGCTCGAGGTTCGCCGGATCGAGATCGAGCCAGGGATAGCGCAGCTCGTGATGCATCACGTAGTCGTAGGTCCCGCCGTAGGGCGGCGAGGTGATGACAAGATCCGCGCGCGGCGGTTCGCCGAGCAGCTTGGGCAGGCGACGCGCGTCGCCCTCGATCAGCCACGGTTCGGGCGAGTCCGCGGGCGTGACGCTCTCGAGCTCGGCCCAACGCTCCACCAGGCCGAGACCGCGACGATAGAAGTGCTCGGTGACGAGGCCCTTGCGCAGCTTGCGCGCGATGCCCGTGGTGTCGCTCTCGGATCGACGATAGGAAAACTTCATCACCACGGACGAGAGCAGGAGCTCGAAGGCGCGACGATCTTCCGTGCGAGGCACGGTGCGGATCTCTTCCCAGAGACCCCCGAGCTCCTTCAGCACGTGCCCGGCGTACCAACGCACGTGATGGCGCGGAACCGGCGCGACGACGGGCTCACGATCACGCACGCGCATCTCGGAGCGCAGCGCCAGATCCTTGAGCTGCACGAGGAAGCGCTCGCGCGAGTCCAGCGAGCGAATCTGCGTCTTGATCTCGGCGACGCGCAGACCGAGCGGGTTCAGATCCACGCCGGCCGCGAGCATGCCGGCCACGCGCGCCTCCACCATCGTGGTGCCGCTGCCGCAGAAGGGATCGAGCAGCTGATCGCCGGGACGGCTCAGGCTCGCGATCAAGGTGCGCGCGATGGCCGGATGCATGCGCGCCGGGTAACCGTGGATGTTGTGCGTGAGCGTGTCCGGGGACTCGGTGGCGGCGGCCTCGAAGGCCTCGCGCAAGATGTCGGAGGCGTCCACGTCTCCGTCCACACGCGTCGGCCCACCTTGATGGCTCAAGGCGAGTCGCATGCGCGGCTCCTCCATCGCTTCGGCATTGGAAGCGCGAGGCGCGGGCTTGGGCGAAAACGACGGAGCGTCCTCGCGAGACGCGTGACTGCGCTTCGGGGACGACACTTCGTCACGAGCGGGACGACTGCGCTTCGGCGAGGACGACCCGGCTTGGTCGCGAGCGGGACGACTGCGCTTCGGCGAGGACGCCGCGTCACGCGAAGGTCGGTCGGCCCTGGCCGACGCCGACGACGCCTCGTCGCGAGGCGGACGGCGATCCGAGGACGACTTGGCTGCCTCCGCCAGACGTCTGCGCGCCGGGGACGCGGACGACCCTTCCTCGCGAGACGGACGGCTGCGCTTCGCGGGCTCGTCGCCCCAGAAGCCGGGACCGAGCTTCTTGCCTGGCTTGGCGTTGCCGGGCTTCTTGCTCCCGGACTTCTTGCCGCTCGACTTCTTGCGGACCTTCGTGCCAGCCGGCTTCTTGGCGAGCCTCTTGGCGCGGGGCTTCTTGCCGCTGGGCTCTGGAGCGTCGCTCATGATGTCCTCGGTAGGCCAAAGAAGGCGCGCATGGCGACGTACTCGGCGGTGCGTTCGCCCGCTGCGTCACGGGCGACGAAGCGGACCATCTCGGGCTCTGCGCCCTGGGGAGATTCGGCTTCATGCCTGAGCGTGAAGACGTGGAAGAGCGGGCCGGGCCGACCCTCTCGCGGCCAGAGGGAGAGACATCGCTCGATGGCCAGCCCTGCGTCGCGCGCGCCCGACGAGACGCGCTCCGGGTGGCCGCCCTCCGCACAGACGACGAAGCGACCCGCCGGTGCGAGCAGCCGGGACGCCGCGCGCAGGTAGTCTTCGACGCCGCCTCGCAGCTCCATGCGCGCGTGGGCGCGCTGCGTGTCGGGCGAAGGCGTGGCCGTGCCGGGAGGCTGGTAGGGCGGCGTGCCGGTGATGAGCGAGCAGCGCTGGTTCAAGACCTCGGGCAACGACTCGTCCCGCAGATCCCCGTGGATCAGCCGCGCGCGCTCGTCCACGCCGTTGCGCGCGACGTTTCGTTGCAGCAGGTCGAAGGAGATCTCCTGCGCTTCGACGCCCACGAAGCGAGCCCGCGGCAGCTTCCACGCGAGCATCAAGAGCACCGAGCCGATGCCGCAGCCGAGGTCGCAGACCGTCTCCGCTTCAGGCAGAGCCCGCGCGCCCTCGAAGGCCGTGGCCACGTCGTCGAGGGAGTAGCGATGACCTCGCTTGCGCTGCAGCAGCCGAAAATCGGCCGTCAGCAGATCGTCGGTCAGCGGATCGTCCGCAAGGAGCGCGTCTTCGCTGGCGTTCACACTGGACAACGAGCTCATGGCGCCACGTAGTGGCCCGAACGGCCGCCCGTCTTCTCGAGCAAGCGCGTGTTCTCGATCACCATGGCGCGGTCGACGGCCTTGAGCATGTCGTAGACCGTGAGCGCGGCGACGCTGACCGCCGTGAGCGCCTCCATCTCCACGCCCGTGCGATCGCGACAGCGCGCCGTCGCCTCCACGTGCAGCCGCTCTCCGTCGGCGTCGGGCTCGAAGTGGACCTCGACGCTCGTCAGCGCGATCTGATGACAGAGGGGGATGAGCTCCCAGGTGCGCTTGGCCGCCTGGATTGCCGCGACGCGCGCCACGGCCAGCACGTCCCCCTTCTTGGTGCCCGCTTGCTGAAGCGTTCGCAGCGTCTCGGGGGCCATGCGCAAGGTGGCGCCAGCGCGAGCGAGCCGCTCGGTCTCGCCCTTCTGCCCGACGTCGACCATCTGGGCGCGACCGCTCGCGTCCAGATGCGTCAGATTCGCGGCACCAGCGTGCTCGCTCGGCTTCGCAGCGCCTTCGTCCTTGCTCATCCCGTCCGATTACGACGCCTGGCCACCCCCGGCAACCGGTGAGGCATCCGTCGGGCACGGTTCGGCCACTGGCGACAACCGCCGCAGAGTCAGTGCGTCTGGGAGAGCGACGTGCTCTCGTCGTGGGCGAGGGGATGGCGGGGCGTGGCGTCCGTGCCGGCCATGCGCGCCACCAATTCGACCCGCGAATGCACGCCGAGCTTGGAGAAGATGCGCTTGAGGTAGGTGTTCACGGTCGAGACCGTGAGCCCCGTGCGACCCGCGATGTCACGGGTACTGGCACCCGACACGAGCAGCGAGACGACGTCGCGCTCCCGAGGCGTGAGCGGTGCACGCTTGAGGGTCTGGGTGACATCTTCGCCTTGGCGACGCCCTCCCTCCGCGGCGAGGCGGTTGGCGTAGCAGAGGCTCCGCCCGAGGGCGCGCGCCCCCCAGCGCGCGAGCCTCAGCTCGTCGTCTCCCAGGCGTTCGCCCGGTTTGAGCCAGAGCTGCAGCAAGCCCACGTGTTCTCGCCCGGAGCGCAGCGGTAAGGAGAGATCCGGCTCGCCGCCTGGATCTTCACCCACTCCCTCGCCTGCAGTCAGCTCGAGGCGAAACGCCCCTGGCGCTGATGATGCGAGCGACGAGCTCCGCCCCACGTGAGGGATAGGTCCTCACCGGATCGAGCTGCATCAGCCCCTCGGCAATTTCCATCATCTGGAACAACGACATCCACCCCCGCCTTTCCAATGAGCCCCCCCGGGCGCCCTGGTTCTGGGATAGTACACCTCAGAAAGCCCTCGCTGTCAAACCCCCCTTGCGTGTCTGTGACTTTGATCACGCTAATTCGGGTGCCTGGCCGATGTCCGCGCCTGGGGAGCCGGGGCTGCGTCGCGCTCGACTCCCGCGCGCAGCGAGAGACGTGGTACCGTGTCCCCCGATGAGCGAGCCCAGCCAAAGCGCGGAGGCGTCCCAGCCCGCACCCCCGGAGGGTGCCGTCGACGGGACTCAGGAGATCGGGGTCGTCGACGCCCTGTCTCGCATCCACCTCTTCGAGGGCATCGCCGATCGCGGCCTCGAGATGCTGGCTTCCCTGGCGCGCGAAGAGAGTCATCGCGTGGGCGAAGTGATCTTCGCCGAGGGCTCGTCCGGCGGCGCGCTCTATCTGATCCTCGAGGGCAAGGTGCGCATCTCGCGCCAGGTCAGCGGCATGGGCGAAGAGGCCTTGGCCGTGCTCGGTGCGGGAGACGCCTTCGGGGAGATGAGCTTGGTGGACGACTCGCCGCGCAGCGCCGACGCCCGCGTGCACGAGCGCTGTCGCCTGCTGGTGGTCGAGAAGGACGCGCTGGAAGACCTGCTCTTCCTGCACAAGGATCTGGGCTACGAGATCCTCTGGAACTTCGTGCGCATCTTGTCGGAGCGCCTGCGCGAGACCAACGACAAGATGACCTTCCTCTCGGTCACCGGAAAATTCTGAAGCGAGAAATCTGAGCGGAGCGTTCCCCATGTCGATCCGTCCTTCAGACCTCATGCACTGGCTGGGCGCCTCGCGTCGACAACTCGAAGACCTGGACGCGAGCCCCTTCCGCGACCTGGGCGAGGAGTCGGCAGAGGGCGAGCCCTACGGTCGCGCGCTCCTGGCCGAGAGCGCAGAGGCGGAGCTGCTCCTGATGCGTTGGGCGCCGGGTGTGGCCTGCGCTCCCCACGACCACGCAGACGCGAGCGGGATCGTGCGTGTGCTCTGGGGTGAACTGCGCGAGACCGTGTTCACGCGCAGCGACGACTCGCTCGACGTCGCGCTCGGGCGCCCTCTCCGCGCGGGGGACGTGGTCGAGTTCGGCCGCGGTCACGTGCATCAGATGTGCGCCGAAGGGGCGGCCGCGACCCTGCACGTCTACCGCCCCAGGATTCGCGGCATGCGGGTCTGGGATCTCGACGCGGGTCGCCTGCTCGTCGTCGACGACGCCCACGGCGCCTTCGTGCCCAGGGACGCCGCGCGCATCGTGGCGTCGCGCCCGTGGCCGCCCGCGAGACTCGAGCCGGCGGTGCGGGGCCCAGCGACTCCGCAAAAGCCATGAACCGCCCCGTCGTCCTCGTGCTGTACACGACGCTCTACCGCGAGGGAGGACGACGACTGGCGCAGGTCGCGCGGACCCTGGCCACGGAGCGCGCCCGAGCGCGAAGCGAGGTCGAGGTGCGCCTCTTCGCGACCGAGACCAAGGCCGCCTTCGTCGCCGCCATCGACGCCGTCGCGCGCGGAGGCGGAGCGCTCGCGGAGCTGCACTTCGTCGGGCACAGCGGCGTGTACGGGCCGATGTTCGGCACGCGCGCGAGGCCGGAGCAGCTGAGCCCCTACGAGTGGCGCGAGCTCCAGATCCCCTTCGCGCAGGACGGTGAGGCCTTCTTCCACGCCTGCCGCACGGCGCGCTTCTTCGCGCCCTTCTTCGCGCGCACACACGAGGTGCCCTGCTCCGGCTACCACTGGTACACGGCCTTCTCGCGCGAACAGGAACGCTTCGCCGTCATGCCTCCCTGGTACCCCGAAGACGCTCCGCTCTACGCCTTCGGCATGCCGGGACGCCGCTCCCACGGCATCAAAGGCAGCGCCAAGAAGCACCTCGGCCTCAGCGCGCGCGAAGAGATGAAGCGCTACCTGCCGGCGCTGCCCGAGGGCGACCCGAGCTACGACCACGTGGCCGAGCTCTACGACGAAGCCTTCCAGGACATCCGCGTGCGCGCCGACGAGTGGCGCTACCTGACGCGACACCTGCCCACGGGCCGCCCGCGTGTGCTCGACGTGGGCTGCGGCAACGGCGCGCTGCTCGAGGCGCTTAGCGGACGCATCGGAGAGAGCGCCGGCGTGGACAGCTCCGAGCGCATGCTCGAGCGCGCGCGACGACGCTGCGCGGCGCTGCCCAACGTGCGCTTCGCGCAGGTGAACGGACCGAAGCTGCCCTTCGAGGACGACAGCTTCGACGTGGTCATCTCGCTGCTCTCCTTCCGCTACCTCGACTGGGATCCGCTGATGCAGGAGATCGGTCGCGTGCTCGCACCGGGCGGGAAGCTCCTGGTCGTGGACATGGTGACGGCGAAGGTCGGCCTGCTGGAGTGGCCGCGTGCGCTGAGGGACGCAGCCCGGCATCGCCTGCGGCGTGAACGACAGCCGGGTTTCCGTGCGGCGCTCTCGCGCCTGGTCAGCGCGCCCGAGTGGGCGGACATGCTGCGCGAGAACCCCATCCGCGCGGAGCACGAGCTCTGTTGGTTCCTCGAGAGTCGATTCCCGGAGCGCCGCGTCGAGACGCTGAACGTGGGACGGCACAACCGCATGCTCGCCTTCGACAGCGGGCGCTTCGAGGAGGGCCAGCTCCTGGCCGAGAACTTCGACGGCCCGAACCCGCCATGAGCGTCGACGCCGTCGTCTTGGATTGGGGCATCGGCGGCTTCGGCTTTCTCTGGGCCTACCAGCGACGTCATCCCGACGCGCGCCTGGTCTATCTCTCCGACTCCGGCACCACGCCCTACGGCCTGCTCCCCCGCGCGGCGCTTCGTCACAGGCTGCGCGAGGTCGGCGCATGGTCGGCCGCGCGAGGTGCGCGCCGCCTGGTCGTGGCCTGCAACGCCGCCAGCAGCGCGCTCGACGACTCACCCCTCGGGGTGCCTGTGTCGGGGATCATCGAGGCCGGCGTATCGCTCGTGCGCGCGGGTGGCTTCTCACGCGTCGGCGTGATCGGCGGGCGCCGCACGATCCTCTCGCGCGCCTACGCCACGCCGCTGCGGCGGCTCGGCCTGGACGTGCAGCAACGCGTCGCGCAGCCGCTCTCGGCGCTGGTGGAAGCGGGCATCCTGCAGGGCGCGCGCGTGGACGACGTCCTCGCGCACGTGCTGCGCGGCCTACGCTCGGTGGACGCTCTGGTGCTTGCATGCACGCACTACCCGGCGCTGGCAGAGCGCATCCAGGCCCATCTGCCCGGCGTGACCTTGCTCGATCCGGCGGAGCGCCTCGCCCGAGACGTGCCTGGCCCCCGCGTGAAGTCGCGCGCGCAGCTCGAGTGCTGCACGACGGGCGACGCCACACGCTCGCGCGAAGCGGCGCACGTGGCCTTCGGTCGTGACCCGGGCGAGTTCGCCGTCTTGCCCTCGCTCTCGTAGCGCTGACGACAGCGCGCGGCTTGCCGTTGCGGGGCCGAAGCCACATGGTCGGTCCGAAGGCAGGCGAGATGACACATCCGATCTACGACGTGAGCGTGCGCAAACTCGGTGGCGAGGAGACGAACTTGGAGGAGTACCGCGGCAAGGTGCTCCTGATCGTCAACACGGCCAGCAAGTGCGGGCTCACGCCTCAGTACGAGGGACTCGAGGCGCTCTACCGCGCGCACAAGGATCAGGGCTTCGTCGTCCTGGGCTTCCCCTGCAATCAGTTCGCGGGGCAGGAGCCGGGCTCCGAAGAGGAGATCGCCACGTTCTGCTCGACGCAGTACGACGTGAGCTTCCCGATGTTCGGGAAGCTGTCGGTGAACGGCGCGGACACGCACCCGCTCTACGAGCACCTCAAAGCCGAGAAGACGGGCCTCTTGGGCTCCGCCATCAAGTGGAACTTCACCAAGTTCCTGGTGAACCGTGAGGGCGAGGTGGTCGACCGCTTCGCACCCAAGACCGAGCCGTCGCAGCTCGAAGAGAAGGTCGCCGCGCTGCTCTGAAGCGCGAGGTGATTCACGAGCGAGCGTGCTAGAGTCGAGCATCGCCCATGGGCAGTCGAGCACGCAATTTTGGTCAGTACGAGATCGTGCGACGCCTCGGTGTCGGTGGCATGGCGGAGACCTTCGAGGCGCGTCGTCGCATCGGCGGTGCCGAGCAGCGCGTCTGCCTGAAGCGGGTTCTCCCGGCTTTCAGTGAAGATCCGAAGTTCAAAGAACAGTTCCTGAGCGAGGCGCGCATCGCGGCCACGCTGCGACACAGCAACATCGTCAGCGTGCTGGACTTCGGCGCCATCGAGGGCACCGAGTTCATGGTGCTCGAGCTGGTGGATGGGCTCGATCTGCGCGCGCTGCTCGCCAGCATGGACGAGCACCGCCTGGACGCGGAGCTGGTGGCGTTGGTGGGCCTCGATCTGGCCTACGCGCTCAGCTACGCGCACAACGCGCAGGAGGGCGGCCTACAGGGCGTCGTGCACCGGGACATCTCGCCGGCCAACGTGCTGATCAGCGTTCGCGGCGAGGTGAAGCTGGCGGACTTCGGCATCGCCAAGGCCATGACCAACGCCCAGGCCACCGCGAGCGGTCTGCTGAAGGGAAAGATCCCCTACATGGCGCCCGAGCAGATGCGCGCGCAGGAGGTGGACGGTCGCGCCGATCTCTTCTCCCTGGGCGTGAGCCTGTACGAGGCGCTGGCTGGCCAGCGTCCGTTTCAAGGATCCCATGACGTCGAGGTGATGACGCGCTTGCTCGCGGGCGAGCGCCTGCCACTGAGCGAGGTCGCGCCCGAGGCGCCGGCGGCGCTGCGCGACGCCATCGAAGGGCTCCTGCACATCCGGCCGAGTGAGCGCACGGCGACGGCCGAGAGCTTCGTCGACGCGCTGTCGAATTGCGCGCCCACACCGGTGGCCAGGCGACGGCTCGCGGAGCTGGTGCAGGAGCGCGGTGGCCTGAGGGCGCCCAACCCTGGACGCGAGCTCACGGAGCTGGGTCCGCTCGACACGGAGCTGGGCGCCGAGCCCGTCCACGTCGGCACCCGCGCGCCGGCGGCGAGCTCGTCCAAGGCGCTGGTCAAGTCGACGCGTCCGGCGACGCCCGCGGTGGTGCAAGCGGCGGAGGTCGCGCGCGCGGCCGCGGCGGCCATGACGGCGGGGCACGTGCAGACGCAGCCCGGCGTCGGCGTATCGAAGGCGACGATTCCGTCGAGCCCGAACGCCATCGCCGTGGCTCCGGCCACCCAGCCCGTGCCCAAGCGCACGATGCCATCGAGTCCCAAGGCTTTCGCGTCCGCATCCGCGCCCACCCTGCCCGTGTCCCAAGGCACGATGCCCACGAGTCCCGTGGCAGCGCCGGCGACACCCGGCGCGCCGTCGTCGGAGGGGTCGAGGCATGTCCAGCCCGTGGTCTTCCCGGCGGAGCCCCACAGCGAGGAGCTGGTGCTGCCGGTGGATCGGCCACGCTTCGCCTTCGTGGTGGCGGCGGTCGGCGTCTTGCTCCTGATCGGCTCGGCCGTGGCCTTCGGACTGCACGCGAATTCGTCGAACGCGGACCCGAGCGGCGCGCCGCTGGCCTCGACCGTCGGCGCCGCTGGGCCGACGCTGAGCCCGTCCGCGCTGCCAGCGACCACGCTCGCGGGCACACCCGCCGCGACCGTCCAGGCGCCCGCCGAGCCGAGCCTGCCGAGCACACCGGACGAGCACGCCGTGCACGCGCCCCCGACGAAGCAGAACGAGCACGCGCGCGCCGGAGGCGAATCAGGCGGCACACGACAAGCCACGACGAGCGTCCCCGACTCGACGCACGCGGAGGGAGCCGCGCCGGGAGCCGCGGAAGACCACGACCCGGACGCCACCCACGCCACGGAGGCGGCGGGCAGCGCGGCGACCTCGCCCGAGGAGAGCGCCGGGCCGAGCCAGCACGCCTCGGAGAGCGGCGCCACGGCCAGGGTCACCGTGCGCACGGATCCCTGGGGCAGCGTCTGGGTCGATGGACGCTACATCGGGCGCTCGCCCGCCATCGTCGTCCTCCCCGTCGGTCCCCACGAGCTCGGGGGCGGCGTTGGCCACATCATGGGAACCCGTCGCGTCCGCGTCGCGGCGCGCGCCGGCCAGGATTTCGTCGTGCATGTCGACTACCCGGCGCATTGAGCGCCTCCCATGTAGCACGCCGTCCGTCGCAGCTCGCGCCGTTGGCGACGAAGTTTCCCTTGGTCTGGCCTGCCGGAAGCTTTGGAGGTAGACCGCCCCCCCCGACATGACCGACAGAATTCTTCGAACACTCCCCGACGCCCTCGCCAACGCCTCCGAACGCCGAGGCTATGGCTTCACCTTCGTGGGTGATGACATGAGCGAGGTCGAGATCCCGTGGCTCGACTTGCTCACGCGAGCCAAGTCGATCGGCGTCGCCTTGAACGCGCACGGCATGAAGAAGGGCGACCACG
>Ga0210033_1003331_pt1 | contig 13135 bp, 19 predicted proteins | sample CryGeymeta201501_FD_185465 | JGI IMG/M metagenome (GOLD analysis project Ga0210033, IMG submission 185465) | Groundwater microbial communities from Crystal Geyser aquifers in Utah, USA - Crystal Geyser metaG 2015-01 (SPAdes) (version 2) | ecosystem: Environmental > Aquatic > Deep subsurface >... | reverse complement strand
AGCCGGTGGACACCGTGGTGCTGACTAAAGGCCACCACCGCAGGCGTGTCGAAGCGGTGCTGATGGAGATGTACCAGGCGCGCGAAGTCTGCTGCTGCAAGATCATCAAGGGCGGCAGCGAGTCTGTTGTGTGGTGGATCGCGGGCAACGCACCCCGCCAGCCCCGGCGCTACGGCAGGCAGGCGGCGAGACGGGTTGTTCGCAGGACCTCCGACCCCAAGATGCATAAGGCCAAGGTGAACCGCATGTCCGGCGTATCCGTCGAAGTGAAAGACCTGATCACCGCACAGCCCGGCCTGACCCTGCCGGAAGTGTACGCAAGGCTCAACAAGATGGCCGCCGAGGAACACAGGGTGCGCGCCGCCATCTGTCGCCTGGTCAAGCTCGGCTACATCCGTGCAGAGGGCGTTAAGCGGCATTTTCTCTATTTCCCTGGGGAACAGGCATGAAAACCACCTGCCCCGCCTGTGGTGCAACGGCCAGCCTGGACGTGCTGATCGGGTACGAAGGTGCGCGTGCGGCCCGGCTGCTTGCGCTCAAGCTGCCTGCACCGCTTGGCAACCTCTTGATCCAGTACATCGGCCTGTTCCGTCCCGCGCAGCGCAACCTCTCGTTCGCGCGCGTGGCCGACCTGCTCGCCGATCTGCAACCCATGATCGCCGAGGCCAAGATCGCGCGCGGTGGCCGCATCTGGTCTGCCCCACAGGACTACTGGGTGATGGCACTGACCGAGATGCTGGCCAAGCGTGACGCGCTCACCCTGCCGCTGAAATCACACGGCTACCTGCTCACCATCATCGTGGGCTACAGCGAAAAGGCCGAGGCCAAGAAAGAAGCGCAGATCGAAGCCGCGCGCGGTGGCCGCACGCCGGTGGGCGGTGCGCCCGCACCGGCACAGCCCGCACCAGCCGCACCGCCGCCCGCCGCCGCCCGCAAACCCATGCCTGCCGCGGTTAAACAGGCACTCATCAAAGGAGGTTTCAACGATGCAAACCAATGACCAGCTCGTCACCCTGTTGTCGCGCCACATCGGCAAAGGCAACGGCATCGGCGTCAAAGACATCGCCCGCCAGATCGGCGCCAACGAGCGCCACGTGCGCACGATGGTGAGCGACCTGCGCGACGAAGGCCTCGCCGTCTGCGGCACGCCCAGGCACGGCTACTACATCGCCGCCACGCCGGAAGAGCTGGAAGAGACCTGCACCTTTCTGCGCCGCCGCGCCATGCACAGCCTCGGCCTCGAATCCCGGCTGCGCCGCATCCCGCTGCCCGATCTGCTGGGGCAGCTTCACGTGCCGACTTAAAGGAGATCAGCCATGACCATTACTTTTTCATCCCACTGGATACCCCTCGCCATCACGCTCATCGGCGTGTTCTGGGCGCTCTTCATCGTCGATGACGGTGGCGGCATGTTCAGCGGCATCGGCAATCTTTTCGCACTTATACCGGTCAGCGTCGTAAGCGCCATCGCTTGGATCGTGTGGGCAATTTTCAAATAACCAACCAAGGAGAACCACCGTGGCATCCAAGACCCGAATCAAAGCAACCGCACAGATCAACGTGCCCCAGAACAACGGCGAAGCTGCTACCGACATCCGCCGGATCGGCGACCTGCAGCGCAACCTTGCCCGCATGCAAGCCGAGATGAACGATGCCATCGCGCACGTCACCGGCTCATACCAGGCACCGCTTGAGGCGATGACCAAACAAATCACGGACCTGCAAAAAGGCGTGCAAGCCTTCTGCGAAGCGAACCGCGACGACCTCACCAACGGCGGCAAGGTGAAGACCGCCAACCTCATCACCGGCGAAGTGCAGTGGCGTCAACGCCCGCCCAGCGTGCGCGTCACCGGCGCGGAAAGCGTCATTGAGACCCTGCGCCGCCTCGGCCTGAGCCAGTTCGTCCGCACCAAGGAAGAAGTGAACAAGGAAGCCATCCTCAACGAGCCGGAAGGCGTCAAAGGCGTGGCGGGCATCACCGTCGTGACAGGCGTGGAAGACTTTGTGATCACGCCATTCGAGCAGGAAGTCGCTGACTAATCATGACCCGCTACCCCACCGACCAACGCCGCCGCGACCTTGCCACGATCCACATGGCGAAGAAACAGCTCGACATGGATGACGCGGCGTACCGCGACATCCTGTGGTCGGTGGCGCGCGTGCGGTCATCGTCCGAGCTGGACCAGGCGGGCCGTAGCAAGCTGCTCGATCACTTCAAGGCATGCGGCTGGAAGCCGGCACCCAAGGTCAACGAATGGGCTTTCATCGACACCGCCGCGCCGGATCGCCGCCCGCTGCTGAGGAAGATCTGCATGGTGTGCAAGAGCATCGGCGCGGGCAAGACTTACGCCGAAGGTGCGGCCAAGCGCCAGACGGGCATCGCGCGCAAGCTGGAGATGATGGACGAAGGCCAACTGTGGCTGCTGGCCGGGGTGCTGGAGCGCACCAGGAAGAGCAAGGAACAAGCGAAGTGACACAGATCGCCCCATCCACCCTCACCGTCACCCCCGTCAGCCTGCTGGAGATCATTGAGATCATCGGCGAGTCGGCGGCGCTGGCGATGGTGAAGCGATACGGCGGGCAGCGCATCCGCATCCCGGCGCTGAGCAATGCCACCGACGACCACCCGCTGGCCGAATGCATCGGCCTCGACACCCTGCGCAAGCTGGTCGGTCTGGACGGCGGCCGCTGGATGTATGTGCCCAAGTGCCAGCGCAGCCTGCTGGACGCACGCGACCGCGAGATCGTCACCCTTTACGGCCCGCCGCACGATGTCAGCGTCAACGAGCTGGCCGAGCGCTACAACCTGTCCTATCGCCGCATCGAGCAGATCCTCGCCACGACGGTGATGGATGACAAGCAAGAGAGTCTGTTTTAAGGTGCGGGCTGGCATGACGCCAAACAAACAAAGCCGACGCAAAATGAAGATGCTAATCGCAATGATGATGGTGCTGTTCGTGGCTGCCTGCGGGAAGACGGAGCAGACGCTGAACATTTCGGTAGACCAGAGGCTTTCTGCTCAGGAGCAACAATACATCGGCAGCGGGGTGTTGAGGATCATTAAAGCATGCCCTGGCATAGTCGCCCACTGGGGTGACGTTACCCAGACAGAAACGCAGATCATGGATGCCGAGAACTACAGCGAGAGTAGAGATTATGGCTGGGAAAAGTTCGTGGAGCTCAGGCTGTATATCAACAGCAGGCCGAGATCAATTCCGGGTAATTATTTTGCATCAGGGCATACCTGCTATATCCGCGCTGGCAATGGCGGGAGAGCTGGCGTATCGGTAGTAAAGCATGCTTGCGTATCCGTGTGCCAGGATTCCGCAACGCGCAATAGTGATATTTTTATTGATGGATAGGAGCAAACCATGAAAACCATTGCCTTTGTTTTAACCCTGTTGTTCGCAACCAGCGCCTACGCTGGGATGACCGAGGATCTGTGCACCCTGGCAAAATCAGAGACTCACGGATTCCGGTGCAAGGTGAACCACGGCGCTGATTCCTACACGCTGCTCATCAAGAAGGATGTGCTCGAATCAGACACGGAAGAGAAGAAAGCCAATGCCAGGGTGGGCATGGCCAACGTGATCGAGAGCCACTTCCGCGCCGGTGGCGATCTGGTACTGATCCGATTCACCGGCCGCGATGGCGCGCTCTACGAGCGATCCTGCATCAGGATCAAGGACACATACAAACCATCCTGCTACGACGCAGAGCGCGTTAAAGAATAGCCCACCCTAGCGCCCCCAACAGCCCCGCCCAGTGCGGGGCTTTTTATTTGCGCCGAAACGTTTCGGTATCGTCCATCCTCGCGCGCGCACGTAACCTCGCGGGCATGACTGCCACCTTGCTACAGCGCCCTCACCCCAACCCTCTCCCAGCGGGAGAGGGGGCTGGTTTGTGTGGCACCTGCGCCCACTGGACGCGCCACGGCGACCCGCGCATGAACTACTACGGCTCATGCAACAAGCGTCCGGTCGGGCATTACACCGTTGGGCAATTTGCGTGCGTTCTACAACCAACCAAATGGAGGAAGGCGTGAGGCGCATCGTGCTATCCGACCACTTCACCCTGGACGAACTGACGCGCTCGGACACCGCGCTGCGTCTGGGAATCGACAACACGCAGCCGCCGTTCGAAGTGTTGCGCAATCTGGGGTATCTGGCGGAGGTGTTGGAGCGGGTGCGCGCCCAGCTCGCCGCGCCGCTCATCATCACCAGCGGCTACCGCTGTCCGGCGCTCAATGCGGCGCTGGGTAGTAAGCCGACCAGCGCGCACGTACTGGGGTTGGCGGCGGATTTTATCGCGCCCGGGTTCGGCAGTCCGCTGGAGGTTGCCCAACAAATCAACGAATCGGCCATCCGGTATGACCAGCTCATTCACGAGGGGCGTTGGGTGCACCTGTCGATCTCGCGCGCACACAACCGCATGCAGCGCCTCACCGCCCACTTCGACGACGGCCGTGCCAGCTACACGTCCGGCCTGTCCATTTCGCGCAACACTTATCAACAGGAGCTCGCATGACCCCGGTATCCGTTGTATCCGCCAAGCCTTGGTGGCAATCCCGCACCCTGATCGCGAACTTGATCGCCGCCGCGTTGCTCGCGGCGGAGGCGCAGTTTGCGCTGTTGCAACCGTATCTGCCGGGCAATGTGTATGCCTGGTTCGCTGTGGCGCTGCCGGTGGTGAACGCCGCGCTGCGCATCATCACCACTTCGCCGCTGGCGTTCCGGCAGCCGGGGGTTTGATGAGTCAGTTGGTCAACCCCGGTTTTTGGCTGGCCGTGCTGCTGGCCGCGTTGGCGCTGTTCGGCAGCGGCTATGCGGCAGGGAAAAAGCACGCGTCGTCCGCCTGCGTCGCCGACCAAGCCCAAGCGCAGCAGGCCGCGCAGGCCAAGGTGGACGAAACCAATGCCAGGCGCGAGCAAGTCGCCCAGTCGCGCGAGACCTCGCGCGAGCAGATCCGCATCGTGTACCGAACCATCCGGGAGAAAGCAGATGAACTCAAAACCACCCCTCACCCCAACCCTCTCCCCGCGAGCGGGGCGAGGGGGAATGATTTTGCTTGCGGCCTTGATGCTGACAGCCTGCGCCTCTGGAATGCCGCCAACGCGGGAAACCCCGCGCCCGTGTTCGGCAAACTTGACTACCGACTGTCCAGCGCCGCCACCGGCCAAGTCGGGCAAGTTGGCGGACTTGCTGGACAACCACATCGAGTCGATGGAGCTGTACAGCCAGTGCCGCGACCAGCTGAAGAAACTGGCGGAGTGCGCGAACAGTGAAGCCGGAAGATCGCGCGCAGGAGATTGAGCTGGAAGAGTGGGAGCGGCGGCAGCAGGATGCCCTGCTGCCGGAGCCGACAAGGGAATCGGCCAAGTGGTGCACCGCACCGGGCTGCGGCCAGCGCATACCGGATGCGCGGCGAAAGGCGGTGCCGGGCGTGCAGCTTTGCATCGAGTGCCAGGCATGGCAGGAATACATGAATACACGATAAAGGGCGCGAAATGGATTTAGAACTGGCGAAATTTTTGTTTCAGGTGTTGACGTTCCTGATGACCGGCGGCATCGGCATCTATGTGTACCTGTCCAACAAGGACAAGGTCACCAACGACCGCATCGGCAAGCTGGAAGAGGACCTCGATGGCAAATTGGGCTGCCATGTCGAGCGCATCATCGCGCTGGAAACCAGGGTCGGTGCATCGCCCACTTATAACGATCTGGCCGATATCCACGAGAAGATTAACAAGATCGGCGCCGACATCAGCGCGTTGTCGGGCAAATTCACCGGGGTCAGCAACCTGCTCGACACCCTGCACAACTACCTGCTGAGAGGCACCAAGCAATGACCACTTACGCCGAAGAGATCGCCGCCGCGCGCCGCCTCACCCTCCTGCTGGCGCTGCTTTTTGCGCCGGGCTACACCCTCGGTCGTCCCGCCTTGCGCGCCTTTGTCGAGCGCACCGGCTACATCACCAGCGCGGATCTACTGGCAGCCGAGGTCGCCTGGCTGGCCGAGATGGGGTATGTCGAGCCGCTTGAGCTGGATGCGGTGCGCCTCACCGTGCGCGGCGAGGATGTGGCGATAGGCCGCATTCAAGTGCCGGGCGTGCGCCGTCCCTCGCCGGGAGAGGTGCGGCCATGAAAGATATGCTGGTGTTTGTAGGTCGGGTTTTAACCCGACAGCGCATAGTCGGGCTGAAGCCCGACCTACAGGTAACGTGTCGGGGGTGCAGTCGCGACGCGGTGCGGCGGAGCCGTCTGGTGCGGGAGCGACTGCATCGCATCCCCTCCCGCAAACGGCTGGCTGCGCCAGTAACGTGTCGGGGGTGCTATGGCCCACGATGACGAAACCCGCCGCGCCGTCCGCGCGGGATATGTTTTCGAGCAGCTCTCGCTGGAAGCGGCAGCCGTCAAACACGGCGTGCCACATGCCACCTGCCGCAACTGGAAGCGCGCGGGCAAGGAACTCGGCGACGACTGGGACAAGGCGCGCAGCGCGCAGATGATCGCGGGCGGCGGCATCGAAGACGTGGTGCGCCAGACGCTGGGCATCGTGGTGCAGCAAGTGCAAGCCACCGTGCAGGCCATTCAGGACGCGGAGAACATGGCACCCGGCGACAAGGTGCAGATGCTCGCCAGCCTGGCCGATGCCTACAACAAGCTGATGGCCGCCTCGCGCCGGCTGATGCCGGAGACGGACAAGCTGGCGGTGGCGACGGATGTCGTTAAACGGCTGGCCGAATTTACGCGCATCAAACACCCCAGGCATGCGGCCGCGCTGATCGAGGTGCTGGAGCCGTTTGCGGATGAACTGGCGAAGGCGTATGGCTAACCAGACCTCCCGCCGTGCCTTCCTGGAAGAGATCGGCAAGCTCGCCCAGGAGTTCCGCCTTCAGATCGAGGCGGAGGTTGACGGCTTCGATCCCGATCCGGCTGCGCTGGCCGCGCGCCGGGCGCGGGCGTTGAGTGACTACCGCTTCTTTGCCCGCACCTACTTCCCGCACTACATCAAGTCCGCCGACGCGGAGCTGCACACCTACCTCTACGCCCGCCTGCCCGAGATCGTGGACAACGGCGAAGGCGACCACGAAGCCATTGCCGCGCCGCGCGGTAACGCCAAGTCCACCCTCGTCACGCAGATCTTCGTGCTGTGGTGCATCGTTACCGGGCGCAAGCATTACCCGGTGATCGTGATGGATGCGCTGGATCAGGCGGCCACCATGCTGGAGGCGATCAAGGCGGAACTGGCATTCAACCCGCGCCTGGCGATGGACTTCCCGGAAGCCTGCGGCGTCGGGCGCGTGTGGCAGGTCGGCACCATCGTCACGGCCAACGACTGCAAGGCGCAGGCGTTCGGCAGCGGCAAGCGCATGCGCGGCCTGCGCCACGGCCCGCACCGCCCCGATCTGGTGATCGGCGACGATCTGGAGAACGATGAGAATGTGCGCAGCCCGGACCAACGCGACAAGCTGGAGAACTGGCTGAAGAAGACGGTGCTTTCCCTGGGCGCTGCCGACGATTCGATGGACGTGATCATCATCGGCACCATCCTGCATTACGACTCGGTGCTGTCGCGCCTGCTGCGCAATCCACTATGGACATCGAAGAAGTTCAAATCTATCGAGCGCTGGCCGGACAATCTGCACCTGTGGGAAAAGTGGGAAGAAGCCCTGCTGAACCTCGGCCACGAAGTCGCCCTGGCGTTCTACCAGGCGAACAAACTGGAGATGGATGCCGGTGCCGTGGTGTGCTGGCCGGAGGGGCAGCCGCTGTACAAGCTGATGCTCAAACGCGCCCGCGATGGCCGCGCCGCTTTTGACAGCGAACAACAGAACGATCCGGTGTCCGGAGACGACGCGCCGTTCGCCAACAGCATCACCTTCTGGGTGAACCGCCTGAATGAGTGGGTGTTCTACGGTGCCTGCGACCCCTCTCTGGGTAAGGCCGGTGCATCGCGCGACCCTTCTGCCCTCGGCATCGGCGGCTACAACCGTCACACCGGCGTGCTGGACGTGGTCGAGGCCGCGATCAAGAAGCGCCTGCCGGACAAGATCATCGAAGACATCATCGCCATGCAGGCCGAGTATCACTGCGTGCTGTGGGTGATCGAGACCATCCAGTTCCAGGAGTTCCTGCGCACCGAGCTGATCAAGCGCAGCGCGGCGCGCGGCATCCCGGTACCGGCGCGTGCCGTGCAGCCGCACACCGACAAGCTGCTGCGCATCGAGACGCTGCAACCGCATATGGCCAACGGCCTGCTGCGCCTGCACCCGAGCCAGACCACGCTGATCGACCAGTTTCGCCACTTCCCCAAAGCCGACCACGACGACGGGCCGGACATGGTGCATATGCTGTGGATGGCGGCCATATCGGGCGGGGCAACAACAGAATTCCAATCGTCCGGCCGCCGCGTCGGCGCGTCCGGCGGCATGGCCGGTTTTATGTGAGGTGAGTTATGGATAAAACCCTGAACAAGGAACAGAAGAACGAGATCGCCACCACCCGCGATGGGCGCGACATCACGCGCGGCTACGTGGACGGGCTGCCGCTGCTGCCGTCCACCGACCGGCTGCTGGCGCTCAAGGGCAACGGCGACCTGACGATCTACCAGGAAGTGCTGCGCGATGACCAGGTGAAAGCCTGTTTTGGCCAGCGCGTCCGTGCTGTGATCTCGCGCCCGTGGGAGGTGAAGCCCGGCGGCGACAAGCGCATCGACAAGCAGGCCGCCGTGTTCGTCGACGAGCAGATCAAGAAGATCGCGTTCGATGACCTCACCGAGAAAATGCTCTACGGCGTGTTCTACGGCTATGCCGTGGCCGAGCCGCTGTATGCGGTGGAGGACGGCAAGATCGTGCTGGACGCCAGCCGCCGCGGCATCAAGGTGCGCGACCGCCGCCGCTTCGGCTTCGCGCCGGACATGTCGCTGCGCCTGCGCACCAGCGCCAACCCGATGGGCGAGCAACTGCCCGAGAAGAAGTTCTGGCACTTCGCCACCGGCAGCGATCACGACGACGAGCCCTACGGCCTGGGCCTGGCACACTGGCTTTACTGGCCGGTGTTCTTCAAGCGCAGCGGCGTGAAGTTCTGGCTGATCTTCCTGGAGAAGTTCGGTAGCCCAACCGCCGTGGGCAAATACCAGCCCGGCACCAACCAGGAAGATCAGGACAAGCTGCTGGCGGCGCTGCAAGCGATCCAGACCGACAGCGCGATCATCTTTCCCGAGGGGATGACCGCCGAGCTGCTGGAAGCCACGCGCGGCGGCACGGCAGACTACACCTCGCTCTACGACCGCATGGACGCGGCCATCGCCCGTGTCACGCTGGGGCAGACTGCCAGCACGCAAGGCAGCCCCGGCAAGTTGGGCAACGACAATCTGCAAGGCGAAGTGCGCGCCGACATCGTCAAGGCCGACGCGGATCTGGTGTGTATGAGTTTTAACGCCACCATCGTGAAGTGGTTGGTGGAGTGGAATTTCCCCGGCGCCGCGCTACCGCAGGTGTGGCGCAAGTGCGAGGACGAGGAAGATAGCAACACCACGGCCGGGCGCGACGAGAAGATCAGTAAAATGGGCTTCAAGCCAACGCTGAAGTACATCCAGGACACGTATGGCGGGGAGTGGGTGGAAAGCACCCCGCCCGCAGGGGCGGACGGAGCCAGCTTGCCGGCGAACACCTTCGCGGCTAAAGCCGCTCCTACAGCGGCGGGTGCGCAGTTCGCTGAAACGGGAGTCGACCTGGACGCGACCGCCGCCTGGGACACCGTCGTGGCACATGTCGGCGAACTGGTGGCCAATGCCGAAAGCATGGAATCGCTGCAGGCCACGCTGACCGAGGCATATGGCGCTCTGCCGCTGGAGGATCTGCGCAAGGTGATGGCGCAGGGTTTCCAACTGGCGATCTTGCGCGGGATGGCGGACGTGCAAGACGGTAATTGATCATGCCGGATTACCCGCCATTTAACGCCCCATTCCCGGAGCAGCTCGAATTCTTCCGGCGCAAGCTCAACCTGCCGACCGAGGCGTGGGACGACATCGAGCGCATGGCGCACGATCGCGCGTTCATCGTGGCCGGCGCACAGGGTGCCGATCTGCTGGAGGATCTGCGCGGTGCGGTGGACGGAGCCATCGAGAACGGCACCGGGCTGGGGCAGTTCCGCAAGGACTTCAAGCGCATCGTGGCCGAGCGCGGCTGGACGGGCTGGACCGGGGAAGGCAGCAAGGGCGGCGAAGCCTGGCGCACCAAAGTGATCTACCAGACCAACATGGCCACCAGCTACGCGGCCGGGCGCTGGAAGCAGCTCACCAACCCCGAGCTGCTCAAGATCCTTCCCTACTGGCAATACCGCCACAACGACAGCGTGATGTATCCGCGCCCACTGCATGTGAGCTGGGACGGCCTGACGCTGCCGCCCACGCACCCCTTCTGGCAGACGCACTTCCCGCCCAACGGCTGGGGTTGCATGTGCTGGGTGACGGCGGTATCGAAGGAGAAGTTCATGCTGGCCGTGGCCAACGGCAAAGGTCCGGCCAGTGCGCCGACCACGACCGAAGGCATCGACAAGGGTTTCGACTATGCACCTGGCGCGAACGCCCACCGTCCGCTCAAGGACTTCATCGATCAGAAGCTGATCAAGCTCGATGCGCCGATTGGGGCGGCCATGTACGAATCGATGAGGCCGATGCTGCTGGCAGAGCGGGTGCTGGCGGTACGCAACATGGTTGCGGTTGCTGCAGCCAGCCTCGAGCCGAAGGGCGCGAGCGTGGTGGCGCACGTAATCGCGCCCAAGACCGTCGCGGATCTCGCGGCGCGCGATGTGGTGCTGCGCGATGCGGCGATCTGGCTGCGCGATCACGAGCTGGTACATGCGGTCCGCGACTACAAGGACCGGCTCGGTAACGCATTGCCGCTGGACGTATGGCTGGACATATCCGGCCAGCTGGATCGGGCGGTGCCGTATCTGGATATGCTGGACCAGGCGCTGATCTATGCGTTCGACATCCCCGGGCAGACAGGCAAGATCGTGGTGCGCATCAACTACACCAGCAAAGTGGCGCGCAAGATGATCGAGTCGAACTTCATCCGCACGGGCGGATTGATCGAGCCGAATGACTTGCTGGAGCTGTTGCAGAACGGGGGGAGTCGATATGTGTTGCTCGGAAGGTAGCGTCTTGGGCGGCGCCGGATTCGAACCGGATCATACCGGCACTTGCGTGCCCGCAACCTTTCCAATAGGAAACAGCCGCCCGCGACAGGCACAGGATAGCACCGAATGTTCACGTTTGAAATAACCAACACCAGCGCGGTCGAGGCGTTCAACCGCCTGATCGCGTTGAACCAGGACATGAGCGGCCCGCTGATGGCGATCGGCGAGGTGGTGACCGATTTCACCAAGCAACGGTTCGTTGATGGCACCGACCCATATGGCACGCCGTGGGCCCCGAACTCGGATACCACCCTGCGCGGCATGCTGCATGACCGCAGCGGGGCGTTCACCAAGAAGGGAAAACTGTCGGCCAAGGGCGGCAAGCTGCTGGCGGGCAAGAAGCCGCTGATCGGCGAATCGCGCAGCTTGTCCACCCAATTCCACTCCACAGTGATCGGCAACGACAGCGTGGTGGTTTCGTCGTCTATGCGCTATGCCGCCATGCAGCACTTCGGCGGCAGCAAGTCGCAGTTCCCTCACCTGTGGGGTGACATTCCGGCGCGGCCGATCTTTCCGGACCCGGCGCCAGGGCTGCCGGACGAGCTGGATCAGGGGGTGACCGACGTGTTGCGTGCCGGACTCGAAAATGCCATTAGAGGGTGATCGGATGAAAATGCAAAACGCCTCAGAACGCGTTTTAAGGCGTTTTGCACCGGCCCAGGCTACCCTTACCCCAACTTGGTGTTGCGCGTTTGAAGTAACGCGGGTTATATGGTGTTAACTCGCCGTTAAAAACGATTCCTGATTGAAGTTGCGGGTCTGGAATCTTAAATCACCGGCAGCTGGTGATATTTTGCCACCCACGGTGCGGCCATAACGGGCAGGTTTGCGTGGCGCAATCGCGTATGGCCGCTTTGACGGTGGTGGGTGAGTTGCCGTCGGCGTTGTGGCAGCTGTGATAACAAAAGGCGGCGATCGCCAGCTTCCCGGATTTTGGGTTGGCTTTGGCTTTTTCTGCTGGCGTGAGACGTGGCGGCTTTGTGCTCATCAGGTGTTCTCGCTTCGGCTATCGTTCCAGGGGTGTGCATTTTACACTGGTGACAATTTCGTGTAGCGTGAAAAAACGGTTCGCCCGCCCACTCTCTTTCCCGCACCGAAGCCCTTCAGTATCGCCCGCACCCGTCGCCATCCCCAGAATGGCGGCCATGAACACATCCAAGCCCATCCAGATTTTCAAGCCCGGCAAACATGTCGCGATGAGCGGCCAGGCATTTGCCTTTTCCGAGTCCGATCTCGCCGCCACAGTCGCGGCTTACGATCCTGCCAAGCACGAAGCGCCGCTAGTCGTCGGCCACCCGAAGCATGACGATCCCGCCTACGGCTGGGTGAAGTCGTTGGCGTTCGCCGATGGGCTGGAAGCTGAGCCGCACCAGGTCAACCCGGATTTCGCAGAAATGGTGGCCAGCGGCGCATTCAAGAAGATCAGCGCCTCGTTTTACTCCCCGGATTCCTCAAGCAACCCCGTACCCGGCGTCTATTACCTGCGCCATGTCGGCTTTCTTGGCGCGCAGCCGCCTGCCGTCAAAGGTCTGCGCGCGCCCGAGTTCGCCGATGCCGAAGAAGGCGTGGTCGAGTTCGCCGAGTGGGACGACGTGGACAACGCCAGCCTGTGGCGCAGTCTGCGCGACTGGATCATCGGCAAGTTCGGTCAGGAAGAAGCCGACAAGGTCGTGCCTGGTTACACCGTCAAGAATCTTGAGCAGTCCGCCCAGGACGAGCTGAAGGAATCCATGAATGAAGAGTCAACCGCTGGTGCAGGCGAGCCTGCTGCATCGTTTTCTGAGAAAGGAGTAACTGTGACACTTGAAGAAAAGGCCGCGCTGGAGGCCGAGAACGCCCAGATGAGACAACAGCTGGCTGATGCCGCTGCGCGCGACAAGTCCACCAAGGCTGCCGCCAAACACGCAGAGCATGCCGCTTTCGCCGAGGCA
>Ga0210033_1003326_pt1 | contig 13138 bp, 8 predicted proteins | sample CryGeymeta201501_FD_185465 | JGI IMG/M metagenome (GOLD analysis project Ga0210033, IMG submission 185465) | Groundwater microbial communities from Crystal Geyser aquifers in Utah, USA - Crystal Geyser metaG 2015-01 (SPAdes) (version 2) | ecosystem: Environmental > Aquatic > Deep subsurface >... | reverse complement strand
CCAGGTGCGTCAGATGTGGCTTTGAGGAGTCTCCATTGGGGCAGCGCCCCATGGGGACGACGATAAGCCGCAGATGGCGTGCATGGGGCTCGTCAACGACGGCCATTCCTTTCCGGATGGCTTCTCAGACACCGCGACGTCGACGACGCCCGGCGACCGACCGATCGTCACCAACGGCCCTGGCAGCGACACCCGCTTCAGCTCCATGCCCCGGCGGCTGCGAAACACGAGCGTACCAGGCGGCGAGCGCCAGTACGTCCACAGCAGGTCCCCGAGCTCGATCGAGTCGCGGTGCTGCAGTCGGCTCTCACCGCCCGCGCCGCCGATGACCAGGGCACCGTCCGGTTGGACGCGGGCGATCCGATGCGACACGTCCCCACCATCTCGCAGCGCCTCGACCTGGAGCTCTCCATCCCCAGCGGCCACCAGCGCCTGCCCACACCACAGCTCGAGGCAGCGCCACGAGCTGCCGGGCGACCACCCCTCCCCGATCAGCCAGCCCTTGACCGGGCACCCTCCGTGCTGCGGCAGGTTCGCCACGAGCTGCCGGAGCCGCCCGGCTCGCGTGGAAGGCTCCGTGGACAGGCCCCGAAGCCATCGCGCGCCGTCTCCGCACCGGCAGGGCGGCACACGAAACGGGGGCGGCCAGGCCCCCAGGTGACCCACCGCGTAGGCCAGCGCCACCTCATCGCCCGCGTCGAGCGCCTCGCACGCGAGCATCACCGCCTCGCTCCAGCTCGCCCCGTCGGCCGGAGGCTCGAACAACCGATCGCGCAGCGCCTCGAGGCGCTGGCGGTGGACCGCGTCCCTCACGTCTGTCTCTCCTCCACCCGCCTCATCCGCAGCCACCGGACCATCGGTGGCACCCCCATCACCGTCGCCACCACCCACACCGGCACCCACAACGGCCCCGGCACGAAGAACAGGCACGCCCCCGCCCCCCAACCAAACGACGCACCGAACATCACTCGCTCCCCTGCCCGCCCCCACTCGGGGACACCGCGCACACTCCCGAACGAAACGCCGGGAACCCCGAGATCGGATCGCGCACCCCGTCCGGGATCAGCGCGTTCGCGTTCGCGCTCGCCCACCCCGCCGGCACCACCACCACCTCTGGATGCACCGCCTCCGTCACCTCCACCACCATCTCCACGCTCCCATGCGGCGACCGGATCATCACCCGCCCACCATCCACCACGCCCGCCGCCTGCGCCGCCTCCGGGTGCATCCGCGCGATCGGCCGCGGCCCCCGACGCGCCACCCCGTCCACGTGGTGAAACTGCGAGTTGATGTACGACAGCGTCCGCGACCCCGTCACCAGCCGCAGCGGGAACTCCCCGTCCGGCGCCGCGCTCGCCGCCCGCCACGTCGGCAACGCGTCGTACCCCCGCGCGCCCAGCAGACCGCTGCTGAACTCGATCCGCCCCGATGACGACGGGAACCGTGGCGCCCCCCCCCGCTCCGACTCCGGACGCGACGGACGCAGCTCCAGCGACGCGTCCCGCATGAACGGCACCCACGCCGCCGCCGCCATCCCCTCGTGGCTCTCCCACGGAAAGTACCGCCCCAGCCCCAGCTGCGCCGCCAACCCCGCGAAGATCGCATACTCCGTCCGCGACCCGTACAAAGGCGGGATCATCGGCGACCGACCCACCGCCTCCACCCCCTCCGGCGGCGCCGCCCCCTCCACGAAGCTCGCCGCCGGCAACACGAAGTCCGCCAGCTCCCCCGACGCGCTCAGCACCGGGTCCACCACCACCAACAGCTCCAGCTTGTCCGCCGCCGCCCGAAGCCGAGACGCCCCCGGCGACGTGATCAACGCGTTCGATCCCACCAGCACCAGCGCACGCAGCGGGTACGGCGCGTCCTCCAGGATCGCCCGCGCAAAGCACGCCCCCTGCGCCTGACGGTTGAACACCGTGTACAGCGGATGAGCCGCGTGACCGATCGGCGCCTCCTCCACCGGCGGCGGCACCGGCTCCGGCGTCTGCATCCGGTACAGCGCAGGCAACACCTCCCCATCAAACCCCGCGCCCGCCTTGCTGAACAGCACCCCACCGCCCGGCACGTCCAGCCACCCGCACAACGCCTGCAGACACGCCACCGCACGCACCGCCTGCACCCCGTTCTCGTGGTGCTCCAGCCCCAGCCCGTCCCACACGCTCACCGGACCCGCCTGGGCCATCTGACGCGCCGCCTCCCGGATCTGAGCCCCCGGCACCGACGTCACCTCCGACGTCCGCGCCAGATCCCACGCCTCGAGGTGCGCCGACAACGCCTCGAACCCCACCGTGTACCGCGCCACATACCCCCGATCGAACCACCCCTCCTGCACGATCACCCGCATCATCCCCAGCGCCAACGCCGCGTCCGTCCCCGGACGCACCTGCAGGAAAAGACCCGCCCGCTCCGCCAGCGGCGTCCGCACCGGGTCGATCACCACCAGACCCCGCCCCGGCCGACCCATCGCCTCCACCAGCCGCGCATACGGAGGCGCCGAGATCGACGGGTTCGCCCCCCACACGAACAAGGTCCGCGACCGGTTGACGTCCGCCCAGTACTTCGACCCGCACGTCAGCGCCTTGCCCATCCGCCCCGACGCCTCACACACGCTCGCCACCGTCGCCAGGTTCGGCGTCCCGAACGCCTGACAGAACCGCTGCAGCACCCCCACCATCGGGTGCCGCACGAACGGCCACCCCGTCTGCACCGCCACCGCCCGCGCCCCGTGCCGCACCGCCACCGCCTTGAGCCGAGCCGCGATCTCCTCCAGCGCCTCCTCCCAACTCACCTCCTCAAACTCCGACCCGCGCCGCCGCAGCGGCGCCCGAAGCCGCTCGCTCGCGTGCACGATCTGCGGCAGCGCCTGCCCGTGCATACAGATGAACCCGCCCATGGCCGACCCCGGCGCACCCTCCACCTTCACCAGACGATCCCCCTCCACCGTCGCCCGAACACCGCACCGCATCACGCACAGCCGGCACATCCCATCCACCGTCCGCGCCTCCGCACGCCCCCCCAGCCCCTGCCAGGCCAGCCCCGACCCCGCAGCCACCACACCGCCGGCCGCCAGCGCGCCCAGCCACTCCCGACGGCTCAGCCCACGCCGCCTCACCTGCCGCACCGGTTGACGTCCCTCGCTCATACCCTCTCCTGCGGCACGATGATGATCGCCCGCGCCCGATCCGGACACGCCTGCTGGCACTGACCGCACCCCACGCACGCCGACCCGTCGAACTCCGGCCCGCTCGGCCCCGACCCCACAAACCGCACCGCCAACTCCGGGTACGGGCACGCGTGCCAGCACGCCCTGCACTCACCGCGCCCCGACCACGCGATGCACCGCCCCACCTCCAGCCGCGGCACCCCCATCCGAACCCGCGACGCGATCACCGCCAGCTCCGCCGACACCGGCTCCAACGCCCCCGTCGGACAGACCTGCGTACACGCCATGCACAGCACACACGCCTGACGCTCCGCGTCGATCACCGGCGTATCCACCCCCGCCAGATCAAGGCCCCCCTCGAACCGGATGGCCCCCACCGGACACACCTCCGCGCACCGAAAACACCGGATGCACCGCCCCTCGAACGCACCGCCCCCCGACGCCCCCGGTGGCCGCAGCCCCGCGCCTCGGCCCGGGCCCGCCCAGAACGCCACCCCACCCGCCACCGTCACCCCCAGCGTCGCCAGAAACGCCCTCCGCGACGGGATCCATCGCTCCTCCGGCTGCTCGCCACGCCGCGCCCGCTCCACCTCCACCAACAGCGACGGACGACGCCCCACCCCAAGCTCCAACGCGTCCGTCGGGCACGACGCCACACACGCCCCGCATCGCTCGCACCCCGCACCCACCAGGTCCGTCATCGGCGACTGCCCCAGCCCGCACACCCGATCACACACCCCGCAGTCCGTGCACGCCGACGCCTCCCGCCGCACCGTCACCGGCGACAGCGCCCCCAACACCCGAAACAGAGCCCCTCCCGGACACACCGTCCGACAGAACCCCGACCGCGACACGAACGTGTCGAACACGAACGCCCCCGCCAACCCCACCAGCCCCACCCCATACCCCCCCTGGAAGATCACCCGGAACAGCTCCCGCCCCACCAGCGACGGCGGATAGATCAGCGGCGCCACCTGGCTCCCCAACACCGCCGTCAACCCCAACACCGCCAACAGCACCAACACCGCCTGGCTCGACGGCAGCCGCACGTCCGGCGCCGACCACCCCCGACGCGCCAGCGCCCGCCGCACCCCGTGGCTCACCGCCAGGATCGGCACGTACGGGCACAGCCAACCGCAGAAGAACCGCCCCAGCACCGCCACCAGCACCACCGCCGGCAGCGCCGCCAACAACACCCCCCACCCCACCTCACCCGCCGCCGCCACCCCCAGCCCACCCAGCGGGTCCAGCACCTCCCATCCCCACACACGCACCGAGAACGGCGCACCCACCACCGTCGGCTCCATCCCGCCCAGCGCCGACACCACCCACCCCGGCAGCCCCGACCCCATCACCCCGTCCCCCACCACCGCCGCACGGGCCAGCTGCCACACCGGCACCCCCAACGCCACGCACAGCGAGCCCGTCAGCGTGAGCCAACGCAACACACGAACGATCTGGGCGCTGCGACGAGCCATGCGTCCCCTCAAGGATTCCACCGACCAGACCGGACCACGCCCCCATCATAGCCCCTCGACGAACCCCACAGACCCGTCAATATCGCCTGCGCAATCCTTGCGCACCAAATACATCAAGACGCAAAATGTGCGCGGTCATCGTCTCCCCCAGGCCGGTCGAGTTCTGGGCTCCGCCCAGACCCGCTCAAGGCTACCGCCTTGAGAATCCGTTTTCGAAGATAATGTAAATGGATTCTCAAGGCGGTAGCCTTGAGCGGGTCTGGGCGGAGCCCAGCCGAAACTTGACCCTCTGAACCCGAAGGCACACAACTCGACCACCCTGTCATCTCCCCATCCCACGCTGGTCCGCCGCGCCCCCCTCGTGTACAATGCACCCCGTTCGAGCACTCCACACGCTCCCTGCCCCGAGGAGGCCATGACCACCCCACAGGTCCGCTGCGACAGCCGCATCGTCAAGGTCGACGTCTACGCCAGGGGCGCCATCGTCACCCGAGACGTCACCCTCCCCAAACACCTCCCCGACGCCGAGCTCGAGCTCCTCATCGGCGGCATCCCCCTCCAGGCCGACCCCGGCTCCCTCCAGGCCGCCGTCGACGGCGGACGCGAGATCGTCGGCCTCGCCAGCGTCGTACACCTCCCCCCGGCCGGCACCAACCCCGCCGAGCTCGAGCTCCAGCTCCGTGACCTCGAACGCGACGCCCAGCGCCTCCGCCTCCGACGCAGCGAGCTCCAGCTGGAGCGCCAGCACCTCGCCGCGCTCCAGCCACAGCCACACCACAAGCCGAAGCAGAAGCGAAAGCACCTCGCCTGGATCGACGACGCCCTCGCCCTGTCCGACCTGTCCATCGACCTCCTCAACGCCACCGATGACGCCCTCATCGGCCTCGACGCCGAACTCGGCGACGTCGACCGGCGCATCGCCGCCGCGCGCCTCGCCCTGCACCAGGCCCGCGCCGCCCAGACCGTCGACCCCGATCAGGCCACCCGACAGCTCGTCCTCCGCCTCGGACCCCACAGCCCCGACGCCCGCAGCCTCGGCGGTGTCACCGTCGCCTACGCCGTCGCCGCCGCGCGCTGGTGGCCCGCCTACACCGCACGGCTCAGCCAGGGAGGCACCCGCGCCGAGTGGACCATCGAGGCCTTCATCGCACACAAGTCCGACGAGGACTGGGATGGCGTCGCCCTCACCCTCTGCACCGCCGACCTCACCCGAGACGTTCAGCTCCCCGAGCTCCGCACCCTTCGCATCGGACGCGCACAGCGCCCTCGACCCTCCGGCTACAGACCCCCGCCCCAGGGCCTCGACGCCCTGTTCGCCGACTTCGACCGCGCCTTCAGCGCCGCGCCCGCGCCCGAACCCCCACCGCCCCCCCCCCAGGCCATGCCCACCGGCGCCCTCATGGCCAAGGCCGACCTCGCCCCCTCCGAGGCCTTCTACGCCGAGGAGGAGGACCTCGACGAAGGCGGCAACGACCTCAAGGCATACGCCTGCGCCGCCGCACCCATGCCCCACCTCCCCCCCGGCATGGCCGCACCCCAGGCCGCGCCCGCACCCGCGCGCGGCGGCTTCGGCGGCGGCTTCATGCCCCAGAGCCTCTCCCGCGCTCCCGCCCCCGAGGCCAAGAAAGAGCGCGCCAGGGGACGCCGCATGCGCGAGGAGGCCGAGGATGCCCCCGCCCACGGAGCCGCCGCGCCACGCAGCGACCTCCCTGGCGAGATCGAACCCGAGGCCGGCTGGCTCGACTTCGACCAGCTCTCCATGGGCAGCGGTGAGTCACGCGCTGTCCGCGGAAGGCTCCAGCCCCTGCGCAGCCGCGCCGGAGACACCCGCCGCCAGGCCGCCCTCCAGCACATCACCGCCACCACCACCCCACACCTGGCCCGCGACCCCCTCCAGACCCGCGGGCAGTTCGATCACCGCTACCCCGCCGATGGCCTCGTCGAGCTCCCCGGCGACGGACACGCCCACCGCGTCACCGTCTCCCGCGCCACCACCACCAGCCGCACCGCCTTCCGCACCCTCCCCCGCCTCGAGGAGACCGTCTACCGCGAGGTCAAGCTCGACAACCCCTTCCCCTCTCCCCTGCTCGCCGGACCCGTCGACGTCTTCGTCGACGGCGCCCTCGTCATCACCTCCGCCATCGACTCCGTCGACCGCGGCGGCTCCATACTCTTCGGGCTCGGTGTCGAGGAGCGCCTGCGCATCGCCCGCAACACCACCGTCCAGGAGTCCAGCCAGGGCCTCTTCAAGGGCACCGTCGCCGTCGTCCACGAGGTCGAGTTCGAGCTCTCCTCCACCCTCGCCTTCCCCGCACCCCTCACCGTCGTCGACCGCACCCCCACCACCACCGACGACGACATCGAGATCGACCTCCTCGACGCCAGCCCCGCCCCCGAGGCCTACGACCAGCGCGAGCGAGGCAACCCCATCAAGGGCGGCCTGCGCTGGGAGCTCCTGCTCGAACCCGGCGCAAAGACCACCATCCGCTTCTCCTACCAGGTGAAGTTCCCCGCCAAATACGAGCTCCATGGAGGCAACCGCCGTGAGTGAGACCGCCGAGCCCACCGGCACACCGCCGTCCATCCCCCCAAGCCGCGCCACCCGCGTCACCTTCTTCGAAGACCGCGCCGAGGTCACCCGCACCGCCACCTTCGACCTCCAGCCAGGACCCTCTCAGGTGCGACTCGGCGGCGTCAGCCCCTACGTCGCCGACCGCTCCGTCCAGGCCGCCGCCGCCGGACAGGGTGTCCGCGTCACCGGCGCCACCGTCCGCCGCATGATCGAGCTCCGCCCCGTCATGGAACACGCCGAGCTCCACGCCCTCGAGGCCGAGGCCAAGGCCGCCGAGCTCGAGGCCCGACGCGCCGCCGAGGCCATGGACCGCCTCGCCCGCGAAGCCCAGCACGCAGAGCAGCTCTACCGCGACTGGCTCGCCACCCTCGCCCAGCTCCCCCCCGCCCTGGCCGAAGACGCCGTCGCCGCCGACTGGCGCACCCGCCACGACGAGCTCCTCCGCCGCAGGCTCGAGGCCCGCGACCAGCACCTCGCCCAGCAGTGGCGCCGCGAAGACGCCGAGCGCGTCCGCCTGCGCGCCCGCGAACGCCTCGCCCACGGACAGGCCCGCCTCTCCCGCACCGTCACCTGGATCGAGGTCCAGCTCGACCTCGAGGCACCCGCCACCCTCGAGGTCGAGGTCACCTACCAGACCCCCTGCGCCCTCTGGCGCCCCGAACACGTCCTGCACCTCGGCGAGCTCGACGCCGACGGCCACGCCACCGCCGAGCTCGTCACCTTCGCCGCCGTCTGGCACCGCGCCGCCGAGACCTGGGACGCCATCGACGCACGCTTCTCCACCGCGCGCCCCGCCGCCGCCGCCAACGCCCCCATCCTCCCCGAGGACGTCCTCCTCAAGCGCGTCAAGACCGCCGACGAGCGACGCCACGTCGACGTCGAGATCCGCGAGGAGACCGTCTCGCTCGCCGGACTCGGCGCCGACAGCCGCACCGTCGATGAGCTCCCCGGCGTCGACGACGGCGGACAGCCACGCCTCTACGCCGCCCAGGCCCCCATCGCACTCACCTCCAACGGCCTGCCCGCACGCGTCGAGATCCAGCGCCGCACCGTCGACGTCCAGGTCGCCCGCGTCCTGATGCCCGAGCTCGCCGCCGTCGCCCACGTCAAGGCCACCGGCACCCTCACCGGCGGACCCCTGCTCGCCGGACCCGCCCGCGTCGTCCGACGCGGCTCCCTCATCGGACGCTGCAAGCTCAAGTTCATCGCCGACGGCGAGCGCTTCGAGCTCGGCTTCGGACCCGACGACGCCGTCCGCGCACGCCGCCAGACCGAGCAGAAGCGCGACACCACCCTCCTCGGCACCCAGAAGGTCCAACGCACCGTCGAGCTCTTCGTCTCCAACATCTCTGGCGAGCTGCGACGCGTCACCCTCACCGAGCGCGTCCTCATCAGCGAGATCGACGATGTCCAGGTCAAGCTCCTCGACACCAAGGGCTGGCGATGGGACGCCGAACACGGCTTCCTCCACCGCGACGTCGACCTCCCCCCACGAAGGACCGACACCTTCGCCATCACCTACGAGCTGACCGCGAAGTCCAACGTCAACTTGCCCTTCTGAGCCCGGCTCAAGCGTCGATCGGCGACGCCCACCGCGCCCGCGGCGCCAGCAGCGGACGGAACGGCGGAGGCCCCGCGGCCGGACGCCCCGGACGAGCCATCATCGCCTCGTCCAGCCGGTACCGACGCACGTTCCGCATCGCGCCCACATCGTACACCGCCACACGGTTGAGCTTCCGAAGCAGCCGCGCGGCCCGGAAGCTGCGCTGGCCACCCCCCGAGTACACCACGAGCTCGGCCCCACCGCACTGATCGGCGAACGGCGCCAGCCGGTGCAGCGGCACGTTGATCGCGCCATCCACGTGATGCTCGGCGAACTCGTGCGGCTGACGCACGTCCACCAACAGCGCGCCACCGGCCAACGCCTCGCGCACCTCCGCGTGCGCCGAGAGCGCCGTGCGCCTCCACGCCAGCACCACCAGACCGCCCCCTGCGAGGAGGGTCAGAAGCATCGCCACGATCTCGTGCATGACGTGTCCTCCTGGCCTCGATCCCTGATCCCCGAGGCGCACTGCGCCCCTCCCCCGGCTGAAGACATCCAGATGCCCCCCTCCGTCCCCCATCGCCAAGTGTGTGTGGTCAACCCACGGTGGAATACAGCAACGTTCGGGCCACTCAGCGCGGCGAGATCGTGCACCGGGGCGCCCGACGCCCTGTGAAAGGGAGCTGGAGCCGCTCGACGTTGCTCGCGCACCCCAGGTCGTATACGCGCTCGAAGCCCAGTCGCTCGAGCATCCGCACCGCCGCCACGCTGCGAATCCCCCGGTTGCAGTAAACGACGACGGGCGCAGATTTTTCGCGCAGACATTTTTCGGCCAACGTCAGCTGGTGCTGCGGAATGTTGATCGCACCCGGGATGTGACCGTCCGTGAACTCCGCTGGCGTCCGCACGTCCACCACCACCGCCCCGTCCAGGATCGCCCGACGCACCCGCGCCAGCTGCCGCACCGAGCGCCGACCGCTCAGCAGCCGCCACAGCCCCCACGCCGCCGCCAACACCACCAGCACCGCCAACACAGACGTCATGCACACCTCCACCGCGCTCAACGCGCGTCTGTCTTACGCTCAACCTTGAGCCATCGACCGCCCGTTGTGTGCCAACCCCCGCCCAGAGCGCTGATCGGTTTGACGGACCGAGGATGAGCGAGCCCCGTGTTCACGGGGGTTCCAGGCCGAGGAGCCTGTGCTGTTAGCACAGGCGACGAGGACGGGTGTGGCGGCGGGCCGAGCGTAGCGAGGTCCGCAGGGAGCCGACCGAAGGAAGGCGACCCGCCACACACCCATGGTATCGACCCCCGTGGGCACGGGGCGAAGCTCAGCCGACGGGAGTCAAACCAATCAGCGCTCTAGCGGGCCCCGACCGCCCTTCGCCTCCGCCCCTGTCCACCGCCTGCCACGCGGCCACCGCCCCTCTCCCATCGCCCTCCGGCCCGTCACCTGCCTCCGCGCCGTCGACGTCCTTGCCCTCGCGGCTTGACCGCGTCGGGGCCGCACATATATTGTCTCGCACCGCCACGCGGCCCCCAGGCAGACACCGCCAATACGGAGCCGATGGGGACCTCCCCGCAAGGGGCTCCCTCCCCGGTGTGGACGCTACTTCGACTGGCGGTGCCCGCAGGAGTGACCTCCAGGGGCGCGACACATTCTCACGCTGTCAATGGTGATCGGGCGGACACCGTTTCTTCTCCGTCCCGCCGGCGGGTCTGCCTCGACGACAAGCCCCCCAAGGCCCTGTGGAGCGGTTTCCATGTTGGAGTTTTTTCAGAAGATCTTTGGCACCAAGAATGACCGCGAGATCAAGCGCATCCAGCCCCTGGTCAACAAGATCAACGGCATGGAGGACAGCTTCCGCGCGATGACCGACGACGAGCTCAAGGGCATGACGCCCCGCTTCAAAGAGAAGCTCGCCAACGGGGCCCCGCTCGACGACCTGCTGCCCGCTGCCTTCGCCACCGTGCGCGAAGCCTCCCGCCGCGTCATGAACATGCGCCACTACGACGTCCAGCTCGTCGGTGGCATCTTCCTCCACCGCGGCAACATCTGCGAGATGCGCACCGGTGAGGGCAAGACCCTCGTGGCCACCGCCCCCGTCTACCTCAACGGCCTCACCGGCAGAGGCGTCCACGTCATCACCGTGAACGACTACCTCGCCTCCCGCGACGCCGAGTGGATGGGCATGGTCTACCGCTGGCTCGGCCTGTCCGTCGGCACCATCATCACCGACCTCTCCGACTGGGAGCGCCAGGAGGCCTACAACAGCGACGTCACCTACGGCACCAACAACGAGTTCGGCTTCGACTACCTCCGAGACAACATGAAGTACTCGCTCGACCGCATGGTCCAGCGAAAGCTCCACTACGCCATCGTCGATGAGGTCGACTCCATCCTCGTCGACGAGGCCCGTACCCCCCTCATCATCTCCGGACGCGCCGAGCAGTCCACCGGCCTCTACTTCGACATCAACAAGATCGTCCCCTTCCTCAAGAAGGACGAAGACTACATCGTCGATGAGGAGCACCACAGCGTCGTGCTCACCGACGAGGGCGTCGAGCACTGCGAGAAACACCTCAAGCTCGAGAACCTCTACTCGCCCACCCACATCGAGTACCTCCACCACGTCAACAAGGCCCTGCAGGCCCACACCCTCTACAAGAAGGACAACAACTACATCGTCGACGACGGCCAGGTCATCATCGTCGACGAGCACACCGGACGCCCCATGCCCGGACGCCGCTGGAGCGATGGACTCCACCAGGCCGTCGAGGCCAAGGAGGGCGTCAACATCCGCGACGAGAACCGAACCCTCGCCACCGTCACCTTCCAGAACTTCTTCCGCATGTACGAAAAACTCGCGGGCATGACCGGCACCGCCGAGACCGAGGCCGAGGAGTTCAAGGAGATCTACAAGCTCGACACCCGCGTCATCCCCACCAACCGGCCCGTCATCCGCGCCGACCAGGACGACGTCATCTACCGCACCGAGCGCGAGAAGTTCAAAGCCATCGTCGACCAGATCCTCGCCTGCCACGACAAGGGACAGCCCGTCCTCGTCGGCACCGTCAGCGTCGAAAAGAGCGAGGCCATCTCCAAGGTCCTCAAGCGCAAGGGCATCAAGCACACCGTCCTCAACGCCAAGCGACACCGCCAGGAGGCCGAGATCGTCGCCCAGGCCGGCCGCTTCAGCGCCATCACCATCGCCACCAACATGGCCGGCCGTGGCACCGACATCCTCCTCGGCGGCAACCCCGAGCACCTCGCCAAGCAGCTCCTCGGCACCGACGAAGGCGAAGAGTTCCTCGCCAGGGTCGCCGAGCTCAAGACCGCCTGCGCCGAGGAGAAGAAGAAGGTCCTCGAGGCCGGCGGCCTGTTCATCCTCGGCACCGAGCGCCACGAGTCTCGCCGCATCGACAACCAGCTCCGAGGCCGCGCTGGCCGCCAGGGCGACCCCGGCGAGTCCCGCTTCTTCCTCTCCCTCGAGGACGACCTGCTCCGCATCTTCAACGCCGAGCGCATCTCCGCCATCATGGAGCGCCTCGACATGCCCGAGGGCGAGCCCATCGAGGCCGGCATGGTCACCCGTGCCATCGAGAACGCCCAGAAGCGCGTCGAGGGACGCAACTTCGACATCCGCAAGAACCTGCTCGAATACGACATGGTCATGAACGACCAGCGCAAGACCATCTACGACCTGCGCAACAGGGTCCTGGCCGGAAACGACGAGCTCTACAACATCACCCTCGACGTCTTCGACCGCGCCGCCCTGGCCATGATCGACCGCTACTGCCCCGAGAAGGTCCGCGCCAGCGAGTGGGACATCGCCGGCCTCAAGACCGAGCTCCACAACATCTTCAACGTCGACGTCGACCTGGCCAACTTCCGCGGACGCGAGGACCTCGAGACCCGCACCTGGAAGGCCATCGAGGGCCTCCTCCAGCGCAAGGAAGCCGACCTCGACTACATCGCCCAGCGCAAGAACGAGAGCTTCGCCGAGGTCGCCGACTACGAGCCCATCGCCGGTCGCTCCATCTTCCTCGAGCTCATCCAGAACACCTTCGTCCGCTCTATCGACAACCTCTGGCGCGACCACCTCACCGGCATGGACGCCCTCCGCGACGCCATCCGCTTCCAGGGCTACGCCCAGAAGGACCCCAAGAAGGTCTACAAGATCGAGGGCTTCGAGCTCTTTGAGCAGACCATGGTCCAGATCGACCAGCGCGTCATCGAGTACCTCACCCGCATCGAGGTCGAGCGCGAGGACCAGGTCCAGGACCTCGCCCCCGACGCCGTCCGCATCCGCTCGGCCGCGCCCGTCTCCGCCCCTCGCCCCGCCGCGGCCATCCCCACCGGCCCCGCGATGGCGCC
>Ga0210033_1003319_pt1 | contig 13160 bp, 10 predicted proteins | sample CryGeymeta201501_FD_185465 | JGI IMG/M metagenome (GOLD analysis project Ga0210033, IMG submission 185465) | Groundwater microbial communities from Crystal Geyser aquifers in Utah, USA - Crystal Geyser metaG 2015-01 (SPAdes) (version 2) | ecosystem: Environmental > Aquatic > Deep subsurface >... | reverse complement strand
TGCGCGTGAACGGCAACGAGCGCACCTTCAGCGTCTCGGCGGCGATCTCGTTCACCACAGACGCCGTGCACGAGGAGCACCTGGACTCCAACGCCGACGACCCCGAGGGCTTCGTCGAGACCTACGACTACACGCTCGTCACGGACGCCAAGGGCGTCGTGACCGGCGGCACCTGGGCCGATGTCAACCACCACCCCGACTTCGCTTGGGTGCCCTACAGCAACCCCGCTGGCTTCTCGTCGGGCTCGTCGGAGAACGCCTACCTCGCCTACTCGCACCTCGAGCGCGTGCTCGGCGACTTCAACCGGAAGTAAGCGCGTGACGTCGCTCCGCTGCTGGCCGCTGCTCATCGCCCTTGTCGGGTGCGATGGCGGTGGTCTGCCGCCCGCAGACAGCGGCACCGATGGCCCCCAGCTCGTGGGCATCCTCGTGAGCCCCGAGTCGGTGGTGGTGCCCCTGGGCGCCACGGTCCAGCTGGAGGCGACGGGCCTCACCACGGAGCGCACCACGATGGACCTCACGCATGTCGCGTCGTGGGGCTCCAGCGCGCCGGGGGTCGCCGCCGTGAGCGACGCCCTCGATCACGAGGGCGAGCTGCGCGCTGACGCTGTTGGGACCTCGGTGGTTTGGGCGGAGTCCGCTGGGGTGCGCTCGGCCGACGTGCGCGTTCAGGTCACCGACGCCACCCTGCTTGGGCTCTCCGTCACCCCGGCCGCGGCCACGGTCGCGGTGGGCGAAGGCCTCCAGGTGCGCGCCACCGCGGCGTTCTCGGACGGGCAGCGCTCGGACGCGTCGTCCCAGGTGCAGTGGATCACGTCAAACCCACACGTCGTCACCGTAGAAGCGGGTGGTCGAGCCACCGCGCGCGCCACCGGGCACGCCACCGTTCACGCCGAGTGGCAAGGCGAGCGCTCCGAAGAGGTGGCGCTGTCCGTTGTGAATGGAGCCCCCGACCTGCGCGTGGCGGAGCTGCGCGGCGAGACCTCCCCGGACGGCATCACGCTCACCGCGGTGGTCGCGAACGACGGCGATGTCGGCGCGGCCGAGGTCTGGGTCGACGTCTTCGTCGATCCCGCCAGCACCCCGAGCCTCGGCGAGCTCGGCGCATACTACGGCAACGCGCCGTACGTTGACGCGGGCGGCACGGCGCAGCTCGCGTTCCAGTTCGACCTCAGCCCGGGCGCGCACCAGCTCTACGTGCTCGTGGACTCGGAGCGCCAGATCGACGAGTCCGACGAGGATAATAATGGCCTTGGCGCTGGCTTTACCGTGTCAAGCGGCGGCTCATCGCTCCCGAACCTGAACATCGCATACTTCGACGTGATCGCGGACGTGGACTCGGTGTACTACGTCGTCGACGTGTTCAACAGCGGCGCTGCGGCGGCGGGTGCGTTCTACGTCGACGCCTTTGTGGACCGCGCCTCGGCCCCGCCGATCGGCTCCGATGGCGACACCTATGTTCAGGTGAGCGGGGTCGCGCCGGGCATGATCGCGAGCGCGGACTTCCTCGTCGCCCGGCACTGCGCGCCGTGCACCTCCTGGCTGTTGATCGACTCGTACAACACGGTGCAAGAGAGCAACGAGGCAGACAACGTCGCGGGGCCCATGTACGTGTTCGGCACCGCGCGCTGACCACCCCCCGAGCGGGGGTGCAGCACGACGAGCGGCGGGGTACAACGCCGTTGGCTATCGGCTATCGGGCAAACGGGGTCGAACTCCCGGCGAGGATTGGATCATGGAGCGGCTAAGCGTCGTTGAGGTGCGGGGGGGCGTCTTCGAGGCCGAGCACCCTGTGGCTGCGGTGCTGGTGGACGCTCGTGGCGAGGTCCTGCACCGCAGCGGCGCGCCGGTAGAGACCACGCTGCGCAGCTCGGGTAAGCCCTTTCAGCTCCTCGCGAGCTTGTCGGCGCAGCCCGACGCCTTCGTCGCTTCACTCAGCGAGCGCGACCTGGCGCTTGGCGCCGCCAGCCACTCCGCGCAGCCCGCGCACATCGAGGCGCTCGTGGACCTGCTCGCGCGCCTACAGGTCCCCGCCGAGGCGCTGGAGTGCGGCGCCCACGCCCCGATGCACGCGGCCAGCGGCGAGGCGCTGCTCGCGGCGGGCCGGCGACCTCAGGTGCTGCACAACAACTGCTCGGGCAAGCACGCCTTCATGGTCGCCGCGGCGCGCGCGCAGGGCTGGCCCGACGACTACCGCTCGCCGGGTCACCCGCTGCAGCAGCGCATCTCAGCGGTGTTGGAGCGTGTCTTTGGCGGGCCGCCCGCGGCGCCCGTCGTCGATGGCTGCGGCGCGCCCTGCTGGGTGGGCGAGCTCGCTGTCTTCGGGCGCGGCTGGGCGTCCCTCGCCGCGGCGATGGCCGATCCCGACGCGCGCTTGGGGCACATCGGCTGGGCGCTGCACCGCAACCCGTGGTGGATGAGCGGCGACGGGCGCATCGATCACCACGTCGTGAGCAGCGCGAGCGAGGAGGTCGTCTCCAAAGAGGGCGCCGCGGGGTTGCTTTGCGTCGCGCTACCGCGTCGTCAGCAGGCGCTCGTGCTCAAGGTCAGCAGCGGGGTGGACCGCGTTCGCTTCGCTGCGGTGCACGCCCTCGCGGCTCGCTGGCTGCCGGGGCTGCTGCCCGAGGATCCGGGCGCTGACCGCGCGGGTATACGCAACGTCGTCGGGTTGCCCGTCGGCGAGCTCGTCGCGGTCTGGGGCTAGGCGAAGTACAGCACGGCGGCGATGGTGACCGCGACGCCGACAGCGGCGAGCACCCAGGGCAGCTTGCTGGGCTCCTGCTCGACGAGCTCGGGGTCCTCGGGCGTGTCCATGGGCACCCACGCGTCGAGCAGGTGCAGCACCTCGGCGCAGCTGCCGATCCGCTCTTGGGCTGCGGGCTCGAGCAGGCCGTGGAGCAGCGCCGCGAGGGCGGGTTCGAGGTGCGGCACGAGCTGGCGCGGGTCCTGGTAGCCGCGCTTGCGGGCGAGCTCGTGGCGCTCGGCGCTTGTAGCCGCTTGGAAGGGCGACCTCCCGCACAGCATGCGGTAGAGCAGCGCGCCGAGGGCGAACAGGTCCGCGCGCGCGTCGACGTCGCGCGAGCTCTCGATCTGCTCGGGGGCCATGTAGCCAGGCGTGCCGAGGGTGACGCCCTCCCACGTCCGAAAGCCCGCGAGGTGCGGCTGGTTGATCACCTTCACCACGCCAAAGTCGGTGATCTTCGGCTGTAAGCCGCTGACCGTCTGCTTGAGTAGGATGTTCCCTGGCTTTAGGTCGCGATGCACCAGCCCGCGCTCGTGCAGGTAGGCGACGCCGAGCACGATCGAGCGAAAGATGCGCACGAGCTCGACGCGGGAGGGCTCCTGCGTCGTGAGCCACTGGTCCAGGTCGGGGCCATCGACGAGCTCCATGACCAAGCTCGGGCGCCCGTCGAGCAGGAGCACGTCGGTGACGGTGACCAAGTTCGGGTGGTCGAGGGACGCCATCACGCGCCCCTCGCGCAGCAGCCGCTTGGAGGCTTTGGCGTCCGTGGTGCGCAGCACCTTCATGGCGTGGAGCGTGCCGTGCTCGTTGTGACGCACACGCCACACCCGCGCATCCCCGCCCTCACCGAGCAGGCCGAGAGTGCTGTACCGCCCGCCGAGTGCACCGAAGTCCATAGCCGCAGACTGTATCCCATTTCGCGGGTGACGATCGACTTCGAGCGCCATCGCAGGGGCGCGCCGCGCGAAGAAGCTCGGCGCTACGGCTCTACATAGGCCATCGACGCTGCGTGCAAGGTGACGCGATTGGAGCCGTTGAGCGGCAGGGGGATGATGCCGTTGGTGAGCGGCGTGTAGTCGACCGTACCGGACGCGACGAGCACCCGAACGCTTGCGTAGGCCGCGTTCGTGGCGATCTGCGAGGTGAACGTGTGCGCGTCGCCGGTCGTGCTCAAGCCGCTCGCCTCCCAGAAGCTCGTCGCGGCGAGCTGCGCCGATCGAACCTGCGCGACGTTGCCGTTCGCGCTGGTGTCCACCGCGCCTACGCGGACCCCACGCGACACCGCCGACGCGAGCGCGAGCTGGTGCGTTGTGAGCCAGCCGTACTCGAACACGCCCATGATGAGCGTGATCAACAGCGGCGCGAGCAGGGCGAACTCCACCGCGTTCGAGCCTCGACGCGCGCGGAGGCTCCTCATGGGGCGACCCGGTACGAGTTGAAGGTCGAGACGGCGCTCGGCACCGGTGAGGTCGGGAAGATCTTCTTGTACACGACGGTGGTGGTCGTGTCGACGTAGGGCGCGGACGCGTAGTACTGGATCGTCGACGAGACCGTGACGTCGGCGCTGTTGTAGCCAGGGCCGCCGTCCGTCTTTGGCGTTGTGAGCAGGTCCGTGATGACCTCCCTGGAGGCGGTCGCGAACCTGTTCACGCTCGTTGGCGCGGGGGTCAGGTTCGACACCGCCCTCGCGCCGGCGTTCGCGCAGTCGACGACCTGGATGTAGCTCGCGAAGTACAGGCCGGCGTCGACCTGAACCCCCAAGAACGCCACCAGCACGGGAGCCAGCAGAGCGAACTCTACGATCTGACTACCGCGTCGTCGATGCGAGCGCGCCATGTCTACTCCACCAACCGGACATGGGCGAAGGCGGCGCAGGTGTCGAAGTCGTCGCCGTCCTGGTAGTCGGGCACGCCGTCGGCGTCGCGATCACAGCGGTCCTCGTGCTCCGACTCGTCGTCATCGTCGTCGTCATCGTCGTCATCGTCGTCGTCATCGTCGTCGTCGCCGCAGCCCTCGCGCTCATCGCGATCGCCGTGGTGCCCGTCGTGGTCGTCGCCGTCGGAGTCCTCGTCGCGGGCGTTGGCGTGGCCGTCCCCGTCGAGGTCGCGGTTGGTCTCGCGGCGGTCGGAGATGCCGTCATCGTCGGAGTCGTCGTCCTTCCAGTCGGGCGTGCCGTCGTGGTCGTAGTCGTCGTCGTCGTCCTCGTGCTCGAAGCGGTGCTCGTCGCGGTCGCTGATGGCGTCCCCGTCGAAGTCACCGTCGCACACGCCGTGCGCCGCCCACGGCGTGCTGTCGCCGTCATCGTCATCGTCATCGTCATCGTCATCGTCATCGTCATCGTCATCGTCATCGTCGTCGTCGTCGTCATCGCCCTCGCAAGCGCTCCTCACGTCACCGGCGTGGTGCTCATGACCGCTCCAGCCGTGTTCGCCGATGCGGAGCGTCTCCTCATGGCTGCCCGAGTGGTGGCAGATGACCAAGCGATCGTCGTGGTCGTCCTTGTCGTCGGAGATGCCGTCGTCGTCATCGTCGTCGTCTTCGCTGTTCTGGACGCCGTCGTCGTCATCGTCGCGGCTGTTGTAGGACGACTCCGGGTCGCAGGCGGGCGCCTTGTCGAGGGGCTGCTCCAGGCACTCTTCGGGCATGTCGCCGGTGGCCGCCAAGTTGACCGCGACCGCCGGCGTCGACAGGCTGCCGTCGGCGAACACGACGCGGACCGCGGACGCTTGGTCGGCGGCGGACTCGACGAAGCCGCTCGGGTTTTCGGCTGTGACCGCGTCAAGGTTGAGCGAACCGACGCTGACCGAGACTTCGGCGGTGGAGAGGCCGTTGAGCGCCGCGATCTTCTGTGCGGTCGCCTGAACGGTGGCGAGGCGCGTGGACGCACCTTGGAGGTCGTACGCGGCGGCGAGCGCCGCGGCAGACGTGGCGCTCTTGAGGTGCGCCTGGCGGGTACGGGTGACGCCAATGTCGACGGCGAGGGCCGACACGAGCACCAGCGCACCCATGGACATAGCAACGGTAGTAGCGGTGGAGCCGCGACGCGAACGGAACATTCGACCTCCTTGGTGGACGTAGAATGCACGACTCGTCAGGAAAGTGTCAACGCGCCGCCACATAATACCGTGGACACACAGGGGCAGAATGCGCGCGCGGCGTCGGATACGCAGGTTATCTGCGGCACTATTGAACGGCTTGGCACCGTGATAGTCGAGTGAAAGTTTTTGACGACGCCCGCTATTGTCAGGCGTCGGTGGGCCGAGGCTGCAGCTGAATCACCCACTTGAGCGCGCCCGGGCCGACGGGCCGCCCCTGGAAGTCCTGCGCCTCTTCGATCACGTCCCAGCCCGCCCAGTCCAGCAGCGCCTTGAGCTCCTGCGGGTAGAACATGCGGAAGCGGATGTGCGAGAACTCCTCGCGGCCGTTGGGGTGCCGGTAGGTGTAGATGACGTGGTGGACCTGCTCCAGGTCGTCGTACCAGCCGCTCTCCCAGCTCCGGAGCAGGTAGCCGTTGCGGGGGTCGTAGAAGGACTGCTCCTCGTGGCGCTCGCCCCGCTTGCGGGCGTAGATCGAGGGGTCGGGCAGGTAGCAGTCGAGCGCGAGGCGGCCGCCTGGCTCGAGCACCGCGCGGATCGCGTTGAGCGTGGCGAGCACGTCGCGGTGGTGCGCGCAGTGGTGCAGCGTGTTGAACGGGAGCAGCACGAGCGGGTAGCGGAGCTCGGTCGGGAGCGCGCGAAAGTCACCTTCCTCGGTAGTGACTCGCGCGCGCAGCTCCTCGGGCTCGGCCTGGAGCTTGCGATCGAGGCCTTTGAGCATGGCGGGGCTCGCGTCGACGCCGTGCACCTGCACGCCGGCGCGCGCGAGCTCGAGCGTCAGGCGGCCGGTGCCGCAGCCGAGCTCGAGCACGGGCCCGGGCGAGCCGCTGGCGAGCTTGACGTAGTGCTCGACGTCCTCATTGAGGCCCTCGTACTCGAGGTCATAGAGATCGGGGTCGCGGTACGGATCATCACTGGACATGGGGGCGTGAGGCCTCGGTGGGTTAGTGGCGCGGCCATGCAGCCTATCTCTCTTGACGGTGCTTCGCTCAGCCTCGCTTCTGTTGTCGCGGTGGCGCGCGATGGCGTGCTCGTACAGCTCGACGCGGACGCGCGCGCGCGCATGGAGTCCTCCTGCGCGTGGGTGCAGCGCGCCGCGTCCGGTGGGCTTCGCGACGCAGAGGGCAGGTCCCTCGCGGTGTATGGCGTCAACACCGGCTACGGCTCCCTCGCGAGGGTGCGCATCGGCGACGCCGACATCTCGCGCTTGTCTTGGAACTTACTGCGTAGTCACGCGGCTGGCGTCGGTCCGATCGTCGATCCCGTCACCACGCGCGCCATGATGCTGCTGCGCGCAAACGCCCTCGCGAAGGGCGCGAGCGGCTGTCGGCCCGCGCTGGTGGACTCCCTCGCGGCCATGCTCAACCGCGGCGTCGTGCCCGAGGTGCCGTCGCAGGGATCGTGCGGCTCCTCCGGCGACCTCGCGCCCTTGTGCCACCTCGGCTTGGTGGTGTTCCGCGATGACGCCGACCTCGCCCACGAGTCGGGCTCGGCCTGGATCGACGGCGAGCGCCACAGCGGCCGCGACGCCATGAAGCTCGCGGGCATCGAGCGCCTCATCCCCGGCCCCAAAGAGGGCCTCGCCATGAGCAACGGCGCGCAGCTCTCCACCGCCTTCGCCGCGCTCGCGTGCTGGGACGCGGCGCAGCTCGTGCTGGACGCCGAGATCGCGGCCGCGCTCTCCTTCGAGGCGCTCTGCGGCGTGCGGCGCGCGCTTCACCCCGCTGTGCACGCGCTGCGGCCCTACCGCGGCGCGATCGCCTGCGCGTCCAACCTGCGGCGCTTGCTCGACGGCTCCACCCTCGTCGACTCGCTCCCGGACAAGGTGCAGGACGCCTACTCGCTGCGCTGCACGCCGCAGGTGCTCGGCGCGGTGCGCGACGGGGTGCGCTTCGCGTCGGACCAGGTGCTCGTCGAGCTGAATTCGGCCACGGACAACCCGCTCATCCTGCTGGACGCCGAGGGCGACAACAAAGCCTACTCGGCCGGGCTCTTTCACGGCGAGCCCGTGGGCATGGCGGCGGACCACCTCAAGCTGGCGCTATGTGAGCTCGCGGCGCTGTCGGAGCGGCGCATCTACCGGCTCACCACCGGCACGCTCTCGGCGCGCTTGCCGCCGCACCTCGTGCGCGGCGATCGCCCCAACATGGGCATGATGGTGCCGCAGACCAGCGCGGCGGCCTTGGTCAGCGAGAACCGCTCCCTCGCGTGGCCGGCGAGCGCCGACTCGATCCCCACCTGCGAGGATCAAGAGGACCACGTCGCGATGTCGACCACCGCGGCGCGTCGCGCCACCGACGTCCTCGGGAACAGCCGCTTGGTCGTGGCCATCGAGCTGCTCTCGGCGGTTCACGGCGTCTGGGCCCGGCAAGACGAGGACCCGAACGCGGTGCTCGGCGCTGGCAGCGCCGCGGCGGTCGCCGTGCTGGAGGACGTGCTCGGCGGGCGGCGCCCGTCGGTGATCCCCGCCGAAGACATCGAGCGCATCGACCTCGCCTTGCGCGAGGGGCGCATCGTGCGCGCCGTGCAGCAGGCCATCGGCCCGCTTGAGGGGGTCTAAGATGCTTGAGACCGTGATCCTCGATGGGCGCACGCTGACGCCAACCGCGCTCGCGAAGATCGCCGCTGGCGCGCGGGTGGCGCTGGACGACGACGCGCGCGCCCGCATGGTGCGCTCCGCTGCACAGGTGGGCGACCCCGCCGTCGTGCGCGGCAAGTGGCCCTTCCTGCGCGAGGGCGAGCGCTCCCACGAGGAGGTCGTGCGCGCCTTTGTGCTCGGCCACTGCGCGGGCGTCGGCGAGCCCTTCTCGATCGGCGTCACGCGCGCCTCCATGGCCGCCCGCGTCAACGTGCTCGCCACCGGGTCGACGGGCTGTCGGCCGGTGTGCGCCGACGCGATCCTGAACCTGCTCAACCTGGACATCACGCCGGTCGTGCCCTCCAAGGGCTCGGTGGGCGCCGCGGGTGACCTCGCGCCGCTCGCCCATATCTTGCGCGTCGCAGCTGGGTTTGGCGGCAAGATCTGGCAGAGCGGACGCCCTGTCGTCGTCGACCTCACCGACAAGCTCGTCCCGCTCGACCTCACCGAGAAGGAGGCGCTGTCGATGATCAACGGCGCCACCGTCACGGCGGCCATGGCGGCGCTCGCGACCCACCGCGCGGAGCGCCTGCTCACCACGGCCGAGGCCGCGGTCGCGCTCAGCTTCGACGTCGTGCGCGCCGACCTGCACTGCTTGTCCATCGAGGCGCTGGAGGCGCGCGGTCACCCTGGCGCGGTCAACGTCGCCCGCCGCGTGCGCGCGCAGCTGGAGGGCTCCGAGCTCTGCGGTGAGGGCCGCCGCCCCGATCCCTTCTCCATCCGCTGCACGCCCGCGGTGCTCGGCTCGGCGTGGGATGTGCTGGAGTGGGTGCAGGTCGTGGTCACGCGCGAGCTCAACGGCGCCTGCGACAACCCGCTCGTGCTCAACGACGGCACCATGGTCGAGGCCGGCAACTTCCACGGCGCGCCCGTCGCGAGCGCGATGGATCAGCTCAAGATCGTGCTCACGCAGGTGGCCTCCATCGCCGAGCGGCGCATCTTTCGCATGACCTACGGGCAGCTCTCGGGGCTGCCGAGCTTCTTGGTGCCCGGCACCGGCCTCAACAGCGGCCTCATGCTCGCTCAGTACACGGCGGCGAGCCTGGTGAGCGAGTGCAAGGGCTTCTCGCACCCGGCCTCGGTCGACTCCATCCCCACGGTGCAGCACCACGAGGACCACGTCTCCATGGGGCCGATCGCCGCGCGCGGCACGCTCGCCATCCTAGAGGCGCTCGCGGACGTGCTCGCCATCGAGCTGCTCTGCGGGGCGCAGGGCCTCGATCTGCAAGAAGATCACGGCGTCTCAGCGGGGCGCGGGGCCTCGCAGTCGCGGGACGTGGTGCGGCAGCGCGTGCGTCGCTGGCAGGACGATCAGGTGCTCTCGCCCGATCTGCGCGCCGTGGGGTCGCTCGTGCGCGAGGGCGCCTTCGCCGGTGGTGGTGGCCCGTGGTGACACGCGCGCTCCTCCTGCCATAAGCTCGGTCTCATGCCTCTTGAGCGCGCGCGAATGGACCCCGTCCACGGACCCCTCCTGGCGGTGACCCTGCTGCCTGACCCGCTGCGCCCACCGGGCGAGCCGATCGCGGCGTGGGCGCTCCTCGACACCGGCGCCAAGCACTCGGGCGTGCACGCGGCGGCGGCCAAGCACCTGCTCGGGTGGCCGGTGGTGGGCGCCGTGGAGCTGTACACGCCGGGGAGCACCTCGGAGGCGGTCGCGTTGTACGCCGGGAAGCTGTCGATCGCGCGCGACGGCGCGCCGATCGCCATGGAGCTCTTGGGGCTGTCCCTCGGCTACCGCGCGGCGGGCCGCGAGGTGCTCGTGCTGCTCGGGCGCGACTTCCTCAACGGCAAGGTCTTCGACTACGACGGCCGCAAGGGCGAGTTCAGCTTGCACTGGTGATGCGTCGCCTCGACGGCGTCGGGTGATAGTAGGGCGCGTGTTCGCCGATCTCCGCCGCCTCCTCACCGATCCGCAGCGCCGCGTCCTCGTGGCGCACCTGGTCGCTGTGGCGACGCTCCTCGGCGTTCACCTTGGCCTTCAGCTCGTGCTGCGCCGGTGGACGATTGAAGACGCTGCGATCAGCTACGCCTTCGCGCACAACCTCGCGAGCGGGGAGGGGCTGGTCGCGGTGGCCGGCGGCGAGCGGGTCGAGGGCTATAGCAACCCGACCTGGGTAGCGCTGCTGACCCTCGCCGACGCGCTCGGCGGTGACCTCTTCGTCGTGGCCAAGGTGATCGGCGCGGCCTGTGGCGCGGCCACGGTCGCGGTGGTCTGGGACCTCCTGCGGCGGGCGCGCGGCAAGCTCGACGCGGTGCCGCTCATCGGCGCGGCGCTCGTCGCGACCAACGCGCAGGCGGTCATCTGGGGGGCTTCGGGCCTGGAGAGCGCGCTGTTTTCCTTGCTGCTCGCGCTGGCGATCCGCGCGGCGGACCGCGACGTGCGCGAGCGCCGTTGGATGCCTTGGTCCGCGCTCTTCTTCTTGCTCCTCGCGCTCACCCGACCCGAGGGCCTGCTCTACGCGGCGGTAGGCGGCGGCTTCTTGGCGCTCGCGGCGCTGCGCGACGGCGGCCGCGGCGCGGTGCGCTTCGTGGCGCGCTGGCTCGGCGTGTTCTTCGGGCCCTTCGTCGCTTATCATGCCCTTCGATACAGCTACTTCGCGTGGCCGCTCCCGAACACCTACTACGCCAAGCTCGAGGACGCGGACGCGGACTGGGGCGCGTGGGCGGGCGAGGGCTGGAAGTATGTGCGCGGCTACGCGTGGGAGTCGCGGCACGGGCTGCTGCTGCCGGTGTACGCGCTCGCGCTGGCGCCGCCGCGCCGTCGGTGGTGGTCGGTCGTGGGCTGGACGATCGCCCTCTGTTTTGGGGCCGCGCTGCTCCTGCAGGGTCTCGGCGGGACGCCCCTCGCTGCGCTCGCGCTGCCTTGGCCAAAGTCGCTCGCTGCGCTGCGCGTCTGGGGCACCGTCGCCGTCGCGCTAGGCTTCGTCACCGCCTCCGTCGTCGAGCGCGACAGCGCCTGGCGGGTGCGCACGCTCTGCGGCTTGCTGGCGATCACAGGGCTCTTCTTCGCGATCTACGGGCGCGGCGACTGGATGCGCGGCTACCGCTGGCTGTCGCTCGTCAGCGTGCCCATGTCGGTGCTGCTCGCCCTCGGCCTCGGGGAGCTCGCGGGGCTCGGCGCCGTGCTGCCTTGGCGGGTGAGCCGGGCGCCTCGGGTGCGGCTAGGCGTGGGCGTCGCGCTGGCGGTCGGCGCTGGCGCGGTGGTGGTCGCGCCCGCGGTGCAGTCAGTCGGGCGGTACGCCGCCCGCCCAGAGACGGGGCCCTACGCCATTAAGCAGCGGGTCGACTACAACACCTTCCTCATGCGCCGCCTGGAGGTCGACCGGCCGTGGGGGCTCGACGTGGACATGGGCGCGAACATGGTCTGGGGCGGGTGGAGGCTGGTCGACACGGCGGGGCTCATCGACGTGCCCATCGCCCACCACGACTACGAGGCCCTCTTCGTGAGGTCCTACCTGTTTCAGGAGCGGCGGCTCGACTTCGCCCATGTGCACGGCGGGTGGGAGCAGAGGTCGCGCTTTCGCACCCACCCCGAGTGGGACGAGCGCTTCATCGAGGTGCCCGGTTACCCCGCTGGAAAGACTGGCTTTCACACGGGGAACCACGTTCGGCGCGACCTGCTGTTCGCGGACCACTGGGAGGGACCGCCTGGGCGCGAGGTCGACCTCGCCGACGGCGTGCGCGTCGTCGGGTGGTCGTTGCCGGTCGCGACAGGCGCCGCCGGGCGGAACCTGGCGATTGAGATCGGCCTCGCCTCGCGTCCTCGCGTCGAGGGCGAGGATGTTCACCTGCTGCTCTTCCTCTCGAATCGCGCGGGGCGGATCGTCAGCTTCGAGCTGACACCGACCTTCGGCTGGATCCCCGAGGAGCAGTGGCCCGAGGGCGTCGTACACCGCGTGCGCGCGTCGGTGCGCCTGCCGTCAGACCTGCCCGTCGGGCGCTATGACCTCGGGCTCGCGGTGCGGGGGCGGGACGGCTTCTTGGCGGTCGAAGCCGCTCCTCAGGACGTCGTCACCGAGCCGGCGCTCCTGGTGCGCGGTGAGGTGCGCTGGCCCGACGCGGTGGAGATCTTGACCCCGACCGAGCGCGATCGCCTCGGAGAGTCGCTTGGGGACGAGGTCATCCGCGCAGCGAAGGCCGGCGACTGCGCGCTGGCGGAGCGGCGCTGGCTCCAAGTGCGCGCGGCGACCTCGCGGCAGTTCGCGCGCTTGGAGGCGCTCCGCGAGCGGGTGCGGGGCGACGTCTCGACCTGCTACGCCGAGCGCGCGCCGCAGCGCGCGCCGCTGGACCGCGTCGCGGACCTCACCCTCGCGCAAGCGTGGGATCACCGAGCATCCGCCTACCTCCGCGAGGCCTCCCCGGTCGCTCACGCGCTCGTCGAGCAGGGGCACGCCGCCGCGCGTGTGGGCGATTGGGCGTCGGCGAAGCGGGACTTCTTGGGGGCTGTGAGCGCGTGGCCGACGCACGCGTGGGCGCGGCGCTGGGCCGAGGAGGCGCGCGACCGGCTCGACGGCCGCACCGCCGCGGATCAAAAGCTCGCGAAGGTCGCACAAGCCCGCACCTTCGAGGCCGCGCTCGCGAAGCACGGCGTCGGGCCCTCCCCCGCCAAGCAGGCCGAGCCGCCCGCTGTCGCCGCCGAGGAGTTGGTTTGGACGTGGTCGGGTTCGCGCGGCGGGCTACCATG